>JAABUW010003565.1_pt1 | contig 22095 bp, 26 predicted proteins | sample 5560081 | NCBI WGS metagenome assembly JAABUW01 (sample SAMN10711882, study PRJNA513363) | rock metagenome | isolation source: Antarctica rocks | place: Antarctica: Victoria Land, Knobhead sud
ATCTACTGCCCAGGCAACTTTTAGCCTGATTTTCTACTCAAGCCTCCTTGAGGGTGCCTGCGAGAAGCATATTAGATGTAGTGCATAATCTTAGCGGGAATTTCTGTTCCTGGTCTTGTGCTACCCCGTAACCAAAGGTATCTGCAAGACGGGCGACCCCCAGTTGCGCAGTATGCTCTATATGGCTTCCTGGTCGGCCATTCGCTACAATAAGCCTTGCCGAGAATTGTATCAGCGCTTGAAAGCGGCGGGCAAAGCGCCCAAAGTGGCTTTGATAGCGGTCGTCAACAAATTACTTCGCCAGGCATTTGCCGTCGTAAAGTTCGACCAGGATTTTGACCCCAATTATCAACCCGTTTTACGCTCTTCCGCTTGCTTTTTAACATAGTTCATGAACTGTGTTGAGCAGCTGAGCTTTACAGCGATGCTTTGGCGAAATCAGCCTGGTAAGGAACCCCGGACTTCACAATGGCAAAAGCTTGCTTGAGGAGCTTATTGCAGACCGCAATCAGGGCTACTTTACCGTTCTTGCCCTTGGCCACGAGGCGGTCGTAGAGCGCTTTGCAGGCCGCATTCCATTTCTTGGCCGAGAAACTGCACACAAACAACTTGCTGCGAATCAAGCCCCCACCCATTTTGGTGATGCGCACCTTGCCCCGGATGCTGGAGCCGGAGGAGTGTTCTCGGGGCGATAAGCCCGCTTTCGCAATCAACTGGCGGTAGTTGTCGAGCCGCTTGAAACCGCCCGCAAAAAGGAGCAGCATCCCCGCCGTTTTGCGGCCGATACCTGGAATGGAGCGCAAGAGCTTCATTTCCGAGGCAAAGCGTTGGTCGAGGAGCGTCAGTAATTCCGCTTCCACCGCTTGCAGCTGGTCGTCGAGCAGCTGCCAGGTTTGCTGGAGCCGTTGTTGGGCAAGCGGATTGATAATCGGCTGCTGCTGCAAAGCTTCTAACGAGTTGGCCACCATTGTTTTCTGCTTGAGTAGTTGTTCGGTTACCTGCTCTAATTGCCGACACTCGACCAAGACGGTTTCGTCGGGTTGCCAGGGGGTAACCACCTGCTGCTGGCCATAGCGCAGGAGCCACTGAGCATCTTTGCGGTCACTCTTGGTCTTGCTCAAGTGCATTTGGATGAAGCGCTTGATAACGAGCGGGTTGAGTACGGCCACTTGGCTACCCTGCTCGTGCAGGTAATAAGCCAGGGCCAAATAGTAAGTGCCCGTGGCCTCCATGACGAACAAGGACTGCGTCCCACAGGCTTGCAGCAACTGCGCGAAGCCGGCTTTATCATTGCTCACTTCCAGATGGCGCACTTGTCGGTCTTGCTGGTAGCAAACGGCCAGGGAGGCTTTGCTCACGTCGAGGCCAACGACGGGCAGGGAGGGCGAAGAAACCATCGGTGAACCAGTAAAAAGGGAGAAAAAAGGACTAAAAAAGGAGTTCTAGAGAATCTTTTGCTATCCTGATACAGGCTCGGGGCCTCTTGGAACTGTTCAAAGTGCCTCTAGAAAAGGCAGGGGATTATCATGTAAAACGGGCTTTGACGCCCCATATTGAAAGAATCTTGTTCCTGCCTTTTCCTTCTTGTTCATCTAAGTTACTGGGGGTCTGTGAACATAGGATATTGTAAAGGAACGTTTATAATATGTAAAATGCTTTTTTATTAAGTATTTAACATCAAGAAATAGACTGATTTAAAGGAGTTGAAACCACTGCTCAGCGCTGCCACGAGGGTCTGCCTGCGTGTCAGCGAAAAGGCCGTGCTTCCTAAAGGCCTAACAATGCCACCTTTGCTTGCTCAGCTACCCCCTGATAGTGGCGCTATAATTGCCGTAAGCGGCCTAGTGCCAAGCTTTCCCTCTGCCCATGGTTACCTATTTAATGCGCCAGCCTCTCTCGCGACGGTCTCGCCAGCGGCGGCGCCGGCGGCAGGTTCTCTGGACGATGTTGCTCGGCGTGACTCTAGCTAGTGGGGCCTACCTGCTGCACTAAAAATTCACGGGGCTATTCCTCGTCCACGCGCAAAAAATAGCGGCTCTCGCCTTCATACCGCTAAGGAAGGTCTACGGAGATAGCGCAGGCTTTGCCACCCGTGAACGGGCTATTCGAGTGGTTTTGGTAAGAGGCGTTGCACGCCCATCGGGTGAAACGCCTTTCCGTACCGGGTCCGGTAGCCCGACTGGTTGAGTTGGTCGGCAATGGCCCGCAACGTGGCCCCGGTCTCGCGCAGCAAAGCAGCCAGTTGCGCCGCCTGCCGATTATTCAGATTCGCCTGTGCATTTTCCCGCATGGCGACCCACGATTTTTCGCGCGCCACTTGGGTCAAATTAGCTGGACTGCCTAACTGCGCGCCCCGCGCTTTCTTGGCCGCGAGGGCATCACGCGTACGAGTCGAAATCGCCGACGCTTCTTTCTGCGCCACGGCCGCCATAATGTGGAGGGTAAACTCATCGGCCGCCGGCAGGTCGACGGCCTGAAAGCGCACCCGACTTTCCATAAGCGTCGCGAGGAAGGCCACGTTCCGCGCCAGCCGGTCGAGCTTGGCCACGAGCAGCACGGCATCCTCCTGCCGAGCGCGGGCAATCGCTGCTTGCAATTGAGGCCGTTCGTTTTTACGCCCACTCTCGATTTCGAGAAAGGTGGCCACGAGCTGCGCGTCGCCGCGGAGGAAATTCTGCACGGCCGCCTGCTGGGCTTCGAGGCCGAGACCGGACTGGCCTTGGCGGACGGTACTCACGCGGAAGTAGGCAACGAACTTGGTCATGGGGGCAAAAGTACCCCCGTTTTGCCGTTTGTCACAAAAGTTAAACGTCCGTTTGTAAAATGACTATACCCCCTACCTTTACCTAAACTCTACTCAAAGCGCCCCGTCTTTCTGTCATGCCCGCCTATTTTGCTTACTATCGCGTCTCGACCCAAAAGCAAGGCGCGTCGGGCTTGGGGCTCGAAGCGCAGCAAGCGGCCGTGGTCAGCTTCCTAAAAGGAAGCCGGCCCCAGGGTGAGTATGTGGAAATCGAGAGCGGCAAAAAGAACCACCGTCCCCAGTTGCTCGCCGCCATGGCCGCCGCCCGGACCGCGGGCGGGGTACTGCTGATTGCTAAGCTCGACCGCCTGAGTCGGAATGCGAGTTTTATCCTCACCCTGCGCGACGCGGGGGTGGACTTCGTCTGCTGCGACATGCCCGATGCCAATACCCTGACCGTGGGTCTTTTCGCTGTACTGGCCCAGCACGAGCGCGAGACGATTTCCAAACGCACTAAAGACGCCCTCGCCGCAAAGCTCGCCCGGGGTGCTACATTAGGGACGCCGGCCAATCTGACGGCGGCGGCGCGGCAGGTAGGCCTCCTCGCCCGGCAGCAGAACGCCCGCCAACATGCAGGGATACGCCAGGCCACGGCGCTCATCATTTCCCGCCGGGCGCAGGGGGGGAGCTTTCGCCAGCTTGCGGGGGAGTTAAATGCGCTTGGGTTTACGGCCCGGCGCGGGGGAACCTTCAACCAAAAACAGGTGCAGCGGCTCTATGAACGCCTCCTAGGAGCTCCGGTGGGAGCCAGTGCTAAGCAACCTTATAATAAGGAGTAGTTCACAAGTGCTACGAGCGATTGCCAAGCAGCCGAGAATAAGGAGGTTGTTCCGGCGTGCTACCTGGCGGCTCAGCAGGAATTAGTGGACTTAGGGACTTTATACGCCCGCTACTTAACTCCCCACCCGTAACACGTAGTCGGGGCGTGGATAAGCGGTGAAACGGGATGTTGGCAGTCGAGGGCGCGTCGGTTGGTCGGGAAGTACCTTACCTAGTAGCCCCACCCCTTCTACCACCACTAGGTTCGTACCATATAACAGCAGCGGTACCTGGGCCGTAAGCTTTTTCGACGTGCAGACCCAGTGGCCTCTCCGCCCTGGAGTCCCGAGCGCCCCGCCAATAGAGACGAGGCTGTATCTTGCCCGCATGAAAAGGCTCCTGCTTTGCCTCTGCCTATTGCCGCTGATGGCCCACGCCCAGCGCGCCACCCTCAATCTGCGCCTCAAGCACGAGCTCGACAGCCTCTACCGCGTCGACCAGGTTTACCGCGCAGCCATGTTCGCGGATAATAAGCAGCACCTCGTGGACTCGATTGCGGCCGCGCGGCACCTGCCGGTAGCCGAAGTCCCGCAGCGCTTGGTTGGCCTGATGCTGCAAACTGACTCGACTGATATGAAGCGGCTCCAGGCCATCATCCAGCGCTACGGCTATCCCGGCAAGACGCTGGTGGGCACCCCCACTAACGAGGCCGCTTTCCACGTCATCCAGCATTCCAAGAGTATCGCGCAGTACCTGCCGCTCATCAAGCAGGCCGCCGGCCAGGGCGAGTTGCCCTTCCGGCTTTACGCTATGATGCTTGACCGTCAGCTTATGTACCTCGGCAAGCCCCAGGTCTATGGCACCCAAGGGCGTAACTACAACGGGCAAGCGTACTTTATCTGGCCCATTGAAGACCCGGCCCACGTTAATGAGCGCCGCAAAAAGGCGGGCTTTGAGTTGAGCGTGGAGGATAATGCCAAGCGCATGGACACCAAGTATCAGGTGCTAACGCTGGAGCAGGTCCAGCAGCTGCCCGGCTACCAGCCGCCAGCGCAGTAGCCCCCGCCAGGCCCCGCGTTCCCCGCAAGGAGAAGCTTAGTGGTCCAGCGCGAGCGGACAGCAGGAGGACAACGTGCAGTGGCTATTACAGAACGCTTCACGTAGTTCAACAATCGGGTAGGTTAGCTTGTAAGCGCCAGTAAAACACCCAATTACACGCTTTGAAGGAGCTTGGTTTAGCCCTAGTACTTGCGCTTCTAGTCGATGGGCCGAGTATTGCAACAGCCACCACGGCACCTTACGGAGCTCCGAAACCTCGATGACTTTTTACAAGCTCGTAGGACTGTTTGTAAAACGTAAAATGGCTTCAACTAAAAATCGGTAGTATACCTAAATTACCTATGCGTTACTACCTGGCCAACTGCCGCTTATTTACGGGGGAAGAATTTTTAGCAGGCTCCGCAGTGCTTATAAATAATCAAGTAATTGAAGCTGTAGTTGAGTCGCGACTAATGAGTAGCTCGCTCCCGCAGGTAGATTGCCAGGGGTTCTTGTTATGCCCCGGGTTTGTTGACTTGCAGTTGTACGGGGGGGGCGACAGCGCCTTCGGAGTAGCCCCCTCGCTTCCAGCGCTGCATCACTTACGGGCATACACGCTACGCCACGGCACCACGAGTTTCCTGCCTACCGTGCCCACGAATGCGCCGGCTATAGTTGCCCAAGCCCTGGCGGCGGTCCGACAGGCGCTTCCCACCATGCCCGGGCTGCTTGGCTTGCACCTGGAAGGCCCCTATATCAGCCCGCACAAGCGCGGGGTACACCCCCTCGAATTTATTCAACGTCCCACCTTGGCTACTCTAACTGCGCTCTTGCAGCAAGGCCAGGGGGTAGTGCGCATGCTTACGGTGGCCCCCGAAGTACTGGGGCCGGCAGAAGCGGCGTTGCTGCGCGCCAGCGAGGTGGTGCTCTCCGCGGGACACTCGAATGCCACCTATGAGCAAGGCATGGCCGCTTTCCAGCAGGGGTTTACGGCCGCTACGCACCTCTTAAATGCTATGTCGCCTTTCACCAGCCGGGCCCCCGGCCTCGTGGGAGCCATCTATGACGATGCCGTCGTGCGGGCGAGCATAGTGGTCGATGGGCAGCACTGCAACTTTGCGAGTGTGCGCCTCAGCCAACGGCTGCTGGGGGAACGGTTGTTTCTGATTAGCGATGCGGCGGCGACCCATGCGGACGGACCCTACGTTTTTAAGCCCCAAGGAGCGTATTTCGTGGACGCGCATGGCACCCTCGCCGGCGCGGGCCTCACCTTGCTCCAAGCCGTGCGCAATTGCGTGGAAAAGGTCGGCTTGTCCTTAGCCGAGAGCTTACGCATGGCCTCTCTATACCCGGCCCGTGTCCTGGCGCTAGACCACCGACTAGGCCGCCTGGCTCCGGGCTACCAGGCTGACTGCTGTTTAATTGATAGCCAATTCTTATTGAAGGCTAGTGTCTTACAAGGAAATTTGCAGTGGTATTCGGCAACTTCTACCACGCCCGGAGACTGAAGAAGCGAAGTTATACACCATTGACTGGAGGAGCTACCGTAGCCACTTGTGTAGGCCGTTGTGGAATCCGCACTATATCCTTCACCTAGACTGAGGTGGTCTGGTAGAAATGGACACGGAGAAAGTTGCCCTGCCTTGTCATGGAAGCAGAAAAACCAGCCGCTAAACGGCAGCGAACTAAGTATGATGCGGCCTTTCGGACCGAGGCGGTCCGCTGCGTAAACCAGGATGGACAGGTCGCAGCGCGGGTAGCCCAAGCGCGGGGCATGAGCGAGGCCCTGCTTGGACGCCGGGCCTGCTCGTGTATGCCGACCGCGGCAGCCAGTACACCAGTAACGCCTTCACCCAGCTCCTGGACCGCACCCAGGCTATTACCAGTCTGAGCCGACCAGGCAACCCATATGACAACGCCCTGACGAAGAGCGGCTGAAGCACCCTCGAAACCGAGCTACTGCCCTGCGGAATCTGCTTTACCGACCTGGAAGAAGCCCGTGTAGTTGTGGCCGAGTACCTCGACCACAACTACAACACGCAATGGCTGCACGCCGCCCTGAGCTACTGTACCCTGCTCGAAATCGAATGCTACTACCTTTTCAACCTGCCTTAGCTTCGTGTCCACTGGCACCCAATCACCTCAACCAGGCGCAAGATGGATTCGCGCTCGACTAGTGGCGACAGTGCCGGGGTTGGGTTGGCTAAGTTTGGGTGTTGTTAAACAAATAGGGTAAAACCGCCGACGCTGCGCTGTGCGGGCTTGCCCAGCGGCGGCAGCCCTGTCAAAGAGAACTTCGGCGGGCCTGGGCTGGTCAGAGGAGTCCTGTTTCTACGTTGTACTGCTAGCGCCTTGCATCTGGCACGCTGTAAGTGGTGCGGTGCGACGTTACCCCACCTGGACGGTGCGCATGCTGAGGCCCCCGAACGACACTTCCTCGTGGGGGTAGGTAATCTCCTCCTCCGGGAGCGCCAGGCCCGCGCTGTAGAGCAGCGGCAGGTAGTGGTCGGGCGTGGGTACGGCCAGTAGCCCGCTGGTACCCGCCCGCTGGTAGGCGACCAGGCCCTGATAGTCGCGCTGGTCGAGCTGGTGTTTCACCCACTCGTCAAACTCGGTCGCCCACGCAAAGGGGCTCGCGTCGCCGGCTCGGAGCTTGGGCACGCTCAGGCGCGTGTTGTGCACGATGTTGCCGCTGCCGATGAGCAGCACGCCCCGCTCGCGCAGAAAGCGCAGCTGGCGGGCAAAGTCGAAGTGCCAGGCCAGCGATTTGGTATAGTCGAGGCTGAGTTGCAGGACCGGAATGTCGGCTTGCGGATAAAGGTGGTGCAGCACCGTCCAGGTGCCGTGGTCCAGGCCCCAGTCGGCCGCGCCGTGCACGTCGTGCACGTGGTCGATAATGGCCTGGGCCAGGTCGGGGGCTCCGGGTGCGGGGTACTTCATATCGAAGAGGGCCTGCGGGAAGCCGCCAAAGTCGTGGACCGTTGGCGGGCGCTGGTTGGTAGTGACCCGCGTGCCCGCGGTTTGCCAGTGGGCCGAAATCACTATGATGGCCTTAGGCGGCGTTAGGCGGGCCCCCAACTGGCGCAGGCTGCGCGTGAAGGCCGTATCGGCCAGCCCATTCATCGGCGAGCCGTGCCCGATGAACAGCACGGGCATGAGGGGCGTGACGGGATAGCTGGCCGCGGCGGCAAATAAGGATTTTAGGTTCATAATTAGGAAGCAGCAATGGCATACTGACGAGGGATTTTAGCAACTGGCGGCGCTGCATGAGGACTCGTAGTGCATGAAGTTAGCAACTACTCCCCGCAACTGCCCCCTTACTCGGGCACCGCTGCGGGGACCAGCCAGATGGGCTTATACAGCTACGCTGTCAATCCCCTTTTGCACAGCAGTCGCCTGAAATTCGGGCAGCTTCAGGCCCTCGGCGCGGGCCACCGTGATGTCGGTGAGCCCCAGGAAGCCGAGCATCCAGCGCAGGTACGGCGTGGCAAAATCATACGGCTGCATCGGACCCTCGGAGTAGATGCCGCCGCTGGTCACCGCCACGTACACTTTCTTGCCCGTGATGAGCCCCTCCGGGCCGGTGGGCGTGTAGCGAAAGGTAATGTTTGCCCGCGTCAGGTGGTCAAGCCACGATTTGAGCGAGGCGGGGATGCTAAAGTTGTAGAACGGCACCCCGATGACGAGGACATCGGCGGCCATGATTTGCGCGATGGCTTCATCGGAATGGCGCACGGCCTGCTGCTGCGCGGGCGAGCGGCCCTCGGCGGGCGTGAAGTAGGCTTGCAGGTGGGATTCCTCCATGTAGGGAAGCGGGTCCTGGGCCAGGTCCCGCACAATGACTGTACTGCCGGGATGCGCGCCGGTTAGCTTGTCGATGATGCCCTGGCTGAGTTGCGTGCTGTGCGACTTAGCGCCCTGGGCGCTGGAAATGATTTGCAGAATCTGCATGAGTAAGGGGAAAAAGAGAGGGAATGAAAGGCGGGCCACTGACGCTTGACTTACCGACCCCAACCGCTGCTCGCCAACTAAGCGGGTGGGTAGGCTGTTGGGTAGTCTGATTACCTCAAGCTATCAGCTGGCGGTTTGTTCGGGCCTTTCGGCAACTACAGATTACCGGCCGGTAGCCTGATTACTAGCAGGTAATCATGTCGTTTAGTCAGTCAACAACTCCCCCTCTTCCTCGTATGACCACCTCCGAAACCGAACAGTGCGTGCACACCATGCAGGGGCTGCGCCACGCCTTTGTGGTCGTTAACAGCAAATGGAAACTTCAGCTCATTGTCGCACTGCTCGGGGGCACCCGGCATTTTCGGGGCCTGGAGCGCAGCGTGCCTGGCATCTCCACCAAAGTGCTGGCCAAGGAGTTGAAGGACTTGGAAGCGCATCAGTTCATTGCGCGCACGGTCTACCCCGGCCCCCCCGTGGTGGTGGAATACAGTGCCTTGCCGTATGCGCGCTCGCTCAAGCCCGTCATTGAGGTCTTAAAAGAGTGGGGCTTGCAGCACCAGCAGCGCTTGGAAGCGCTCGATAGTGCGCCGGTAGCGAAGCAGTTAAAACCCGGCATTACCACGGGTTGAGGCGATAAAAGGCTGGCCCGGCGGGCGATACGCGCCCTTGAACTTCTATCTGCTCCGATACTCCCATGATTCAACGCCAGACGCTAACGGATTTCTACACGCCGGCCACGCCACTGCTGCGGACACCGGGGGCGCTGCGCGGCGGCGGGCACTTCACGGTGTACCGGCTGGAGGATTTCTGCGCCGACCCCGCACCGGCGGCTGTTTACAGCCGCAAGGATTTTTACAAAATCGTGCTCTCCACCGGCGATGCTACCTACCATTTTGCCGACCAGCACTGGCGGCTGGGGCCGGGCCAGCACGCCCTGGTGTTCACCGATACCCACCTGCCCTACAACTGGGAAATTCTGGGAGCCTGCCAGGGCTACTGCTGCCTGTTTACCGCCGATTTTCTACCCGCTCACACGCCGCTGAACTCAGCGGCGCTGGCCATTTTTACCACCACCGAGCCGTTTCTTTACTTGAACCCAACGCAGGCAGCCGCTTTCGGCGCGCTCTTCGAGAAGATGTTCGCTGAGCAGGACTCGGCCTACCCGCATAAGTACGAGCTGCTGTTTCACTACGTGATGGAGTGTGCCCACGAAGCCCTGAAGCTGGCCCCGCCCACGGGGGGCCGGCAGAACACGGCCGCTACCCGGCTCGCCACCGCTTTCCAGGACTTACTGTCCCGGCAATTTCCCATTTTTTCCCCCAGCCAGCAGCTGGAATTACGCAGCGCCCAAGCATTTGCTGACCGGCTGGCCGTGAGCGTTAATCACCTCAACCGGGTGCTGAAGGGCGTAACCGGCAAAACCACCTCGCAGCTGCTGGCCGAGCGCCTAGTGCAGGAGGCCCGCGCCCTGCTGCACCACACCGACTGGCCCATCGGTACTATCGGCTCCTGCCTGGGCTTCGAGGAGGCAACCCATTTCACGCAGTTTTTTCAGCGGCACGCGCAAGGCACGCCGTCGGCGTTGCGCAAGGCTTGATTCAGGTCAATTATGGGTTGAATAGCGTCAGCAGGAGCTTGAGAAGGGCGGGTAATTTTGTGGAATACTTTCCCCCCATTACTTATGCAAACCTGGTTCATCACGGGTACGTCCTCCGGCTTCGGCCGTTTACTGACTGAAAAACTACTGGAACGCGGCGACCGGGTGGCCGCCACCTTGCGCAAAATCAGCGCCCTCGACGACTTGAAAGCGCAGTACGGCGACCGCCTCTGGGTGGCCCCGCTCGACGTAACCGACACCGCCGCCGTGCGCCAGACCGTGGACCGCGCTTTCGCCGAGCTGGGCCGCCTCGACGTGGTGGTGAACAATGCCGCCTACGCCCTTTTCGGCGCGGCTGAGGAGGTGAGCGACGACCAAATCCAGCAGCAGCTCGCCACCAACCTCCTCGGCTCCATTCAGGTCATTCGGGCGGCGCTGCCGCACCTGCGGGCGCAGGGCGGCGGGCGCATTCTGCAAGTGTCGTCGGAGGGCGGGCAGATTGCGTACCCCGATTTCAGCATCTACCACGCCACCAAGTGGGGCATCGAAGGCTTCGTGGAGGCCGTGGCCCAGGAGGTTGCGCCCTTCGGCATCGATTTTACCATCGTGGAGCCGGGACCGGCCAAAACCAATTTTGGGGGTGGCCTGGTTATCGCGCCGGCCCTGGCCGCCTACGCGCCTACCCCGGCCGGCGAGGTGCGTCGGGCGGTGGAGGCAAATGCCTTTCCCCTACCCGGCGACCCCGCCAAGATGGTGCAGGCGATGCTGGATTCTGCGGAGCGCCACCCGGCTCCAAAGCGGCTTATTCTGGGCAGCAATGCCTACGCTCAGGTGCGGGCGGCGCTGGTAGGCCGCCTCGCCGGGCTCGATGCGCAGCAGGACATTGCCTTTTCGACGGATAGCAATCAATAACCTTTCACTAAGGAGATGTTTACAACTGCTTTTTAAAATTCCGAACCGCGCGACCTAGGTATATAGTCCCAGGGTGAGGTAGGTCGGGGCTTGGGTAAAAGTTAACCGGGTTCCTTTGCCACTGCGTGCAGACAAATTCGTGTGGCGTTAGGCCACGCAGGGTCTTCAAGCGCTTGGCGTGGTTATAGGCTAGCAAAAAGGCTTATATGTGCTCCTTGAGTTCGTCAGTGGACTGGTAGTGGAAGCGTTGGACGGTCGCCTCATTACTAGTTCGGTTCAGGCGCTCGCCTTGGCCATTGGTCCAGGGGTAGGCCGGCTTAGTGAGGCGATGCTCCACGCCCCATTCGCGGCAGATGCGGTCAAAACTGTGCCCGCCTGGCAGGAGCTGGTGCGGCTGGGGCGTGAACTGCACCCCGTTGTTGGTCAGTACGGTATGCACTTGATAGGGCAGCTTGTCTAGTACGCGGCGCAGAAACTCAGCCGCTACCACCCGCTTGGCGCGGGGGTGTAGCTCGGCGAAGGCAACTTTACTGGTGCAGTCAATAGCCACAAAAATGCGTCACAAGCATTCGGGCGATACTGCTTACCTTCTTCGGTCTGGACCTCGGCAAAATCGACGTGCAGGTAACCGATGGAATAGCCCTTAAATTTCTTTTCAGCGGGCTTTGTCCGTTTTCGCTCAGGGGCAGGCGACTGATGCCGTGGCGTTGGAAACAGCGGCGCAACGCGGAGCGGGGCAGGTGCGGAATTGTGGCTTGCAGCGCGTACAGGCAGTCGTCCAGGGCCAAGAGCGTGTGCCGCCGAAAGGCCACGGCAATGGCTTCGTGCTCGGGGCTAAGCATCGTCGAAACCGGTTCAGGCCCCATGCGCGCATCCAGGATGCCGGGGCGCTTTCGCTACTTGGCTACTGCTTTTGAGGCTGTACCGCGTGGCTAAGCTTTGTAGGCTTTCCTGGCTGTGTTGGATAGCGCGCCGTATGGCCGCCGTTGCCGTGGAGTATTTGTCCCATAGGTTCGTGCGAAACTCCAGTCCGAAAAATACGCCATCACTTCTTGACAATGTAAATACAAAAATTATTAGATAATTTTGTGAATCACTAAAATATTCGCACCAATGTCTGGGAAATTTCCCAGGCATTGGTGCGAATGTTGTCGCTGCTATTAATGCGACCTAAGTGTTTAGCCCTCATAAATAATATCATATTCTCTTCTATCACAACCAGATGCAAGCCCTAGATTCGCAGGAACTCTTGTATTTGACACAAGCCCCATTTCCTGGCAGCTAACGACATGGACTGTTTCGAGGAATTGAGAAACCGCATTCGGGCGGTGGTGGCGGTCAGCGACGAGGACCTGGCGCGGATAATAAGCCAGTTCGAATGCCGCACCTTCGCTAAAGATGCGGCGCTACTGCGCGAGGGCGGGCGCTGCGACTTCTGGGGCTTCGTACACCGCGGGCTGGTGCGCGTGTACACCCATACCGCGGCGGGTGAAGAATTCACCAATGGTTTTGCCCAGGAAGGCGCGTTCCTCACCGAAGTCGTGAGCTTCTATTCGCAGTCGCCGGGCCTGGAAAACCTGGTGGCCCTGGAAGATACCGTGCTCATTTGCGTCACCTACCCCCGGCTGCAACAGCTGTTCGCCGATTTTCCGGCCTTTGAAAAATTCGGGCGGGTGCTGTACGAAACCATCCTCACCCAGATGAAGCGGCGTATCCTCTACCGGGTGCATTTTGATGCGCAGACCCGTTACCTGCACCTGCTCGAAACCCAGCCCGACCTGCTGCGCCGGGTGCCGTTGAAGCATCTGGCCTCCTACCTCAGCATTACCGATAGCACGCTGAGCCGCATCCGGCGAAAAGTAGTGGCTGCCCCGCGTGCGGAGTAATTTCTTGCCTTTTAGCAAGAGCCGCCTGCCTGGCCCGCCGGACTTTTGTCAAAAAAATGACAATGGAATCAGTAATAGAGCTACTATGAGCTGGTTATCAGAGCATTACAGGTATTAAGTAATTCCAGATTATTGCGCCTATTTTACATTTCCGCTATTTCAGTACGGCTGAGCCTTTTCTGAGCACTTTTTAGCGTCTTATAGTGGCTGTATTATTTCAGCCCAAATGCTTACTCAATTAAGCTTAGGTTGCATATGCCTGATTTTCAAGCGATAGTAACTCTAATGGAAACCACCAACAAAATTGCCCTGATTACCGGGGCCAACCGCGGGCTGGGGCTGGAAGTTGCTCGCCAGCTCGGCCAACGCCACCATACGGTGCTGCTGGGGGCTCGCAACGCCCAGGCCGGTCAGGACGCGGCGGCCCAACTAGTAAGCGAAGGCATCCAGGCCCGCTTTATTCAGCTCGATATTACGAGCGCCGACGACATCGCCCAGGCCGCCGCCACAGTGGCCCGCGACTATGGCCGGCTCGATGTGCTGGTGAACAACGCAGTGTTTTTCTCACGGGAGCCGCAAAATCCCTCGCAAATGGCCCCCGAGCTGCTGCAACGCTACCTGACCACCAATTTTATAGCCTGCGTGGCCGTGACGCAGGCCGTGCTGCCGCTGCTGCACCAGAGCGCGGCCGGGCGCATCGTCAATATGTCCAGCTCAATTGGCTCCCTCACCACGATGGGCGAAACGATTCATACCACGCCCCGGCTGGCGGCGGCCACGCCCCTCGGTTACTCGGCCTCCAAGGTGGCGCTGAATATGTTCACCGTATTGCTGGCCAAGGAGTTGCTGCCTACTACTATCAAAGTAAACAGCGCCGACCCCGGCCGGACGCAAACCGATATGGGCGGCCCCGAGGCCCCTAATACAGTTGAGTACGGGGCCAAGTCGGCCGTGTGGCTGGCCTGCCTGGATGCGGATGGGCCGACGGGCGGCTTCTTTGCGTACCAAAAGGTGAACCAGTGGTAAATACCTTTTTTGAGGCCCCTAGGCCATGTTTCACGAGTAATTTACCAGCTTTTATGAGCGAGTCAACCAGCACCGGCTTTCTGACCGGCAAGCGTGTTATCGTAGTGGGCGGCAGCGCCGGCATTGGCCTGGCCGTGGCTCAGGCAGCGGCGGCCGAGGGGGCGCAGGTCATCATTGCTTCCAGCAATCCGCAGCGCGTGGCGGATGCCTTGCGCACGCTGCCCGCCGGCAGCGAAGGCTATCCACTGGACCTCACCAACGAAACCCAGCTTCAGGATTTCTTCGCGCAGCGCGGCGCGTTCGACCACTTGGTTTTCACTGCCGGCGATGCCTTGCACCTGGGCGAACTAGCGGCCATCAGCATGGCCACCGCCCGGCAGATTTTTGAGGTGCGCTACTTTGGCGCGTTGGCCGCGGTGAAATTTGCCAGCCCGCACCTGCGGGCCGGCGGCTCGGTGGTGCTCACCTCGGGCGGGGCCTCCGTGCGCCCGCCCGCCAAGGACTGGGCCGTGTACGCGAGCATCTGCGGGGCAATGGAATCGCTTACCCGCGCTCTGGCCCTGGAACTGGCTCCGCTCCGGGTGAACGCGGTGGCGAACGGCCTGGTGAAAACCGACCTTTGGGCGGGCATTCCCGACGGGGAAGCATTTTACGCCAGCATCGGTAACCGCCTGCCGGTGGGCCACGTAGCTGAAGCCGCCGAGGTAGCCCAAACCTACCTCTACCTTATGCGGCAGACATACAGCACGGGGCAAGTCGTCACGGTGGACGGTGGCGGGGGGCTAGTGTAGGAAAATCTCTGCCCATTCGCGCGCATCACTCCAAGGCGAAGCCTGTCGCCCCTTCGACTACGAAATTCCTCGTTTAGCCTACAAGTACCACCGGGCAGCCGGCGAGCTTTGCAGGGTCATTCATCTAAACGAAAAAACATGGCACCGCAACAGGAAACGCTGCCCGGCAGCACCGCACCCACCACCGGCCCGGCGGGTAAGATTTGGTTTATTACGGGGGCCTCGCGCGGCTTCGGCCGCGTGTGGACCGAGGCTGCCCTGCGGCGGGGCGACCGGGTAGTCGCCACGGCCCGCACCCTGGCCAGCCTGGCCGACCTCCCGCAAACCTACGGGGCCAACGTGCTGCCGCTGGAGTTGGACGTGACCAACCCGGAGCAGGTAAAAGCGGTCGTGGCGCAGGCGCACGCGCATTTCGGACGGCTCGACATCGTGCTCAATAATGCCGGCTATAGCTTGGTGGGCACCATCGAGGAAGTCAGCGCGGCGGACCTAAAGGCCCTCTACGACACGAATATCTTTGGGGCGTTGGCCATCATTCAGGCCGCCTTGCCGCTGCTGCGCGCGCAAGGCAGCGGGCACCTTATTGGGGTTTCGAGCAGCCTCGGGCTGGTAGCCATGCCGCTGATTGGCTCCTACTGCTCGTCGAAGTGGGCCTTCGAAGCCCTGCACGAAAGCCTGGCGACCGAGATTAAGCCTTTTGGCTTGCACGTCACGCTGGTGGAGCCGGGGGCCTACGCCACCGATTTTGGCACTCCGCAGTCCCTGAAATTCGCCCCCGGCCTGGACGCCTACGCCCCCCTCCGGAATACGCTACTGGAAAGGCTGAAAGGCGCGAAAAAGGGTGACCCGCAGGCGACCCCCGAGGCCTTGTTCGCCCTGGTGGATGCCCCCACCCCGCCGCTGCGCCTATTCCTGGGCAGCCAGTCGCTACCCCACACGCGCGCCGTTTACGCCGAGCGCCTCGCCACCTGGGAAGCCTGGGCCCCCGTGTCGGACGCGGCGCAGGGCCCGCCCAGCTAGCGGGGCCAGCGCACGGCGCTGGCCGCTGTCGTAGCGCCTCGGCCCACGGGCTTGCCCGTTGGCGCACTTATTTTTACTCAGTAAAGCAGCCCGCGGCGACGAGCCTCGTCGCCACGGGCTGCCGGAGGCCCCGCGATGAAAAACCCCGCCAGTAGCGTACACAAGTTCGACTCTATCACGGAGGCGCACCGGGCCTTTGGCCTACCGAAGCCCCTGCATCCGCTCATCAGCGTAGTGGATGCCACCGCTACCCCGGTGGAGGTAGGGCCGGCGGCCGGCTCCCACCTGCTCAACTTCTACAAAATAGCGTACAAAACGGGGGGTAGCGGCACCGTCAAGTACGGCCAGGGCCACTATGATTTTACGGAAGGCAGCTTGCTCTGCGCGGCCCCCAACCAGCTCCTGGGCAGCTACGAGGAAGCTAGCACGCAGGCGGGCTATATCTTGCTTATCCACCCCGACTTGCTATTGGGCTACCCGCTGGCCCAAAAAATCAAGCACTACACCTTCTTTGCGTACGCGACCAATGAAGCGCTGCACTTATCCGATAAGGAAAAGACCACCGTGGTCGCGCTCTTTCGCAGCCTGGAGGAAGAGCTGCACGACCGAATCGACAACTTCAGCCAGGACGTGCTGCTGGCGCAGCTGGAACTGCTGCTGAGCTACACGCAGCGCTTTTACCAGCGGCAGTTTATTACCCGCCGCACGGTCAATCGGGGGCTGCTCGCGCAGGTAGACGCGGTGCTCCGCGAGTATTTCGGCGGGCACCAGGGGCTCCGGCAGGGCCTACCTACCGTGCAGTACCTGGCGGCGCAGGTGCAGTTGACCCCCAGTTACCTGAGTGATATGCTGCGCTCGCTCACCGGGCTGAGCGCCCAGCAGCATATTCACCACCAGCTGATTGAGCAGGCGAAAGAGCGGCTCTCGCTGACCGAGCTGTCCATCAGTGAGATTGCGTATGAACTGGGCTTCGAGCATTCCCAATCGTTCAGTAAGCTGTTCAAAACCAAAACGAGCGTTTCTCCCCTGGCCTTTCGCCGGTCGTTCGCCTCCGGGTCGTAGCTGGTTTCGCGCCCGCCGAGGGCGAAAACCAGTTAATAGCCACCTCGACGGGCTGCTCACTGGCAAAGCCGTCGAGGCAAATGTGATTGCTGAACTAACCTTTTAACCAGGGCCATTTCCGTAGCAAAAAGCCGAAGCATGGAGCTTCGGCTTTTTTGTGCTTTGCCGCGTGGTGCAGCGGCCAATGCCGGCCCACTAGCCCCCGCGCTCAAAGAACTTAAATACTCACCGGATGCCGGGGGAGGACCCGCCGGACCTTTGCCTGCCTCTTCATGAAAGCCCGCTTTAATGCTCCTACCCCCCACCGCTCCCCAGCCCCTGACGCCCGCCGAAATCCGGGCCCTGGAAGTCTTCTATTCCGCTTGGAAGGAGAAAAAACCGGAACTGCTGCACGAAGTGTGCATCCCCGACTGGCAGGACATTCCGCTCGGTCCCGGCCAGGCACCGGGTCCAGGGGGCCTGGGGGGTATTATCGGGGCCTTCACCGCCGCCTTCCCCGACTTGGGAATTATCATCCACGAGCAGGCCGGCGTGCAGGCCAAAATCCGCTTCACGAATCAACATGACATTCCGGGCGCAGTGCCCCCTGGCCAACCCGTCTCGATTTCCCTTCAACCTAAACTAGCATGGCAGTACCAACTAAAATCGCCCTTGTTACCGGCGGCAGCCGGGGCCTGGGTCAGGATATGGCCATCCAATTGGCCCGCCACGGCCACGATGTGGTGCTGACCTACCACCGCCACCCCGAAGAAGCCGCGGCCGTCGTCGCGCAGATTCAGGCCCTGGGTCGGCAGGCGTTCGCCCTGCCGCTCGACGTGGCCGACAGCAGCCGCTTCGACCCCTTTCTGCGCGACGTAACCGAGTACCTGACTGCGCAAAACGGGAGCCCCAACTTCGATTTTCTGATTAACAACGCCGGGAGCGGGGCCGATACCCTCGTGGCCGATACCCCGGAAGCGGTGCTGGACGAGATGTACCGCATCCACGTGAAGGGACCCTACTTGCTCACGCAGAAGGCGCTGCCCTTCCTCAACGACGGCGGCCGGGTCGTGAACCTGGCGTCCGGCCTGACCCGCTTTACTACCCTGGGCCGCGCGGCCTACGCCACTATGAAGGGGGCCGTCGAGACGTTTACCCGCTACCTGGCCAAGGAAGTGGGACCCCGCGGCATCACGGCCAACGCGGTGGCCCCCGGCCTCATCCAAACCGGCTTCACCCAGGCCACTTTTGAGCAGCCTGGCAACGTGGCCCGCCTCCAGTCGATTACGGCGCTGGGCCGTACCGGCCGGCCCGACGACATCGGCGGCGTGGTGGCCTTCTTGTGCTCGGACGAAGCCAGGTGGATTACCGGGCAGCGCCTGGAGGTATCGGGCGGCATGAACATATAATAAATTTAAAATTAAATAAATATTTTCTTATCATTAATGACCTAATGGGTAAGGTGGCCCTCATCACCGGCGCAACTAAAAGCATCGGGCGCGGCATCGCCGAGAAATACGCCGCCCTGGGTAGCAAGCTCGTCTCAACTACTCCTCCGACGAAACGGCCGCCCAGGATACGGCGCAGGCAATGGACCGGGCCGGGGCGGAGTTACCGGCTGGTGAAGGCCGATATGAGTAGTCCCGCCGCCATTGCGCAACTATTCGCCGAGGCCCTGGCTCATGTTGGCCGGCTCGACATCGTGGTGGCCAACGCCGGCATCGAGCTAATTGAAACGCCCGTGCTGAAGTCCACCGAGCACGACTTCGACCAGGTGTCCAACCTGAATGTGAAGGGCACGTTTTTCGTGCTTTAGCAAGCCGCCCAGCACGTAGCCGATGGGGGCCGCATTATCCTCATCCCGTCCACGATGAGCATCCACTCCGACCCCGGCGCGGCCATCTACGCCGCCAGCAAAGCCGCCCCAAAGCTCTTTGTGGAGGTGCTGGCCAAGGAAATCGGCGACCGGCACGTCACCATTAACTCCATCATGCCCGGCATCATCGACAACGCCGGGGTGATTACGAACCTGCCGACGGCAGTAAAGAAGTAGCTGATGGCCGGCAGCCCGTTCAACCGGCTGGGCACGGCCGCCGACGTGGGCAACGTGGCTTCCTGGCTTCGGCCGACGCACCAGTGATGCCTTTACCCAGCTCCTGGACCGCACCCAGGCCATTACCAGTCTGAGCCGACCAGGCAACCCATATGACAACGCCTTGACGGAGAGCGGCTGAAGTATATTTTTAGTGATGAGCTTACTCTACCCCACTAAAATTCAGGGCATAAAAACGGGGCAGTCCGACCTTTGGGGTTACTACCCCAAAAAGACCGTTCTGCCCCGTGAAGCAACGCCTCAGGGCCAAAATTACGACCCTTTTACGGCAAGCCCCGCACCCTACTTCCTGATGAGTATACTATCGTGCGACCTCTCATTCAAGTGCCGAATAATGCGTGGCAACGCGAGACACCGCGTCTATTTAAAACGACTGTTTCAAAACTTTTCGTATCTTCGCAGTGCAATGGCAAGAGCAGTAGAATTTGATGAAGAGCAAGCCGTACAGAAGGCGATGGAAGTTTTCTGGAAGAATGGTTATGCAGCTACTTCTATGCGTGACTTGACAGAGGCAATGCAGATTAACAGTAGTAGCCTGTACAATACACTTGGGGATAAGCGTCAGCTTTTTATCAAATCTATCAAGCATTATACAGTGTTGCGAATGCGGGCTTTAAAGCAATTTGGAATTAATACTGATTCCCCATTTCAAACATTAGAAAATTTTATCAATGAAGCCGTGCATATTATTACTACTGAGCCTAGTAGCTGCATGTGCGTTAGAACAGCCTTTGAGATTGAAGGAGATGACCCCGAAGTGCAAGCTGTAATAACTGCTTATGACGAGTTCACGCATAAGTTTTTAAAAAATTTAATAGAAAGCGCCCAATGTAAAGATGAAATTGCGCAAAGTGAAGATGCCGATACTATTGCCCATTACCTCAATAGTACGTTTGCAGGGTGGTATAATTCATACATTTTGCATCGCGACAGCAAAAAAATTCAGAATATAGCAGACTACCTGATTCGCCAATTGAAAAAATAATTTTTTGCCAAATTTTGAATCACTTGTTTCAAAAAAAATTTCACCTATCCAACTTCATCTCAACTATCATGAGCAACTCCCTGAATGGACAAGTAGCCTTAGTAACAGGCGGCACGAAAGGCATCGGCAAGGCAATAGCTAGCAAACTAGCTAATGCAGGTGCCCAAATAGTGGTAACGGCACGCTCTGTACCACAAGTTAGTACCGGTCACTATCACTTCATTGCGGCCGACTTAGCACAAGCGGCCAGTGCAGAAGTGGTTGCCAGTGAAATTTTGGATAAATACGGCAGAATTGATATTATTGTCAATAATGCCGGAGCTAATACTAGTCCCAGTGGTGGCTACAGCACGCTCACTGATGAAAATTGGCTTAACGAGCTACAGTTAAATCTGCTAGCCGCAGTACGTATCAACAAAGCGTTGCTGCCTACCATGCTTACGCAAAAAAGTGGCGTGATTATCAACATTTCTACTGGGGCGGCTATACAACCAATCTGGGATATAACGATGGCTTATTCTGCCTCTAAGGCGGCCTTGAATGCGTATAGCAAAGCACTGGCTAGTGAAGTCGGTCCGCACGGTATTCGGGTAAATATTGTTTCTCCCGGAGCCGTTAAAACCCCCTTAATGCAAGAATTTATTGAAAGCATGGCAGCTTCATCCAATAGCAGTGTAGACGAGGCTTTCAAGACCCTGATGGGTAAAATAGGATACATTCCACTAGGCAGAATGGCAGAACCACAAGAAGTGGCAAACCTAGTAGGATTTCTGGTGTCTGCGGAAGCACACTACATTACAGGTGCCAACTTTCAAATCAATGGTGGCGCAATGCCAGTGGTGTAATAATAGCCTTGGTTAAAAGTTTGGTACAGCTGTTACATGGTTGGCCTGCTCATCCGAATGAGCGTAGCGGAAAGCCACCAGAAGTACTCATCGGACCCTTTGATTACCGTTAAGGGTTTCGGATACCGCATTTCGGCGTGCTAACCGCCATTAGGGGGTAGGGGGTAGCCAGTACCTGAAAACGCCCGTTTTTGTGCTTCATGCCTCTAAATCAACGTGGTGTATAGGGCCACGTAACATCCATACCAAACTTTTAAACAAGGCCAAAGCCGCCGCCCTGGAGTGGTTGCAGTAGTACACGCTGACGTAGTAGGGCCGTCGGCTCGCTTGGGCCGCAGCTTTCGCTGCCAACGCCGCCTCAGGCAAGCCTTTTTGCTTGCCCTACGGTGCCACCGGGCTGGGCTCGGCCAGCTCCTCCGGGCCGCCCTCTTGCGCCACCAGTTGGTCGATGGCGCGCTGCTTGAGTTGGTCGCCCCAGTGGCGCAGGCCCTCCAGCACGTCCAGCAGGGCGGTGGCTTCGGGCAACAGGGCGTACTCGACCCGCGGGGGCATTTCGGCGTAAATCGTGCGGCTCACCAAGCCGTCGGTTTCCAGCTCGCGCAGCTGCTGGCTCAGCATTTTGGTCGTGACGGGGTGCAGCAGCTTGCGGAGCAGCCCGAAGCGGTTGGGGCCTTGGCTGATATGCCAGAGCAAGGCCACTTTGTAGCGCCCGCTCAGCCGCTGCATCCCATACAGCATGGGGCAGCTCATGCGCAGCACTTCGAGGTTCTGGAAGTTGGTGGAGGTCTCTTTTTTCATGATGGGGCCAATGGTTTCCTTTTGGATACCATGCTACAATTAGGTAGGTACTTGCCAAAGGTACTAGCCCGAGGGACCTTTGACGGGTCATTCGACTGCTGTGGGTCGCGGCCCGGCCGCCTCATCAGCCGCGTCGATTCCGTCTTTTCCTCCCTCATTTCTTCCGCGGGCCATGCCCGCTCCCCATGCACATTCTGCACGTCATTTCCAGTCCGCGCAAAGCGGCTTCCGCCAGCATTCAACTCAGCGAGGGAATCATCGACCGGCTCCGGGCCGCCTACCCCGGCAGCACGGTGCGGGTGCGCGACCTCGCCACCCACCCCTTCCCCCACCTGGAAGAAGCCAAGCTGCAATCGCTCTTTACCCCGGCCGAGCAGCGCACGCCCGAGCAGCAGGCCGCGGCTAAGCACTCCGACGACGCCATCGCCGAAGTGCTGGCCGCCGACATCCTCGTGATTGGGGCTCCGCTCTACAACTTCGGTATTCCCTCCACGCTCAAAGCCTGGATTGACCACGTAGTCCGCGCCGGC
>JAABUW010003567.1_pt1 | contig 22091 bp, 24 predicted proteins | sample 5560081 | NCBI WGS metagenome assembly JAABUW01 (sample SAMN10711882, study PRJNA513363) | rock metagenome | isolation source: Antarctica rocks | place: Antarctica: Victoria Land, Knobhead sud
TGGAGACTGGCATGGAGTCGGCGGAGTGGTTGTACTCGGAGGGTGAGACCTTAATCTTGGGAGGGCTGCGCGGCTTGACGGGACCGCCGTTCGTGAGGCCATCGCCGGAATGATGGTCTGGAAGACCAAAGTTAGTATACTGGTGTTAGGATAGATAATGCGATTATTGACCTTCGTCGCCCTCGACGTAGCCGCTGTCACCATTGATCTCACCATTCACGCCCTCATCGATGTGGCCGTTTTCACCTTCGCCGTTTACGTCCCCATCGGCGCTGCCGTTGAGTCCCTCTTGAATGCCATTCGCAGCGAGCAGATCAGCGAGGATGTCAGTATCGTCGGTCGTGCTGATGAATCCTCCCTTTTTCTTCTTCTTTCTCTGCGGGAGGGCTTCGTGGCCGCTCTGGACATATTCTACGATGCTGTTGAGACCGTTCGCCGCCGCGCCACTCGGGGATGGTAGTCCGCCCATTATGAAGTCTAATCAAGGTCGTGAAAGGAGTGTCCGTGGAAGATGTAAGCCACTGCTTAGAAGGATGTGTGTCAAGTGATGTATGTGTTAAGAAGGTGGCATGACCAAAAAAGTTTGGTCATGTATTTGTGGTTGTTTTAAATGAGGTGACGTTGGACAAAGAAACGCTCGCACCAGCCCGGTTGCCGTCTGCAACTTACGTTTGTTTAGACCGCATGCGCATTCACATGCACATATAAGCTCTGAATCCACAATTGCTTCGGCTAAGTCTCCGAGGCGGCCGTTTGCGAATCCCTCGACACAGCCCTACGCTCCAAATTCCCTCTCTTCCACGGCAGTTCCAACCGCTCGTCCACCGTTCAGCATCCCAGTAGTAGCTATGACCAATCTCCTGCCCTCCTTCTCCTCCAACTGCGAGCTCACCAGCCTCAACGCTGCGATCTCCGCAAACGTAATGCCTCCCAAAAAAAACACCAGACTGAGTTTAGGCCCTTCTTTGCTCCCTCTCAACGTCTTCCGCGCATGCGACGCATCAGCATCATGTCCCTTCTGCACCACGTCAACAGTTGCTCCGCGTATACGGGACAGCACATCCTCGAATCCTTTCCATCCGGTACCAGTGGGAGCGGAGGAAGGCTGTTTAGGCTGATTGACCAAATTGTAGACGTAGGACTTCTGCAGAACGCACTGCACGAGTCTGACACTGAGAGACGCATAGCCACTGAAGACGTACGCAGGATCGGTGGGGTCCTCTTCCGTAACATCATCGACCCAGATCTGAAGTCCTTTGCGCATAGCGTTCCAGTCTGTCGCGCTTTGGCCAGCGGCGGTGCCGATCGGGTTAAGGTAACCTCGATGACTTTCTCGCGGGACAAGCAGTCCAGTCTTTTCCAAGTTGGCAAGAGTGAGGATGTGTTGAAAGCCGTACGCCTGCAAGATCAGGCGCTTGAAGTTCTCGAGGTCGCGAGAGCGGATGCCGTTGCTCAGACAGCTTTCAAGACAGAGGAGGCGTAAGACTGTTTTGAGAGGCACATCGCGAGCAATGAGTTCTTCGATGTTCTCGTGCATGGCGGTTGGATCGCTGCCGGCTAGCAGGTTTTGCTGCACTTCAAGCATTGACGTGAAGAGTTCAGTACGAGTAATCCTCATGATGTCTTCTGCGAGACTTGTGTGAATCTTCAAGCTGGCTTGCTCGGCTTGGTAGGTGGGTAGTTTTGATACGAATGTCTTCAGATCGGCGATGGACTGGTCTTGCTTGTGGATATCTTGCTGGTCTGACTGTAGCCTACGTGCAGTACGATTGAGTGTTGGCCCAATCGTCGCGAAGTTGGCGTCCCGTAATGATGGATAGAGCTTGTCGGTGGTATCGAGCTGAATCTTTCGCTTCGTTGCGCCTGTGGGTGCCTGCGTTGTGCCGTTTGGTGGTTGACTCTGAGCAGGCGCTCCGCCCAGTACGGAAGTGTCGACTTCCGTCTGGTTGTTGCTAATGCTGTAGTTCTCATCGATGAGCCCTTCGTAGGTAAGCTGGGTGGATAGCACTGTTGGAAAGTCGACATCACGATCAATGATGATGAGGTCCTCGATCACGGAACTTGGTGTCAGCCCAAAGGAGGTTAGATATGAGTTGTTAGTATCCGAAGCAGCGTTGACATCTTCCTCACTGCGCATCTTCTGAAGCAGATCGGCAAGCCGTTTGGCATTGTCACCTTTGCCCAAGATGCGAGGGAACAGACCGTACTGCTTCTGCAACAGCATCAGTGCTTGTGCCGAAGCAAAGATGCATGTTGGATCTTTCCGCAGATAGAGGTTGTTGAAGGCAGTGTCAAGCTCCAATGACAAGACGTCCTGCTCAAGAGGAATGAAATGCAGAGGCAGCTCGTGAATGGTTGCTTCGCCAAGAGCGCCTTGCTCTTCGAGGACCATATCGGCCACACGAGTCCGGCGAGGTGCCCAGATGATCGTGAATTCATGCTCGGTCTGACTTTCGCTTCGAACCAGCTTGATCTGTTCTGTTGTCGTTAACATTCGGTCGAGTCTGGGAAGCGGGCACCACATCGACAACGCAGATGGCGATGATACGAGATGTGAGCATGTACTGATGGCACTGGACATGATTCAGAGACACACGACTGGCTAATAAGCATGCTGGCTATTTTGTTTGATTTTGATATTGGGACCAAGACTGTGTACAAAGAGTGACAGGTCGTCCAAGTAATCAACGTTTTGGTCCCGCAACACAGCGGATTTGTAGGGACAGAGTGAGAAGGGAGATCAACGTACCAGCTACCGTCTGCGCAGTCTTTGCACTCTCCCCTCGGCACAGGAAGATGATGTTCCTCTGACTTGAGTCGACATTGTGGTTCTCAAGGAAGAAGATCTTGTCAACACCATACTCCTGGAGCGTGCTGAACTTGACGAACAGGCCGATGGTTCCAGCTAAGGATCGCTCGATGACCAGGTTCTTCTTCCCTCGGACCTGCTTCCTGTCAATACTGTATTCTGAAGCCAGTAAGCCGAGAGCACTTACAGCTTCGAGCAGCTGTAGAAGACCTCGTCGAGCCTTCTCAGTGATCTCCGGGGTGTTTATGGCCTTTACGGCCGAATGTGCAGCCATTACATCGTTGATACAGAACGGGAAGTGCAAGTGATGTTGCTGGAAACGAAGGGTGGGTGCCTGAGGCACGTGACGCGCTTTTAACGACTCCGTGACTTAAAATGTTGACTCGAAACATATGAGCAATACAATACGCAGCCATTGAGTCAGGTCCCTTGCATGCAACCTATATTCCAGCTCTCGTCACGCCTTTTACGAGCCTCACGACTTCCAATCACACGAACCACCACCACAAGAGTCTGGCAACCAAGAAGATTCACAGTAGACACATTCGAGGTCGACGAGATGGGGAAGGACAAGGAGAAGCAGAGCATTGCGCTGAAAGTCCCCAAAGGCACCAAAGACTGGGATGGCAAGGACATGGTCATCCGCGACAAGATCTTCAGCACCATCACCCAAGTCTTCAAGCGCCACGGCGCCGTGACAATCGACACGTTGGTCAACCTTCCCAGTCCTGCACCACACTACCGATTCACTGATGCAATTGTGTTCGTCTAGGCCAGTGTTTGAACTCAAGGACATCCTGACCGGCAAGTACGGCGAAGACAGCAAGCTCATCTACGACCTCAAAGACCAAGGCGGCGAGATCTGCTCCCTCCGATACGACCTCACTGTACCCTTCGCACGATGGCTGGCCATGAACTCGAGTATACAGAACATCAAGAGATATCACATCGCAAAAGTGTACCGAAGAGACCAGCCTGCCATGACCAAAGGGCGGATGCGAGAATTCTACCAATGCGACTTCGACATTGCAGGCACATACGACCCGATGCTACCTGATGCTGAGATCATAAGAATAACATGTGAGATATTCGAGGCGCTGGGATGGAAGGGCAAATACACAATCAAGCTCAACCACCGTAAGATATTAGATGGGATCTTTCAGGTCTGTGGTGTGCCGACAGACAAGCTGCGAACAATATCTTCAGCAGTCGACAAGCTGGACAAATCACCGTGGGAGGAAGTGCGGCGAGAGATGACGGAGGACAAGGGTCTGGATGGTGAGGTGGCAGACCGGATAGGAGAGTACTGCGTACGGAAAGGAGGCCGCGATCTACTCGACCAATTGCAGAAAGACGCCACCTTCACCGAGAACCAATCCGCCAAGGAGGGTCTAGCCGATATGCAACTCCTCTTCACCTACCTTGACGCCTTCTCTGTCCTGGATCGCGTCTCTTTCGACCTTTCGCTCGCCCGTGGGCTGGACTACTACACTGGTGTCATCTACGAAGTAATCACCGAAGGCTCAGCACCACAGACCAAGGAGGGCCAGGAAATACAGAGAACAGGCAAAAAGGAGGCAAAACCCAACAAGCACGCCTCCAACATCGATGGCGATGAAGACCGCAGCAACGACCCTACCGTCGGCGTAGGCTCTGTCGCAGCCGGCGGTCGATACGACAACCTCGTGGCCGACTTCAGCAAGAAACAACAGATTCCTTGCGTCGGCATCTCTTTCGGCGTCGACCGTATCTTCTCAATCACAAAGCAACGACTCGCGGCCGATGCCTCTGCTGCTTCTATCCGCATGAACGAGGTCGACGTCTACGTCATGGCATTCGGAGGCAAAGGCTTCGAGGGTCTGCTTGCAGAGCGCATGGAAGTGGCGAAGCGGCTGTGGGACGCAGGCATCAAGGCGGAATTCAGCTGGAAGGTCAAGCCGAAGCTACCTGCGCAGTTCAAGGCGGCGGAGACGAATGGAGTGCCGTTTGCTATCATCCTCGGCGATGATGAACTGGCGGCTGGGAAGTGCAAGATCAAGGAGATGGGACTTCCAGATGGCCACGCTGAAAAGGATGGTGTGCTGATTGAGATGGCGAATCTGGAGACGGAGGTGAAGACCAGGGTTGCGCAGCAAGCTGAGACGCTTGCGAATGGTGTCAACAGTATGACGTTGGAGTAAGGGGCTACCATGCTGACGAAGAGACGTTCATGTTTGCAAATGCATGGCTGAGAGTTGCTAGGCCGGATTGAATGTGCCGTACCCAGTGCTACATCAGGCCGAGCGATGCATACGAAAGATCCATATAGCGCAACGAAGCGGCGATACTCCTCCTACGGCCAACACGCTCAGTGCCTTCTGTGTACCTTCATGATACGTGAACGGACTCGAAGCCGTGAAGCTTCCGGCTATCTGACGTCTCCGAAGGCTTGACGCCGGCTATAAAGTCGTGCAGAATAGAATATGATAACTTCACCCCCATGACGTACAACGAGACAGTTGTCCAAGATTGATGCACTTGTTGTTCTATTGGTAGGTTTGCCTTTTTCGCACTGTGCAGGAAAAATAACAAGGCATCTCGACTGTTGAGTGCATACTCGGTTTCTACTTTGGTCGTCGAGACTCGTAAAACCCAGGCCCTGTTGACGGGCTGTCCTTCGGTGTTGCCTCATTCAGGACGCTTGATCCCATCGACCAAATATGGCTACCGCAACGCTCAAGATCAACAACAGATCTGTCTCATTGCCCACTGGCCTCTTCATCAACGGCGAGTACCGCAAAGCACAGGCTGGCAAGACATTTCCATCCGAGAACCCAGCAACTGGAGAGGAGATCGTGCAAGTCCAGGAAGGTCAAGCCGAAGATGTCGACGAAGCAGTCAGACTGGCCAGGAAGGTCTTCAGGTCCAAGGAGTGGACGGACTTCGGCGCCATGAATCGTGCCAAATGCATGCATAAGCTGGCGGACTTGATGGAAGAGCATTTCGAGGATCTCCTGGCCATTGAGATGATTGATACGGGCAAGACTAGGACGCAGGCTGCGAATTTGGACTTACCGGGCAGCATTGGCACGATAAGGTATTTTGCGGGTTGGTGTGACAAGATCTATGGACAGAGTAACTTTGGCATTAATGGCGTTTTCGGCTACACCAAGAAAGAGGCGGTAGGGGTGTGTGGTCAGATCATTCCGTGGAAGTAAGGCAGACTTCCTAGAACGACTTGTGTAAGATTCTGCTGACCTGAGTAGCTTCCCTCTCCTCATATTCACGTGGAAGATCGCGCCAGCTTTCTGCTGTGGTAACACCATGGTAATCAAGTCTGCCGAGACAACACCATTGGTAGCGCTCAAGATGTGCGAGTTGATCGACAAGGCTGGGTTTCCGAAGGGTACGATCAATCTGGTCAGCGGGTACGGGAAGACTGTCGGAGCGGCGATCGCGATGCACATGGATATCGACAAAGTCGCTTTCACTGGTTCCACCGCCACCGGGAGGTCGAACATGAAGGCTGCCGCGAGCTCGAACCTCAAGAAAGTCACTCTTGAGCTGGGTGGGAAGAGTCCGGTAAGTGCTCGTGGTCGCCACCGAAAAGAGACATATGCTTACATGTATGTTGCGAGCAGAACATCATCTTCCCAGATGCCGACATAGAACGAGCAGTGGAGTGGTCGGTCTGGGGCATCCACATGAACTATGGCCAGACGTGCCACGCGGGAACCCGCATATACGTCCACGAAGATATCTACGACAATTTCCTATCAGCCTACACCAAGGCACTGAAAGCGTTAGTCGGGCGATCACTTTACTGGAGTCGATGTTACTGACTTTAGGGAGGTAGCATCCAGGTCGGCGACCAGTTCGGGGAGAACGATCAGGGCCCGCACAATAGTAAGGCACAGTACGACAAGATTATGGGTTATATCAAGCAAGGCCAAGACGAAGGCGCGACGCTGCATCTCGGTGGTCAAGCTGTAGATTCAAAGCAAAAGGGCTACTTCATCCAGGTTAGTTGTCTTCGTTGTCTTATGGCGCTACTTTGGCTGATTAATGCGGATAGCCTACCATCTTCACCGATGTCAAACTAGACATGAAGATCATGAAAGACGAAATTTTTTGTCCTGTGGTCTCGGTAGCCAAGTTCAACACCGAAGAAGAAGTCATTGAGCTTGCGAACGATACGACATATGGTCTCGCTGCCGGCATCTTCACGAAGGACTACGAGCGTGCTGTACGAGTCACCGGAGCGTTGAAGGCCGGAACGACTTTGGTGAATCTGTTCAACTTTGTTAACTGGTCGTATGTCTGAACCACAAGTCGTGTTATATGTTTGAGCTGACTTTGATTGTAGGATGCCATTCGGTGGCTACAAGGAGTCGGGCATCGGACGAGAGTGCGGAGAGGCGGCATTGGAGAACTATACGGAGACTAAGACGGTGTATATGAATATGGGGATGGCTGCGCCTCCAGTTGGTCCAAGTAGAGGGTGAGCTCTACATCTCTTGGAGCAGGCAAGAAAGTTTTGCGGAGTAGTAGCATTCTTGCAAGCACGTTGTATGCTCCACACTACAATAATTTCGGACACTCGCGCTCTTGGGCCAACTTCGACACCGTTAAGTCGAGGGGCAATACTCGAGCACTTCGCCGCACGAGTGTAGTCTTCAGCCGACCCCTTCAAGTCCGTCCATCAACTCTCAGCCCAGCCCCCGAAGCCTCTTGTTATCCTGTCTGTATCTCCGTCCAAGGATACCTTCAAGGTGGGGGTAGCCCTGCAAGCTAAAGTGCTGGTCGTGAACCATCTCCCCAAGCATCGCTTGAGAGTCTGCTTCCGCCGATCAACAACGTCCTAAATGCAGGACGGTCGGACTCCTGCACCGCCGGCTCGGAAATTTTCGAGGCTCCAAGTGACGTTGACCTCGACTTTTTGCCATCCACACGTGTGACATGGCCTTGTTGACTAGAACAGGTGGTATTCTTCTTCTGCTTGTTGCGTGGTGTTGGCGTCGAAGTGCGCAGATTGCAGGTCGCACCTTCCATCTTCGGACGCGGACAAGCTTGGTTTGACGTCACCTGGTCATTCCTCCAATTATCAGACATCCACGTCGAGTCAACATCATCTGCATAACCTCCAGTACGTTCAAGAGAAGATAAACTCCTTTAGCATTGGCGAAGCCGCGAATTCTGGATTCAACAATATACAGCTAGCACGTGTAAGTCAACCAGATATACACTTTCGGAAAGGCATGCACATACTTCAAGAAATGAGACAGACCGGTCTTCCTGAGCTCCAAGAACTTCGGTCTGAATCTGCTAATGGTGCTCTTTCGAGGCAAGTCGGGAATCATTGCTTCGGCGTGCGGGAATGCTGTGATCAGGTCTGTTCGCAGCTGATCGAATTCCGAATATCTGGTTCCATTTTAGCTATCAAGGATCTAGTTGCGAGTCGCGGGTGGCAAGATATATGGAACTCACCTTTTACGGATGACCAGATCGCCACCTTTGAGAGTTTCGACGGTCACATGCCAAACGACATATGCTCCGATACCCGTAGGCCCCGACACGAGCACATGTTCGTCAATCGTTGCTGACTTTGCCCAGCAACCCTGGGATAGCTCATGGCTCTCCTCGGAATGATCCTCCAGCAGGATCGGGCCAGCTCCGGACTGGTTCAAAGAGTGGTAGCTCGAGCTCGAGATCGTCCTTCCATGCCGGGTCCAGTACGGAGGTGCATCGGTAACCGGCCCACGAGTTTTCGAATGCGGAAGGTGTGTCTCGTCGCTGCATCCCTCCGGTGGCGGGAGGATGTGCTCGTCAACTGGGGCTGCGGCTGCGGCTGCAGGCAGATCTGCATCGGTGGGGTGCCGAGTCGTGGCTTCCATCCATAACACAGCTGGAGAATTGTGGCGGGCAGATAGCTTGGCCTGAGAGGATGGATCCGTACAGCTATGCCCGTATATGTATCGGTTGGCCGCGCGTTGCCCATTCTCGGGGGAGAGATGTCGTCTTTCGCGATCGTCTAACGCGAACGAACGCTAGTGCATTGGTTTAGCGCCATCGAAATAGAGTTTTGCCCCGCATACATCCTGGTTGCGGCTGCATCCAAGCTCGTTCTGGCGTCAATACATACAGTTATTTTTCAACCAGAAGTCATAGCTCCCATATGAGTTGCCACTCTAGATGCTGCCAGCTACACGGGCGTCTGCATACATTCGTGCTGAAGAGTGGAGACCTCGCAGGCTAGACTGCGGGCGAGATGCGAAGTGTCAGTGCTCAAGAGCTTTTGGTAGGGATATTAAAAGGGCGTGTGCTCGTCTTATCGTCTTGCTGGCTCAACGCTCTGCGAGATTGCCTTGGTATCGGAGTTTGACATAGCAACCATCGCGGCAAGCCACCAGAAACACCTTCGCTTTTTCGTGGCACGCGTCTCTGTCGTTATCAACACACAGCATAACATACTGAACTAATCGCATATAGCTGAACGGGAAGAAGCATTGTATCGAACGGTGAGTGCGGAGCCGGTCCGCTACAAACAGCTGTCAGCATATATAGACCTATGCTAACGCGTCGATTGTCCTTCAGTAAAAGATCAGACGAAATATAATCTATTACACCAACATATCCACCAGGTACAGCCATCAGTATGCAGACCTTCACCACCCTTCTCCTCAGCGTTCTCGCCGCAGCTGCTTCCGCTCAGGAAACCTACACTATCAACCCAACAACCGTTCCTCAGTCGCTCCGTCAGTACTGGTGCGACAACCAGCAGACTCAATGCCCTCTGTAAGCATCCCATCACTATCCCCAACATCCTCATCAATACCCATACTAACACGCACAAGCATCTGCCTCCAAACCTCCGCCCACAGCTCTGAAACCCGCTCCAACGACTGCGACGCTACCACCCTCACGTACGCCTGCGTGTGCTCCAATGGCCTTTCACCAAACCTGACCGAATACTCCCAAACCCTTCCCTTTTTTATCTGCCAGGAGTGGGGCACTCAATGCGTGGCCAACTGCAACGGCGACTCCACCTGCGGGAGCGCTTGTCGGCAGGACCATCCATGCGGCGCACAGCATCCAACAGTGGCAAACCAGAGTCTGTTGACCACGACGATGAGCCAGGGCGCGAGTAAGACAAGTGGGGGCGGGCAGAAGCAGACGGTGTACACTGGGTTCGCCGGCCAGAGCTCGGCGGCTGCGACTGGGGGTAGTTCAGGTGGAAACGGTGGCAACAACGGTAACGGGGCTGGGAGTTTGAGGGTGCCGTTCGCGCTGGAGCATGGAAGATGGTTGGGCTCGGTGTTAGTGATGGGAGGGCTGTTCGCTGGGTTTGCTTTGGTTTTGTAGGTACGTGAACGGGTGCTGCATGTTCGGAGGAGTGTTGCGTTGAGCGTTTAGTCTAGCGAATATTGAGAGCGACGGCGCTTTGGGATTGCATTGGGTAGGCATAGCGTTCTATCATGGATAAGATGGATATAATGAAGAAACCTTGGTGGCGGTAATACCAAAAAGCGTTGGTTGTCTATCATCTGGATTTCGTGATGAAGTAGAAGTAAGCTCTATTTCGACCCTGTTCATACCACTGATCCCGCGCTATATCAGACAGCCGGTTATTCGTTGACTTGGGCACCTTGGTCAGTCTGGGCTGTCCGGAATGTCCGCTATGACTGCCGCGATCACGGACTCGAGGCTGCCTCGCCGTCCTAGGGAATGGCCTACAATGCAGCGCGAATGCTTTCCAACTGTGGAACAGCTCCTTGCACGTTGGACATCGCCCAACCGGCTTCTTTTGTAATTGCGAGAGCGCACCTCGGTCGAGAAGGCCACGATCAACACCATCCGTATGTATCACAGCTTGACTTGCTTCCGACAATAAAGCATGCTCGTTCGGATTGAGCGGGTACGCACGATGCGGAGCATCAGGGTAGCCACGCTGCCGGCGCCTGAAGGGCGGTGGCTGATGTGGGAGAGCTTCTTCGGAGTCGTCATCGTAAGACTGTGGACGATACTGGCCGCCTGCAGTGGAGATGTTGCTGTCGCTTAGCAGAGCCGGATTCTTTTCAACTTCCTGCATTAGCCAGTCGAAGTCCTGGCTTCCTGCGACTGGCCGGAGGGGGGACGCTGCCATCGACGCAAGATCTCGGGAGACGCGTAGAGAGATAATCGGCTGGTCCTGCGAGAAGCTCTCGTAAGCGCCAACGGATGAGAATTTCCACGTCGGCTCCCGGGGTGGATCTGGCTCAGCTTCGAGACGAAGGCGAGTGTTGGAGGCTGCTTGAGGGCCCCCTGATTTACGCTTGACCGTAGACTGCCCCGGGAATGCCGACGAAGAGGTCTTACCAAAAGTCTGGAGCCTGCTTGACTCAAAGGTTTCGGAGAGAGGCGTGCCGGAGTGAGTAGTGTTCGGTTGTATGTCTGCCGGTTGCTCATGTTGCTGCACCCGGGCTCGGGTTTCAGGTGCTATGGATGCTGACGCACGACTAGAACTGCCCGAGTCAGCCTCGATTCGCCATACCTGGACCTTATCGTGCAGCTACTTCGTCTAAGACCATGCACTCTGTCACTGCTTTGTAAGTTACGATGTTCATTCACGTCCTATGCCGGGGATATATCAGTCAGCTCTATTCACCCATATTGGATTGCAGCAGCTATAGCAGATAACGGTACCATCCTCTACTAAATATATGAGTTTCTTCAGCGCCTTCGGTATAGAAGGCTGCTCACTCAATCGTCCTGCCGCTCCATTACGCACCTCAACGCCTGCGATTCTAGACTTTTCACCCTGCCGCCCGCGTCGAAAGCGACGTTCCAAGAATCAGTAGCCAAGTTATCGTACATGTTTCCATCCAGCTGGATCCAGTAATCCCCGTAATCAGACCAAGGATCATATGCCGGCACCTGCTTGCCGTTCTTTCCGAACAAGTGGGCAAGGTAATATTTGCGATAAGTCGTGTCGCCGTCTTCGTAGCTGAGGCTCGTGGGATACAGCCGGAAGTCTTTGTAAGCCGAGAAGAGACCGTTAAGGATATCGCTTGAGTTGCTTATCCATTGCTGAACCTCTACGCCAGAGTTGGGATCAACCACTAGAGTGACGGAAGAGTTGAGGTCGGGTGATTTGTAGGTGCCTGGGAACGTAGATCGAGCTTGGTCCTTCATAGCTGCTTCCATGGCGTTGTACTGACCCCGTTAGCAGAATGCCCAAGCGCGGAATAGGAGCACTTACAAAAACGTCGACAAGCATTTGTCGAGCGGCGTTCTTCTGGTCACCTGGTGCCTCGCCAGCTGCCATGACCGACCATCCTATCTCATAGTCTGGAACTAAACCAAAAGCGGTGGAGTACTGGCCGATGTCTCCACCTTTGGTATAGGTATCCACGATACGCGAGGCATCCGTAAGCTCATCGATGGGCAATGCAATGCGGTAGATCTCCCATGGTGCCTGTGCAATATCAGTACGCATCACACACCAGGCTAGAACAACCTACGCCAACAGCACTGGTCCACCGGGAGGTGAAGGTTCCTGGCTTCAACCACCGTCGAGTTGTCACCGGGTCCAAGAGCTTATTCGTCCAGATAGCTTGACCCCATGTGCGGAGGTCTTTCGTTGAAGTGTACTGGTTGCCGGCGCTGACGAAAATGATCAGCAATAGACATACGATGTACGAAATGCGCACTCACGGTGCCTCGATGCCAATATCCCAAGTGAAAAGAGCGAAAGTGTCGTTGTAAGGAATCACTGCATCCGCGCCATCTGCCGGGGCATGCGATGTCGTAGCCAGCATACCGAGTTTGTCGTTGTATAAGCTGTCCCCAGCCTCATCCCACGGCACACCGCCTGAGGCTGCATCGTATGCAAGCCCGAGAATCGCGAACCCCAGATTCGAATAGCTTGGAGTATAGTATGGATGGTTCACTGGCGGATGATCGATAATACCTTGCAGGAACTGGGCTCGAGTGCAGGCCGGCAGATCATCGCCGTAGGCGTCGCAACGCAGACCTGCGCCATCTGGCAAAGGTGGATAACCACTCTCGATTATTGCTTCTAGTGAAGGTGACCCGAACGATCTATCAGTGTTAGCGGTTGGCCGTCTCGGCATGGGAGGTGTCGTCATACTGCGTGGAAAGATCTCCTAGCGCATCTGTGTTGATCAGCAACATGTTCTTTCACATAGCGACTTCCAACAGCGAGTGCTTACAGTCTCTTCCGATGCCCGACAATTGACCAGCCAGAGAGCCAATCGTTACTTCCGACCAGTTAGTGGACATGATGGCATTCTTGTATGATTTCTGAGCCTCCGCAAACTCCGGAATATACTTCGTTATGGGATCAGACCAGGCGGAGTCTCCTAGGTTCGCAAGCCACGTGTAAACAAGCAAAAGCTTCCCAAGACTGCCCGTCCGATAGATCGTGTCCTCGGAAAGCTTGCCCTTGGTATACGATCCTTTTCCCAGTATCGGTGCCTCGTAGTGATATTCAAAAATCGGCTCTCCGGTTACCAAGCTGAACACTGACGCGGAAAATGCGGTATTGTTGAACATTGGACCATACTTGGAGTCTCCAGTGGCGATTGCATCTTCGATGAGGTTCGTGAGGTTTTGCCTGGCCGCGTCGAAGATCCTGCTTGTGTACTCCGACACGGGTAGGTAGATGTTTCCGAGGGCAGCCATGTCAGTGTTTGGCATCTTTATAGTGGTCGCCATGGACAGCGAGAAGTATATTGCCAGCGTGAGCCTCGGAAAAGTTGCCATCTTGATGGGTGACCTGAGCTACAGTGTATTAACCGTACGCGCAGCCTCACCGATGCTTCCTGGATGAATGCAGGGCATGGCTTTCTTATCTACATCCCTCGAGCGAGGCATCGTACAGTCTCGCGAGAACGAAGGAGCACGCCGCAGTCGCCATACTCTGCTGAGTTGCGCAGCATCGGCTTTCTCGTCCAGGTATAGAGATCCCCAAGCCGAGACCTGTCGCGGAATTTCCCCATGGAGCTATGCAGCTCGTTCGCTACCTGTACGAGGGCGGGGAAGGTCGCAGTCGTACAGCAGCGTAGAAGGTGTTCATGGAGATGGCTAACGTGACGTGGTGAAGTGTGGAGTCGTCGTCGTCGAAGAAGGAAGCTTGGCTTAAGTGTGGAGATGCTTGACTTGCTTGTCCCATTGGCCACCAAACGATCATGACCTCTCCTCTACACCTGCACCACCGCTCCCGGACAGCTTCAGTCCTTTCTCGCGTCTTCGAATCCTTCGCGAAAGGGTCATCATGCTATCAACTTCCTAGTGATAGTTCTGGAGCTCTCCGCACGCGATCTATCTTGACCATACGATATTCGACTCCACGCACCTCACGCGCTCAGCTTTCCCGTTGGTTCTGCAACGATGTTCTTAAAGGCCACGTATTTGGACTTCAGACGGAGAGCGATACCAGCAAACAGAGTCAACCAGAAAATACTGTGTCAGGGTATGGCAGCGGATCAATGGCATATGGCTTCAGCGCCGATTTTGGCGAACGCCAGGCACTGCACCATACCCTTGAATCGTGGTTAGCTACATCCCCTCTCTGCTCGCGTGGCAGACCGACGGCTTAATGCACGACCCCAGCCGTCCAAGAGCTCTGGACTCTTGGCCTTGATAAGAGCGCCACGATGTTGATCTTATCGCAACATGAGCCGTGACAATGTAAGGACTGAGTGCTTGCTCTTATTTGCGAGCCTGGCTCTCTTCTTTCTGTTCCGCTTCCACAACTCTCATCCCGTTACTCGAGCATCTAGCATCTCCCACACTCCAATCATGGCCGAAGAGGTGAAGCATGCTTCTGTCGTGGAGCCTACAGAGATCGACTCCAAGGAACATTTGACAGTCACTGCGACGGGCACAATCGTCGACCATGGGCTACACAGACAGCTCAAGCAACGCCATATGCAGATGATTTCGCTTGGAGGCGTCATCGGAGCAAGCATATGGTATGGGATTGGTATATCGATCGCAGCATCGGGTCCAGTGTGTTGCTTGAAACTCTTGTTGTGGCCGCAGCTAATGTCACAAAGGTCGGGGCGCTCGTGTGCTTCGTCGTCATCGGAATAGATGTGTTCTTCGTCATGCAGTCTATCGGCGAAATGGCTACACTATATCCATCCACCGGCGCCTTCACCGAGATGGCAGGCAGATTCGTTGACGGCGCCGTGGCTACAGCGCTGGGCTGGAACTACTGGTCAGTCGCAAAGCACTGATGCGCAAGATCTACCTTGTAAAAGACATTCGCTGACCCTTTGGTCCTTCTGTCTGCAGGTATCTGGTTAGTGGGTGTGAAAGAGCTGCATTTGATCGATAATAACCACTTTTCTAGTGGGCCATCAACCTTGCTGCCGAGTATAACCTGATAGCGATTGTTCTTTCTTATTGGACGGACAAAGTGCCTGCGTATGCCTGGATTCTGGTATGCAATGATGGGCAAGTCTCTGTGCAGTCTGACTCCGTGGCTGACCCCTTTGCGCTTTTCTGTATAGGTCTTCTGGGCCTTCTACCAATGCATTGGTCTGCTTGGGATCGTTGTATACGGCGAAGCTGAGTTCTGGCTGGCCACGATAAAGATCGTCTTCGTTGGAATCACTTTTCTCCTCAGTACTCACAAGGCCTTGAAAAGCTTGATATACGTATTAGTGCTAATCAACTGAACAGGTATACTGGTCAATACAGGAGCTATGGGCGGCGATTATATCGGGTAAGCTTCGATGAGTAGAACTCGTCTCAAGTTCGAGACGCTGCTGACCCATGTACTCATCTCAGGTTTCGTTATTGGAAGACTCCTGGCCCTGTGATCAATGGCATCAATGGCTTCGGTCAATCATTCGTGCTTGCAGCAGTCTACTACAGCGGCACCGAGCTGGTCGCTGTGACAGCCGGAGAGAGCAAACGCCCTTTGCGGGACGTCCCCAAGGTGCGAGATATCCTCGATCTCGGACATAGAACGTTGCTCACTGATTTTATCCATCGCAGGCCATCAAACAAAGTCTCTTCCGGATTGTTATCATCTACTGGGGTATTGCCTTCTTCGCCGGTATCAGCGTCAGCGCTGTCGATGAGATGCTCTTGACGGCTGATAGTCGAGCTGGTTCTTCACCATTCGCCATCATGTTGTTGCGAGCAGGGTACACTTGGGGCCCGACCTTGATCAATTCCTTCATCTTCTTCGCCACGTTCTCCGCTTGCAACTCCAGTATATATCTAGCCTCAAGGTAAGCAAACAGGAAAGTGACATGGTAGCATGACTGATAATATCTCTGCAGGACTCTGAAATCGCTCGCGGATCAGGGCAGAGCGCCACGACTCTTCCGGAAGACACACTTTGGCGGCGTCCCTGTTTATGCCGCTGTTGCATCCAATGCTGTAGGCCTTATAGCCCTCTCCACGATTTCCGAAGGCGGTGGCAAAGTGTTCGGCTATCTCGTCAACCTGATCGGCGCTGGTGGTCTGATCGTCTGGTCTGTCGTCGGGATCACTCACCTACGCTTTCGAAAAGCATGGCGCATACAAGGGCACACGCCGGAGGAGTTACCTTTCCGAGCTTTCATGTTCCCATACGGAGCCTGGATCGTTGCGATCTTCAACCCTTTGTAAGTCACTCTAACCAGAAACCATGGCTCCACGCTTCGACTAACCATAAATCAGCTTGGTTTTCATCCAGGGCTACGGCACATTGATTCACCCTTGGCACCCAGTGGATTTTGTGGTTGCCTACATCATCCTTGTGCTTTTCTTTGTGATCTGGGCCGGCTGGAAGCTCTGGCATAAGACCAAAATTGTCGACCTAGCCACGGTGAATCTACAGGAGGGAAGACGCGAGGCTATTGCGGTAGACGATGATGAGGAAGGGCCCGGCCTCTTCCAGAGGGCAGGGAATGCCTTGAGGGGGCGGAGGGCATGAGCAAAGTTCCAGTGACTTGCTTCGTTGATTCACGCCTCACGACAAATGACCCCACGATACAGAGTGTGAGTGCAACTTTAGGAGACTCGGATTTCCGACACGCTCTGAGCAGCTCACATCGATTGATCAGATGCACAAGCCAACCATGTTAATTGCCATGCTTTGGGTTCCTCACTGTTGTGTACGTAACGGCAAGTCAATGCGTTCGGACAGCTGTGCGTTGCCCTTCCTGAGTCCTCTCGGCATCGCTGTAGCATGCTGGACGAGTGCTTCAAACGAGTCAGTAGTATATGCATGAAGTCTGCTAGGCTTTCGTACAGGAGCGAATGCGACCTCCATTGCCCCACTTATGGACTATAGTGATCTAACCCAGCACTCGACATACCCGCCATCCTCTTTCTTGTCTCGCACCAATACTGCGCTTCTCCTGCGGCTGATCCAGAACAGCCGTGCTTGTTGGAGCTTGAGGCGCTTACTCGCGGCTCGCTTGCCTCCATAATCTCACCTTTACGGAGGCAGAAGTCCGCCTGAAGGCTTGCTCCTCTTCCATGGTTTGACATCATCTCGGCGAGTACAATCACAACGCTCCAAAATTGTGAAACTCAACATGGCTCAGGTCAACGGCAATAGCGATGCTACTGCTTCAACTAACACTGGCGAGCCCATATCGAATGGAGTCGAGAATGAGACTTATCTCGCGCGAGCCCAACGACTCTTAATGACGACACCTCTAATCGATGGGCACAACGATTTCCCATATCTGTTGCGTCAACAACTGCATAATGAGATCTACGCCCATGATCTGCGTGACAATCTGGCCTGCCACACTAGTCTGGAGAAAATGCGAAGAGGGATGATGGGTGGGCAGTTCTGGAGCATCTACGTACCCAACCCTGAGGAGATGAGATTGAGTGTGCCTGATGGAGGCAATCATGAAGGTGAGAGTGGCTCTAATGGACATCGTTGCGGGTGTGAGGAGGTCGGAACTGGTAAAATGAGATCGTTGGGTCTGAACGAACCGAATGTATGTCGTGCCAATCGTTCCTCAACCTACTCTTGTACTCGTTGAGCAATCGGCCGATTTTTTTAATCACATCTCCCTGAATCAAGACTGACACAGACTCAATCGTTGATCAGTGGGGTGTTCGCGATACTCTCGAACAGATCGATGTTACTCACCGACTTATCACGGCGTATCCCACATATCTCAAGCTTTGTACGACATCTGCGGCTGTCCGAGAAGCTCATTCGTCTGGTCTCATCGCATCAATGCTCGGTATCGAAGGAGGACACTCCACTGGAAACTCTCTCGGCGCTCTACGCCTGTTCTATGATACCGGTGTCCGCTACATGACGATCACCCACAACAGTGACAATGCTTTCGGCACATCGTGGATTTCGGTTGACCCACATGTCCCAGGAGCGAAAGACCATGGGCTGACGAGCTTCGGGAAAATTTGCGTTGCGGAGATGAATAGGCTAGGCATGCTGGTCGATCTGTCGCATGTCAGCGCCGAGACGATGCGAGGAGCTTTGCGGGTCGCCAAAGCGCCTGTGATATACAGCCACAGCGCTGCGTGGGCCATGACGAGGCACGGGAGGAATGTGCCTGATGATGTGCTAGAAATGGTGAAGCGCAATCGAGGTGTTGTCATGGTCCCGGCTGTTGCACCGTTTTTGCGAGAGAAGGGGAAGGGCCAGGCGAATGTCGAGGACATGTTGGATCATATCATGTATATTGCTAGGCTCATCGGTTGGGAACATGTCGGACTTGGGAGCGATTTCGATGGGACGACCTTGATCATTAAGGGCCTGGAGGTGAGAATAAGCTGGCTTGTTTCGAGGTAGCGATGCTGACGATGAACAGGACACCTCGAAATGGCCCGTACTGATCGCCAGACTGATCGAAAGGGAGACTGTGACAGATGGGCAAGTGGCCGGTCTGTTGGGCGAGAACGTTTTGAGGGCTTGGGGTGAAGCGGAGGACGTTTCGAAGCAGTTGCAGAACAAGGGTGTGCTGCCTAGTGAGGCCAACTGGGAAGGGAGGATATGGGAGCCTGTAAACGACGATGTCCCAAAGGTATTCGCCGAGAAGTAAAGCGTTGCCAGGTGTTGTAGCGAATGGGATTTCGTCAGCGGTCGCACAACAGATGTGCAAAGAACCGTGGGTTGGCGAGAGCACACATTCGATCTTCCATTCTGTTTCGTAGACTACTAGAATTAGTGATCATCAGACAGAAAGTTGGACAATGTAAAATGAACCATCTTGAATGACGAGTCCGCTTGCAACGCAGCCTCGAGCAAGATAAGACACTTACAAACGAAAACTCGAAGACTTCCGAGGTCGAGGTCGAAAGGATGCATAGATGTTCCGATGAACAACAATAAAGCCAACGAACCGCCGAATGACAGCATGTCTAAAACAAAAGTACGCCGGTAAGGCAACACATGCAACCAGTAGCACAATACTCGAAGATGCCGAGGATGTTCCTGGTCTTTGCCTTCGAGTTCGTCCGCGTCCGTTTCAGATCCACTTTCTGGACCCTATGACAGATAACACTATCGCACACGCTCGACATGGCATACCGGAGCACGATCGAGGCGCCTGTCGATAGTCTGTGGCAGTGCGAAACGACGTTGCTTCCAATTGTCTGTGTGAACGTCTACGGACACGGAGGTGTCGTAGAACCAACGTTCAGGGTTGTCGAGTCCATCCTGTATTACATCAACGCGGTGTCGGTCATACATACACGTAAATGTGTCAAATGATATAAATGTCAAATGATCTCGAAGGTTTTCCACGTACCATCTTTTTGTTGTTTCCAGGGTTCGGCCAAGATGGTTGCAACTCTCTTGTCCACCGCTTCACCATCTCATCACGGGTTCGAGGATGACTCTTCGCAAGAACAGCTAGACACGCAAAGCCATACAGCATCGACTGCAAGCAATGCCGCGATTCCGGAAGGTCAGGGTGGTGTCGATGTTTACGCTTCGACTTTCCAACCAGGCACAAGGTTCTACCTTGCATTCGTCTCGCTCCTCGTTTTAGCACTCATGGCTGCGCTCGATGCCACGACCCTTTCGGTCGCTGTCCCAAGGATAACGCATGTGCTGCACGGCACAGCGATCGAAGGCTTCTGGTCCGGAACGAGCTTCCTGCTCACCAGTACTGTATGAACACGCTTATAAGCTTCGGACTTTTTTCGAGATACTTTGCTGACTTTCGGTCGATCCGTAGGTCTCCCAACCCGTCTTCGGCTCGTTCAGCGACATATTCGGACGGAAGCTGATGATCCTCGTGTCACTGTTCCTCTTCAGTCTCGGTGCCATTTTAGCTGCGGTCACTTACGGCTCCATGACACTACTCCTGGTAGGCCGATCAATCCAGGGTATTGGTGGTGGTGGGATCCTGGTACTCGTCGAAATCGTCGTGACCGACTTGGTACCACTTCACTTTCGAGGCAACTACTTCAGCACCATCGCGTCGATGTGGTCTGTTGGATCCGTGGCTGGACCCCTGGTCGGAGGTGCCTTCACGCAAGAGGTCAGCTGGCGATACCTGTTCTGGATCAACCTGCCATTTATCGGGATCGCAACTCCTTTGGTGATATGGTTCCTCAAGCTGAATCTGAAGACCACGTCATTGGGACAGCAATTGCGCAGGATCGACTGGATTGGCATGGTGCTCTTCATCGGAGCCATGACTGGTTTCCTGATTCCGTTGACGTGGGGTGGCGTGATGTATCCTTGGGACTCATGGCGAACACTCGTGCCACTGCTGATATGTGCCGCAACGCTCGTTGTCTTCATTGTCTGGGAGGATCGCTTTGCAACCGATCCACTGATCCGGACGAGGGTTATCAAGAACCGTACAGCTGCCATCACATTTCTTGGAGATTTCGTGCAGGGCGTATTACTTTGGTGTGAGTAACAGTGGCCTTTCTTCCAGGGACAAATGCTGATGAACGCGACTCGATCGTAGCGAGTCTATATTGTGAGTATGTCCGAACACCTTATGGAGCGCAATTCGCTTTGCGGATTGTCGTGTAACTGCCTGCTGGAGTTCAGCTAACAGGCAGTCAGATATGCCGCTCTACTTTCAAGCTGTCAAGGGTTCCTCGATTATACTTTCAGGCGTGGATTTCCTTCCTGCCACACTGACCGTGGCTCCAGCTGCAGTCGTCGTTGGGGCGGTGATAGGAAAAGTTGGATCATACCGATGGGCCATCTGGGCAGGTTGGTCATTATCGACTCTGGGCTATGGCTTGCAGCAGCTCCTTGATGTACACACAAGTACGGCTGCCTGGGTTTTGATCACTCTGGTAACCGGCGTTGGCACAGGCATGCTGTATCCCAGCTTGACCTTCGCGATTCAAGCGGCTACTCCAAACAAGGACCAAGCCTACAGCGTCTCGCTTTTCACGTTCTTCAGGGTGAGTAGTTCGAAACCACCTTGTCGAAAGCTCGAGCTGTTGCAACCTGCCCGGCTGCTACAAAAGCTGATTTTCTCATGCCTAGGCTGCTGGACAAGGAGTCGGCGTCGCCGTCAGTGGCACAATCTTCCAGAATTCCATGAAACGGCAGATCCTGAGGCATTCCTCGATAGCCGTGCACGCTTCCGAGTGGTCCGCCGACTCAACTGCTCTCGTGGAAATCATCAAGGCCATGCCTCCTTCGCTGGCAAAGGCGGAGCTTATACAGAGCTATGCAGATGCACTGAGAGTGATATGGGCCGTGATGTGCGCTCTTTCTGGCATCGCCCTGATCACCAGCTTGTGGACCGAGCACTTCGACCTGAATAGAGAGCTCGAGACGGATCATGGCTTCAAGCATGAGGAAAGGAAAGATGCCGAGAAGCAGGCTGACAGTGCGGAAACATCCTAGAATAGACTCGAACTTGCCCGAGATGAGGGAAGGTCCGTAGCTATAGTCCTACCTTTCTTCGTGGGCACGGGTCATCTGACCATCGGAAAACCTATCCACCCTTTCTTCCAGGCGTTTAAAATTAGAAGGATGAGGTGTGCTTCTGTTTCGTGTTCTGTTTCGTGTCCATCTCGCGTTTTCGGGGTCTTGGCTCTCCTTCCCGATCGGGCGATTCTGAACGTCATCTGCGCCTGCCACTCGACATCTTTTCTTCCATTTACCTACATCCCGTCTTGGGGACCACTAATGCTGTGGAACATGATCGTATCGTCGGAGAGCTTTGCCGATGTCGTCAACCGAACCTGGACCGCGCCCAAGGTCCAGTCACCTTGTCGCCCTGACCGGGACCATCAAGGAGCGAAGCAACCCTCCGAGGAGCCGGGCATCACGACACAGTTGCGGGTCGATCTTGGCGTACTCATAGTCGTCCGGAGTGTAAGATGC
>JAABUW010003570.1_pt1 | contig 22076 bp, 39 predicted proteins | sample 5560081 | NCBI WGS metagenome assembly JAABUW01 (sample SAMN10711882, study PRJNA513363) | rock metagenome | isolation source: Antarctica rocks | place: Antarctica: Victoria Land, Knobhead sud
GCTGCGTCCGCCAAGACCCCCGCCCCCCTCGATACCCTCAACCACATTGCCACCGAGCTCTCCGCCCTTCAGTCCAGCTTCACCTTCCCCAGTCGTCTCGCTTTCTCCAGCGCCGCTTCTCAGGAGGTTGCTCCTCCTCTCATCTTCAATCGTCGCAACTCCGTCTACCACGCACAGGCCCACAAACTTCTCCAGCTACTGCTCCAGGCCGACTCCGTCTCGTCTGGTGGCGATAAGGAAGTGAGGAGGCACAGGAAGGAGGTTGTGCGCGATGTCGAGGGCGCTATCGAGGACCTGGAGAAGAAGAGGGATGCACTTTGGCTTGAGGTCAAACAGAAGAGGGAGAAGGGAGAGGTCGAGAGTGAGGATGATGAAGGCCATTCGAGCGGGTCGTCGACGGTTGATACAGAGGAGAACCATACCGCTACCGCTGTCGATGCCGCCACTCATCCAGCTTCCGTCGTCGAGAATGCCGGGCCCACTCCCGCCGTCGAAGAGAAGCAGTCCGAGCCTGTCGCGGAGGTGAAGGAGGCTGAGGGATTCGAGGTCCCCGAAGTGCAGCACGTCGAGGAGTCTGCTCCGGTTGAGGAGAAGTCTGAGGAACCCACTGAGACTGAGAAGGTCGCCGAAGCTGAGCACACCGCTGAAGCCGAGAAGAACGAGGAGAAGGACGAAGGCTATGAGCTTATCTAGTCATATCCTCGCATATAGTGTCCGTCTCCTCATGTATATATCGTAGATAGCATGGTACAATCTCGATGAATCATTTATTTTAGCACAAAGCCTCATTGAAAGCTGCATTGCAAGCTTCGCATCGTTGGATCTCTACAATCACCACAATCACCTTAGCTTTATCCATAGCCTGCCTTCAATCCAAAGTAACGCATGAACCTCCTCTGAATCCCTAAGATAAACCTGCATACCCATGTACAGCTCTTATCATCCATTATCCCGTCTCTCCTCAGTCATCCCCAACTCGTATGCCGCCTCATGTCCAGTCTCTCGAGGTCGACCCCGTGCACGTCGCACCAGCCCTTCAAACACATCATACACCCTACTCCGTCGTATCCGCGCCCAAGCAAAAGCCTCCTCCAGTGTCAACTCCAGCCCATTCGTACTCTCTTCCCCCACTCCGACGCTCGCCCTCGCATCATGCCATCCATGGGAGGACGCCATCGAATGATTGCGATCGCGAGGTTCGGAGACGGTGGGTTTAGCTTCCCGGTGTGCGATGGCAGCCTCGTAACGAAGGACGTCCTTGACGGTGACCAGGCCGACGAGTTGACCTTCATGGGATACCAAGATGACTCGTGGCCTGTGTTTCAATTAACCGGAGTGAGACAATAGTAGAACAGCACTCACCCCATGCGCCGGAATAGCTGCATCACAATCTCCAATGGCATTTTTGGGCTGACCGTCAGAGGTGTCTATAGTACATCAGCCCACTCTTGAGACCAAGGGGACGGACTCACCTCATCCACGTACTGCCCAAAATCTACATGCTCCGCTTCGACCCCACTGCCCCTGGACTGCGCATCCCTTGGTGCGATGACAAGCGAGCGATGAAAGCTATGTTGGCGGCCAGGGAGGACAATGTCAGGTTGCGCAGGTAGACCGTCGATGTCGTCCGTGTCGTCCGTGGTGCATTCAAAAGTGCAGGTGGCTTGTTCGGCAAGACTACGCGTCCGACGGGCCTTGTCTGTAGTTCTCAGCACGCTAATGGACAATTGCAAGGAAAGTGCACACCCAAAGCATAGCGAAGCTCCGTCTTTCGAACGAATCCGGTGACCGTGCGGTCTTCTTCGCTGCGAAGGACTGGAAAGCCTTGATAGCTCGTGCTCTGAACAATCTCGCCTGTGAATGTCAGTCGAATCAGCAATGGATCTATGATGACTCACCGATCTCTTGCAACGGCATGCCGGATGCATTCATAACGATGATGTCCTTCTTCATCACATTGGCGACTGCTTCCCATCAGGATTTATCGGCAATGAGCATTCATGCAACCCACTTGGCTCGATGAAGGCGTGGTCGCCATCCTCTTTGTCCTCTTTCTCAAGGAAAGGATATCCGTTGAACCTGATCATCCTGTCCGAGATGCCGCCTCCACCAAATTGGTCGCTGACGGCTTTGGTCACCAGCATGACGATCTGAGGTGAGGTGGTTGGTCAGCCTAGACAGTTTAGAGTGAACAACGACAAACCATGGTCGGCAAGATATACGTCAAAGCACCAGTGAGCTCGAACATGATGACAACGACTGTAACTGTGAGACGGGTGACACCTCTGAAATGTGTCTCAGCACATTCCTTACCAAATGAGCAAATCTTCCTTACCCCATAGCTGCAGCAGCTCCAAGGAAGGCATAGGTTCCAGGTGTGATACAAGGCGCATCCGGCTGGCAGGCAGCGAACCAAGGTGCTGTAGGGTAAGCGCTGGTCGGAAGATCAGCCTCGGTCTACGTCGAGCCAATGTGCGCACCTATGCATTGCCTTCACCAGGATACCGATCATCCGCCCAAAGGTCGCACCGGCAGCCATGGACGGCACGAAGATCCCGCAGGGCACCTTGCATCCGTACGAGACGACGATGAGGGCGACGCGCACGATCGTAGCGAGCAGAAGCGAATTGACCATCCTCCACTGTGATGCAGTCCTGTTTTCAATGTCAGATTGATCGATACGCGATGATGCTGGGCATCGACACTCACTGACACAATCCTTGGTGATCGCCACCTCCTTCACATTCCCGAAATAGGATATCCAAGCTTTCCGTCATATCGATGCGCAAGAAGCGATTGAGATAGCCAACAAAGGCGCTGATTGTTGCCAAGGTCACCGCCTCAGCTACGCCGTGCTGGGCGAGATGTTTCCGCCGGAACGCTGCGACTTGGAGGTTGAAGCGGATCACAAATGCCCCGTAAAGTCCCTGACCAGATCAGCGCCGCCTGTTCGTCGATGGAAATGAGCCCACACCGAAGATGCCGATGATGATGTAAGCGGGGATCTCGAAGTAATGCCAATCCCGGTCGTAGGAAACCTGGAAGAGGACGAGCTTGCCGGTACGGAAAGGGTCCATGGACTGAATGCTTATCAGCCCACAGTATCTACCGTACCAGCTGAGGGCATACAGCAAGAGTGAAGGTCGCGACCAGGGCACAGACGAAGCTCTGCCACATCGTCCGGTTCGAAAATGTTTGGTTCATTTCCTGAAGTCTATCAGCTGGAGGTGGACACTTGAGGCAGATTCTTACCTCCATAGAGAATAGCACTCCACCAATCGGAGACCCGAAAGCTACAGCGACTCCGGCCGCACTTGAAGCGGTGACGATCTCTCTCATCTTGACTGTCTTTTCAACTCAGCAAGATAATCGCCTGGAGATCCAAGAACTTGCGATGACTCCGATCGTATCGACTGAAAAGCCTCGCCACGACGTTCCCAAAACTGCACGCCACATGGACCGAAGGACCTTCCTTCCCGACTGAGAGTCCCGAAGCAATTGCCAGTGGCTATCACCTTGTCAGACGCGAATACTGTAGATTGAGGGAGCTTACGAGAGTTAGCCCCTTGATTAAGAAGGTCTCAAATCCTAGGAAGCCCTTGATGACGAATCCTCCCAGGATGCACTTGATCTCGGAAATGCCTGAACCGGCTGCATAGGGAGCGAAAGATCGTACAAGATGTGCGGCAGAGAAGGAGAACATTGCCTGTTCGTGACCATCAGCAGCTGTTAGATCAGGCATTCCCAGGGATTTGGCTCTGATGGGAAGATCCACAAGCCGCTACTCACAGCGAAGAGGATGTAGAAGATCCACCGAAAGGGCTCGACTCCACCCCAGTTCCTCCATTCTGCGCATCCCTCACCTTCATCGGCAACCTCGAGACAGCAGAACTTCTGGCTCAACCACCACCCGGTCGTGCAGTACCCCATCTTCATATCCGACAACCAGACGGTGATGACTGAGATGAGGGCAGCACTGATGCCGATGCCCACACCTGGCTCATCAGCCAACGGAACAGGTGGAGCAAAGCGTCGTACCTGCAATAGTGATGATCACCCAGTTCTGACCTTCTTCGAGGGCTTGACGCAACAGCCGCCACAGGTAGCCGGCGACGCCGTCAAGCTTGTCAAGCCTTTGAGTCAGAGCATTCGCGTGCGGTGCACCTTTAGCTCGGAGGTTTCGCTCGTGCAAGGAGTCTTGAATCCAGTCTGTTTCCGTCGATCAGTCGGAAGGTAGCAGCGAAACAAGGGGTGGACATGCCAACGGTGCTGAAATCCTCATATCGTCTAAAAGTTCGAGGCCTGCATCAGCTTACGTCCCATACATGTACTCGTGCTTACCGGATGAGATCAATCTCCTCCTCCTCCTCGGCAGGTTTGCCGTGCTCCGCATCCCCGTTCGGGTTCCCATTCCCATTCATGAGCGGACTATTCGCTCCATCTTCTTCATGGTGGCTCGCCGTTGGAGGGTAAGACATCTCGCAAGCTACACCCCGTGGGGTGAGCAGGAGTCTCTCTTCACAGATCCGCTTGTCGATGGAAGCTCGGATTCGATGATCTAGGTTATGCCGAATATTCTCCCTTTCCGACAACCTTTTCGAGGGAAAAGACCCGCAAAAGAAAATGTATTTCTTTCCATTTAGCCTGCCGATTCGCTATCCCGCGCTTCTCTCCTTTCCTTCCAATTCTCTTGCATCCAACCGATTATTGATTTCTCGTTTTGAGGGCTGAAGTCTGGTGTTTCTACGAGCGCGAGGAGCGCTAGTCTTCTGGTCTTCTCATAAATAGCGTGTGCGAGGGAAAGGTTTTGGGGTATACAGAGATACATATCGCGTTATCTGCGGAGTTTGCCAGAATCGACTCATCCTCATGAACGCACCAGCTATCCTGCAACAGTACGCGTACGTGTCATTTGATCATTAGGGGAAAGGCTACGGCTTACCAGAGTTCAACATCGGCCCCCCGTCCCCCTCTTCCCCTCTCTCACCCTCCTCCTTCGCCACTGACCATATCACTCCCGTCACCTGTCATGTGTCCCGCCCCGCTCGCCTTCTTTGCTGGTATCATTACCTTCACAGTCAACAACCCGATCAACACGCATGGCTAGAGGCGGAACTTCATGATCACCCTATCCGCGCCTTCCAGTCACCAGAGGACTGGTTATATTGGCGGATAAAGGTTGGGGAGGGGATGTCGGAGGAGGATGGTTGGACATGGGTTCAACGAGACGCCATGAAAGGAGAACACAGGCCAAACGGCGGAGCCACCAAACTTCTCGACCAGGGGATGTTTGATCTGCAATACGGATATCCACAAGGTGAGCCCGCAATCTCCCTTGGGAAACGGTCGCCTCGCCACGTCTACCGTTTCACACCTAATGCTTCTGGCGGCATTGTTCGCGCGACACGAATTTTTTCGAAGGCATCTATGAGGTTGATGAAAAGCTTGACATCAGACGATAGCATTGCATGGTACCACTAAGATCCCCTCTTGGACTCTGCATGGCTGAGGATGACAGCGGAAGGTCCTCCAGGGCACCGATTCGAAACGATAATGCCGAGTTTCCGGATGACGCTGTAGAAGGCATACACGCGGCCCCGTGTTTGTGGCGGTCACGTGACTTTCCCGCTCTTGCTGTCTTGTGTGGCGGATGGCGATCCTTGTCCCCCAGGAAAGAGGAAAGGTAGCACAAGCTGACCATACATTTCTTCCTTAGCTCCTCAACAGATCTTTAGGAATCAGCAAGCGCCGGAGACTCATGGATATGTACAGATGCAGGACATTCTCCCGCAGCCATCTCAACCATTTTCTCCATACGAGCAATCTCTTCCTACATCAGCGGGTCCCAGTACAACCGGAAATGCAATGTAAGCGAACTTTAACCACACGGACCCATGACTGAATTGCCGCAGGCAAAATGCTATCACAATCTCTTCTCCATCACCATCACCTACATTGCCTCAATCATCACCCCAAGAGAGAGATGAATCGCCATTCGCCGATATACAACCTCCAAGCGCTACTTCGTTATCCAGCTTCAGCCCAGTTCCAATCTCTGCCGTCCCGGTCGCCCAAGGGAAAAGACCTTACAGCCCCTCAGCGCTGTCTCCATCCTTTCCCGAGCCGATGCAGCCTAAACGACCGCGAATCGACTCTTCGTCGATAGATCGCGTTCTGCCGAAGCGGAAGAGCATGGACGATCATCCACCCACGACCAACCGCGATGAGCCTGCTCGCGGTGGTCCATCGAGCTCCGCACCAATGCACATCACCATGTCGACGGTCCGAGGGCTTATCACTCGCGAGGCTCTGCGGTCTAGTAAGCCAGTTCCGCTGTTCAAACTCCTTCGAGATAGGGTGGTCAAGCACGAAACATTGCCGCCCCAATTCGCTCCGAGTCCCACTCAATTGCGCGAGCTCCTCTCGGCCCTCGCGGAGTTTGCGACAAATGATTACCTTCGCGCTATGGCGGACGATGAGAGGTATACTTCGGTCATTCAGAAATGGTTGCGCATGTTCGTGAAGGATCCAGCGGAATGGGAGCCAGCAATAGCTCCTCTTTTCAAGGTAGGATTCACCTACATGCTGAAAAGCAAAACGTACTGATGTGTATCAAAGGTGCTAGGACGGACAGACATGCCGGTAAACTATATGGTGGAGTACAAGATTGGTCGTCTAGCGAAGACTGTCGCAGAGAAGGTGATGGATAGGGGTAAGCGTCAGGAGTCTCGTTTGATAGATGCATCGGGGCTGTATGAAAAGAGAGTCGTACTGATCATTGCGCTCTTTTTGTCAATTTATGCAGGATTCAGCAATGAAGACGAGATCACGAGCGCGTATGAGAAATACCATAACTGGTGCGCGGACAAACTGTTCCCAGCGAATCGAAACATCCCGAAAGTCGAAGAGGGGGAAAGCAGTGCGTCGTGCCGATCTTGATTCGCTTGCTGCACTGACATATCGTCGTCCCAGGTGGCAAGGGTCGGAAGCCTGATGTGAGGGCATCAGCCAATTCGAACGGGGTCAAGCAGGAGGTTGCATCTTCCTCCTCGACAAGGCTACCAACTACAGTCAATCGGCCACCAGCGCCCACCGCCTCGAAGCCGCCACCACCCAAGGACAAAGCGCCCGTCAAACCAGCTGTAACCGACATGACCTTCTTTGGTGCTCCACCGCCATCTGCCGCTCCTAAGCCGAAGCCCAAGCTACCCGACATCAAGAAACGCGATCCGTCAGCACCTCCATCGATCGCTGCACCCTCGACATCCGGAACTTCGAGCTTGCTCTCGGCAACCATGAGTAAGCTGCTCAAAAAGTCAGATTCGCCGGTTCCCGGTCCTGCTCCTCTGCCAGGCACCCCCGCCGAAGTGATCGAACATAAGCCAAAGGTCAACAAGAAGGGTCATATGGTCAGATTCAACGACTTGGTTCCCGATGGCGGGGATCTCGTATCGATACGAGTTTTCAGTCAGGCTGAACATGAGCTCGATGCGGCACCTTGGCAGGATGATGTCCACGGGATGAGTACCCATCAGTTGGATATGGATGAGGGTAAGGCTTTGAGAGCGCATGAGGGGATCGAGGAGGTCATCGACTGGTACGAGCCGGATGGTGAGTCTGCTTCCTCGCAAAAGTAAAGCAGTCAAATGACGAGGCCGAACAGTCTATTACGACCATCCGGAGCCGCTGTCAATACAGACACCCGAGATGGCAGACCAAGAAGCTCGCGAGCACGGCATCCTCGCCGTATCCCATCTACCCGGAACGATCCCTCCCGAACCAGCCGAGACAGGTGTCCGGCTCGTAGTCCGGGGACCAGACACGCGAACATGGGACTTCGGACCCGCCGCTCCTGCACCGACCGTACCTACGGCAATAGCACCACGCTCCACGTCAATCACCGAGCTTCTGGGAAAGATCAACCCCAATGTCCTCGCCGCTCCGCAACCCGGTCCATCATACCCCTTCGCCCAGCCCGAACCCGCACCCCAACCATATGGCTACGGCTATCCCGAGCCACAAGCACCGTCACAAAATCGCTGGGGTCGGCTAGACCCGTACGCAGAGGGACGCCCACCGTGGGGTGGGCAGAACAACTATCAGAGGAACTACGACGATCTGCCGGAACATGATCGTGATGGTGGCCGAGGGGGTGGGAGGGGTGGGTTCAGGCGGAATGTCAGGCCAGGGAGGTTCAAGACGCAAGTCTGCCGGTTTTGGCTCAAGAATGAGTAGGTCGCGCTTTCGAGAATGAGACATTGCTGATGCTCAGTAGTTGTCGGGCGGGAGCGGATTGTACATATTTGCATAGTATCGGTAGGTCATTTACTGGGTTTGAAATAGCAGCGCTGACATCGGTCCGCAGAATGAGGGTTTCCCCTTTCTCTTCTCTTCATGCTTCTTGGCCGAGCCCTTGGTCCCAGCATGTTCTTCTATTTCACGAGCATTTCATGCTCCCGTACGGATTCATGAGCACACCATATGCATTTTCCCTTGATCTGTCGAAACCTAAAATGCCTCTCTATCGTTCAGTATCAGGCGGGCCAGCAGCGTAACTTATCAGTACAGTTGACACCAGGACGTTGAGGACCGATGACAAACGAAGAATCTCGTCGCCCCCGACTGACATCCAAAAGACAATAGTTAGATATCGTATGGAAGCTTTCATTTACAGTGAGCAGATCAGGACGCTGCACTCCCTTGCCTTAGGGATGGGACTCCGATTGAATTCCAGGCGGACCTCGACTGTCTCGAGCATATCGCCATGTGGTATACCATTCCCCAACTGGGACAAATTCGTCAAACCAACCTCCCCTCCACCCGCCTCTCCAAATCCCGCTCTGTCTTCACCACCCCCTCGCTCCCGCCTGTATACTTCTCCCCTACCACGTACCCCGCCTCCTCCCGCCTGACCTCCTGAACCTTCTCGACTACCTTCTCAGCTTGTCCTCCTAGCTTGCTGGCCAGCCCCCGTCCCTCACTCCACACCGCCATCCCCACACCCGCCCAATCCGTCTCCCTCACTCCCCCCACCGCCCGCCCCAGAGCGAGATTCCAACGTGATCGAAGTATCTCGGAGAAAGTCGGGGACGGGGGATGGCGGAGACCTAGGTATGATGAGGGTGCCGGGAGGGGTGTGGGGGAGAGGGAGATGGTGAGGAGGTGGGTAGAGTTGTGTAGTCTGGTTTGAGCCTTAGTCCCTAGCATGGTGGTGAGGGAACAAGGAGGCATGGGGAAGTGAGAGACGAGAATGAGCAGTGAGCAACGGAAGGGACAAGCCTGAAGCCTCGTTTGGGAAGTGAGAGGAAGAGGGATTGGGATTGGGAAGTGAGGGTGAGACATACTCGGAGCGGAGGGACGAGGTGGATGCGGAGATGGAGGTTGAGATGGTGTAGTACACGGCGGCCGCGGCGAGCACGCCTGAGCCGGTGCCGAGGATGAAGCCGGCCATGGCGATGTCGCTCGACGGCTGAGCAGTATTTGTTGATTCAACTGAGATCCGAACGAGAGAAATGTCAACGTAGCGAGGGAGGAATCATTTGAGACTTAGTGGAACGTGTACCTGACCGGGTTCTTTCATCCCGACTTCTGCCCGAGATTTAGTTTCCGGATTGCACTGAATGCATTTTATCTACATCTCCGGACCTTCCCCTGGCCCATCCTCACCCATCTCCCCACCCATCGTCTGCACTCCTCCTCCTCCTCCGCCCCCTCCTTCCTCACCAGGCCGTCGCGCGGAAACGATGTCGTCCACTCTGAGAAGCAAGGTTGCAGACTTGGTTGGTCAGCAGGATCAGGGCATAGCCATGGGTTATACGCACTTCGATGGCAGTCTTGAGCGTTTGTATCTTCACGCTGGCGGACTCAAGGAGGCCGTAGACCTTCATGTCGACGACTTTGCCCGTATCTCCATCCACCCCGAAGAGATGATGACCCTCGGCGTGTTTTGCCTACGAGCAAAACCGTTAGCAAGAAGTTCTTTCATGAATGGCGGGCGCGGCTCACCCTCAGCTCAGTCAATGCCCTAATCGCATTCCCTCCGCAGTTCTGCACCAGCGTCCGCGGGATCACCTCCAATGCGTCCGCAATCGCCTTGTAGGGTGCCCCAGCGACACCTGGCAATGTCTTCGCCTTCTCGCCTAGCGCTACCGAGATAGCCATCTCCGTCGCTCCTCCACCAGGCGCCAGGATAGGGTTGAAGACGACATTGCGAGCGACTGACATAGCATCCGCCAAATTCCGGTCGATCTCGTTGAGGATATCCTTTGATGGCCCACGAAGGAGGATCGTGCATGCCTTGGGGGATTTGCACTCGTCAAGGAAGGTGAAATATCTATCGTGGTCAGAAGTTGCAATCTTTGAGCATGATAGGCTCACTCGTCCCCGAATTTCTGGATGTGGAATAAACCACACTCGGTCCCGACGTCGTTGTCTCGCAAATCCTCCACCCGGTTCACGATGGTCGCGCCGACAGCTCGTGCGATTCGGTTATTGTCGGACTTGCGGACTCGTCGTATTGCGGTGATGTTTGCCTTGATCAGGTAGTGCTGAGCGAGATCTACTGGAAGTCAGTGCCGGCGTAGAGGTCCAAAGTGTGGTTGACCCACCCGAAACGCCCTTCTCGGTGAACACGATATCCGGCTTGAATTCGATGATCTTATCACACATCGCCTTGATCTGCTCCTCCTCGATCTGCAACACCCTATTCCAGTCCTCCTCCTTGGTGATCTCGATGTTTGTCTGACTCTCGCCCTTCTTGTACTCCAGCGGGCAGTCAAGCAGGACGATCCTAGGGTTCTCTATCCGCCTCCTCATCTTCGGATGTGTCACATCCTTGTTGATCATCACCCCGCTCAACACTCGACAATCCTCGATCTCTCCTCCCGGCACCTTCTCTACTCTGGCATACCGCTTGATGTCGACGGTCTTGATATTAAGCAAAGCGCCCTTGTCACCGCCGACCAGGCCATTCTCAGCTTCGGCGGTCACTGCGACAGTCCGCACAGCTTGTAGAGCCAGACTGCACATGAGGTCAGACCACCGAGAAGAGAATTTCGTTCCGATGGAGGTCTTGATGAGAGCGAGCATTTCGGTTTCGGACGAGATGTTGACGGGAACAGAGATTTTGGCGATGGTCTCGAGCGCATCATTCAGAGCTGCTTTGAAAGCACGATTAATGACGACTGGGTGGATATTCCGCTCGAGCAGGGGAAGGGAGTAGGCCAGAATCTCGCCAGCTGGAGGTATGAGAGAGACTTTTTTAAACCACATGGAGAATGCTCACCCAAAATGATTACGCTGGTAGTGCCGTCTCCGACCTCCTCATCCTGTGTCCGAGAGAGCTCGATCATCGACTTCGCAGCGGGATGAGCGACGTCAATCTCTCGAAGGATAGCGTGGCCGTCATTGGTAAGGCTGCGCATCATTAGCTACACCTTTCTTCGGATCAAGGTGCACTCACAGGATACCGCCCATGGGATCAAGGATCATCTTCAACATAGCTTTGGGCCCAAGACATGTTCGGATGACATCTGCGACGGTCTACGAAAGCTGTATCAGCCTATTGAGCCATGAAATGCCTGCATGCCGTGGGACAACTATCAGCTTACTTTGGCGGCAACGATATTAGCCGTCTGTGCCTTCCGTCCGGTCTGTCGCTCGGGCCCTGTATCTGAAGAAGGTGTAGCATGTCAGCACAGCATCGCTACTCGAAAGCGAAGAACGGCTCCGGGTATCTGCACAGCTGACAAACTCACTCATCATGATGACCGGCACTCCCCCAGACATCTTGCTCGAATCCGCTTGAGTGAATGTCTAGTCCGTCAAGGAATAGAGAACGCTTTGAGCCCAAAAGACTGGGAAGAGAGCGACAAGCTCGAGAGAGACTGGACTAGAGAGCTTGATCGCTGGCTGTACTGGCTTATTTTGGCGGATTCAGAAAAGTTGAAGCGGACGCGCGAACATGCCTACTGTTCTTGCGGAACTTTTTGGCTTTGACACGTCACTGCCTTGATTTCGAAGCTCAATTGCGACATCACTCTGCCGATTGGACACCTCCGGACCTCTCATGTACCGCTAACTCGATCTCATGCGGCCGACTACACTCCTCCTCCGCCGTTCCACTTGGAAAGGTCTACCCCTCTCCTCCTTATCGTCCCGAATCTTATCGTTCCGAAACTCAGCTAACCCCAGCCAGGCCCCTACTTCACAGCCTTCCCCTCCCTCACAACAGCCCTCAAGAACAACACACCCATCTACACCAAGTCCCGAGCCTGCACCATCGTCCCGAATTTCGTGGGATTGAGATTCATGGTGCATAACGGGAAGGATTTCTTGCCTGTTAGTGTTTCGGAGGAGATGGTGGGTCATAAGTTGGGGGAGTTTTCGCAGACCAGGAAGAAGTTCACGTTCCGGTGGGTCAGATTCTGTTCGTGTGGTGGGGCACAGACTGATGATGGGTCAGACAAACGAAGAACCGATGAGTGGCTGGAAGAAATACGATACCCAGCTGGAGTACATACCCTGCATGTCATATCATCCTCATGGCCTTGCGGATGGCGATCATTCTGACTTTCAGGAGGGACGTAGCGAGCTCTGACGGCTGAGCAACTAATCACAGTGACTTTCTCGAAATCGCTGTCATCAGCACTAGCAAGAAGTGAGGGTCCAGATTGCTTAAGCAAGATTCCAGCTGCGTTTGCCTCAAACGCGGAGCTTGATCGCCCGGAATAGTTTCCATGATGTGCATGAATGTCTGCAACGGGACTATACAGAGTGGAACGGGGCGCTCCGGAACCTCCCTCACGCAGGACCATTGGGACCTCCGACCTATGCAACAGACTTGATCTTCATCTGCCCCAGGAACGAGGCCTTCTCCTCCGGCGTGTTGTATTTCCCGTGGCCCATCTTCGAGGTCGTGTCGATGTACTAGGGTGAACGCAATGGATTCAGCGAGAGCCAATGACTAGCTACATAGTCCACTCACTTTGAGCTGGACCTTCTCGAGGTGAGATCGGGAGGTGTGGGTTCGGAGAGCTTTTCGCAGGGTGAGGATGCGCTTCACGGGGCCGGGGCAGCATCCCTTGATCATGACGAAGTCGTTTTTCACGATGCCGTATCTGCCAGCCGAATGAGCGAAGCTCAAAGATGGACAGCTTAGTCAAGCTCACCGCACGAAACCACCAAGAGGGGTCACACCTAAGATATGCATGAGCTTGAAACCCGGATGGTCTAGGATCAGAACTTACCCTTCTTCGACACGTCGAACTCAGTGGCTCCGCTAGCCTCGTCGGCGCCATTGGCGATGCGATAGATTCTGTTTTGCGTCAGAGGCCGAAGATTCGTGGTTAAGTCAGCCTCACTTGTGGTTCATCGATGATCGCTGATGATAACCGCTGATCTCGGAGTCAGCATTCGGAGAGGCAACAGCCATGCAGGGATTGTGGGTATGGTAGTGTGATGGAGATGGGAATCAAGCTCACTTCTGACCAGCACGCGCCACACTGTACATGACTCTCGAAGCTATTGAAAAATCAGATACAGTCACATCAGTATGGCAAGAACGCACGATGCCATGCACCGATACCTGAAGCCTATCATCAGCTGAGACCTGATATCATGGCTTTTGTTGCTTACAAGCAACCTTTCGGAGACCCTTGTGCGTCTTCCTCGGCAGCTTCTTCACACCCCATCGATGAATCACGCCCTCGAAACCATGACCCTTCGTCACGGCAACGATGTCGATCACCTCGTCCTGCTCGAAGATCGATCCAACCTCGATCGTCTTCTCAAAGTGGCCCTTCGCAAACTCCACTTTGTCCGCCACGCTCCCGCCGTTGACCTGGATCTCCATTAGGTGCGCCTTCTTCTGCTTGAGGCCAGTCTTGGAGAGCTGAGTGTGGGCGAGGATCCGGACGACGGTGCAGTACTTCTTGATACGCTCGAGCTCACGACTGATCGATTGACCACCATTGTCTGCGTGCTTCTTGGCGTACTTGGTGAATGCCTTCTTCTTACTCCGGTACCAGTTCCTGCGGGGATCAGGCCGAGACTCAGATTGATCGGGGTAAAACTTACTTGTAGAATCGCCTCTTCACCTCATCACTCAGGTGCTCCGCCCACACAGTGGTCAAAGAGCGCAGTCCTCGGGGAGTCTCGACATATCCGACAACACCGACGACGACCATGGGAGGGGTTTCGATCACGGTGACAGCCTCGACAACCTCTCGCTTGTGCATTTCTGCATGGAGTCAGCGGATTCCTGGGAATCCATGCCTGTCACTCACTTGATCCTGGTCGGTCTAAGTCACGAACAACGTGGGACATCCCGGCTTTGTAGCCAAGGATAGCGGTGAGGTGGACAGGCTTCTTCGGGTCGTCCTGGAGCGAAGTGTTAGCCAAGATTTAAATACGGATGGTCTCTGTCTCCCCGCGCCTCCCCCTGTCAGATAGCTGACGGTAGAGGCCTGCTTTGCTCATACACCAGTCTGAAAGCGAGGAGGCTCACTTTGGGGAAGGCCTTGACCCTACCCCTGTGCCGGGCTGCCCTCTTTCGAGGAACTGGAAACAGATATTTAGCGGCTCCACTTCTCTCTTCAGTATCAGCTCGACTCACGGAAGGCAAGCGAGCCTGAACGAGGCTCTTCATACTGTGTAAAGTTATATCAGCATCAGCGCCTATGACCCATCCCACCCCCATCGTTGTCCCAGTACATCCCCCCCCTCCTCTTTCCGCCCGACTATACGGCTGCCACTTGTCCGCGCCTTGCTCGGCCGGGCTGAAGTGGAGGGATACTCACCTTTCGGTGAGACATGCTTGCCGAGAGTTGATGAGATAAAAGCTGAATAAGAAAGAGGAACGAAAGTTGCATTAACCGGAGGGGTTGAGAGTGACCCTGACATCGGGCCTAGCTGGTCCTTTCGGATATCGGACGTGGGTAAATTTATCTCCGACATCAACGATTGTTAATTCTTCTTGATTCTGGATTCTGGACGGTCGTTCGGCCGGCGGTTTGCCAACAAGCTTTGTTGAGGGGGAGGGTTCTCGATACGCGACAGCAGACAAGACTCTTGCCTGCCGCAGACCGTAAGCTCGACTGACAAGCTTGTGACATGCATCGAGTACGCCCCTAACGATCCCCTAAGTGCGCTTCAACTTGCCCTAATAATTGGTTCGACCCGCTGTTTGTGCGTATAACCCAGCGGAGACCTCGGAGCTCGTGGTGACGCTTCTTATTGCTCCCGTCACACTGATGGGTCTGTCCCTATTCACTGCGGGACTGGAGCTAATCGGAACGGGTACATCAATCCAGAGGATGCTCCTCACCTTCTCCCAATCGCGCGTCACAAAGCTGTGGCACATGTACCTCCTCCATGCGCTCGTCGGCTTGTTCGAGGTGATGATCTCGAAATGGCTCCGTTAGGAACTGAGCAGACCGGGGACTGATGGAATTCGTAAAGGGACTCAATCTCCCGCAACGTCTTTACCGTCAGACATACCCGAAGCTAGGATAAATCATGACTGATCAGTCCGCGACCGACGACAACGACGTAGCGATAACGATCGATCATGACGATGATGGCTCGAGGTCAGGGAGTCGAGGGCGTAGATGCCCAAAGGAGGGAGTTGCAGCGTGCGCTCGGATCGCTATTTTAGCGCGGCTGCCAGACCCTGTTCCATCTTATCTTCCTCATTGCTTCTTCATCTCTTCCACTCCTCTTCTCACTCGGCGAGCTCGTGTCGTCAAAATGGAGGAAGTGAGGCGTTTTTGAGGTGAGTTCTTTCGTCTTCAACCTTGAGCCTCTTTTGGAAGGGCTCTTCGATGATTGACCCCTCCTTTGCATTTCTATGGTGTTCCCTCAATCAATGGGGGCCTTCCTGTCAGAATCGTTCATTGATGAGCGGATCGGGAGTCTGGATTCTCCGCTCGAGATTGATTCGGGAAAAGATGCGATACAACTCAGACAGGGGTCGAAGGCCGCGGTTCATGTCCCGATGTCCATCTCGTCTCCCGCTCCGATGGCCGGGCCTTCCAGGTGTCTTGGCTATGTTTACCTGACTGATTCTTAGATGACAGCTTCTGGATAAATGATCAGCTAGGCTCGAGTGAAAATCAACCAGACGGACAAGCTTGTTAGGCGCGACGACACAGTGAGTGGTATCGTTTTGAGGCATGTAAGAAGGTAGATGTTCACGCTGTACTGTTCAGGCGGTGATGTCACGAATGTCGCAGGCGAGAGTCAGGACGATTCGAGGCGCAGCCGCAAAACGACGGAGGAGCAATAGAACGGAGACCCATCCGCCCCGGGCCATGCGCTCGGTGCGGATGTAACCAGGTCAGTCAGCCTGCCTGGTCTAAAGAAGCCTCGTTGTTCGCTGTAACGTCACTAGGGGCTGATTGATGTCAAGACGAAACGTCAATGTGGCTTGATCGAGATGGAGTAAAATAAGGGCAAGCGGCTTTGCAATGCCTACGGAATACTCGTCAGTACTGTAGCTCCTTATTCGAAAGGAGCTGACCACTTTAGCAACGGGAGCATAATGGTCAGTATTGGCCTCAAGCTCTGTGGGAGAAGGCAAGAGCTGCGAATGGATCGACGGCTTCGCCTCCCTGTGTTCGCACCACAATCAGCCATTCCGCGCCGACAGTCAAAGGGAAGAAGCATGAGGCGGGAACAATAGCTAGGGCCGCTGGGACTGCAGGATCGCGCACTTGGGAGCAGAACGCGGTCAGTTCCATGGGGCAGGGAATCATCAGGCGCGAAGCGTACGGAGGGGACCGAGCGCGGCCGAGCGCAAGGGGGCTGAGGCACTCGTTGCCCTCCGGCAGGGAGCGCAAGTGACAGTAGGTAGCTTGTCGCGGTCAAGAGGGGTTCTGACGATCAGCTGTAACTTTGGACCAATTCAGGTCGGATCGATTTCATTATCAAGCTCGGTTCTTCTGAATTTGCGTCCGAGTTGGCTGTATAATCAGCAGCCGAAGCGCGTCACTGTAATTCCCCCTCCCGGATGGCTTGCAGCTGTCGCTCGAGCCCAAGTCCAGGGAGACGACGGTCCTCGGCCTCGGAACATACCGCAACTCGAGCCATTGCGGATCCGGCCGTCTCGTATCTCGCTGGTGCTCACGCTCGACTCTGCTTCCCAGGCGGTCAATCGGAAGCGAGGACAGCACGAGCCTCGTGACGCCAAACGATCAAAACATCCGACGCGTCATTGCCCCTCCCGACGCAAGGGTCGAAGCCTCAAGTCCAAGAAGCAATGGGTCTCGCCCGACCTCGACTTTGCAGCTTGATCTCCCCACTGCGCCTTATGTCGTCCTTACGCTGTCTTTCAAGTATCTCGCTTCAGTGATGCCGACCTTCTTCTTCGCGGCCCCGCATTTCTGTGTGATTAGCGTCATAACTCAGCGATACCCCGTGATTGGTAATTATTTTGTATTTCCTTAATCTTCGAGATATCATGCGACTTTTAGTTAGGTAGCCGATGTTGAAAACATGTTGTAGTGTATCGATCGATTTCCATCTCGATGTCGGTGACAACGATCGCGTAACAGCTGCATCATCAACCCGTCATATCTCTCTTTCGCCCTCTCAGTCGCACTACCAATAGGTCAACGCCTCCCTACAAGAGAGGGACATGCACGCACCTTCCTTCAGCTTGGTCTCGATCGGACGCCATTTCTTCTCCCCCAGACCCTTCGCATACGCCTCGAGCACCTTTTCGACGCATCAGCCATCTTGCCAGAACCGTCCTTGCTGGCAAAGCTCACACCGGCGTATAAACCCTCTGAAGCCGGGTGGGTCGAGGCGAAAGCCCGTTCCAGGACATACAGGTCCACCGCATAATTCTCAGGGTATTGAGCAGTCGAGGAGAGTCCGAAATCGATTAATACCTATCCAAGACAGCTGATCAGTGACCAACAAGGTGAGTGTTGATCAACAGAGGACGAACGATCTCGTATGGTGAGGAAGCATTGGGTGTCAGCCGGACCATCATGTTGGATGTTGTCAGGTCCCCGTGAATGATTGTCGTAAAATGCAGTCGGGCCAGGGCGGTGCCGATGGAGGCCATGAGGTGTTCTGGGGACGTCAGCGGGGCCATACCATAAAAGCCTGGAATTTGTACATACCTTGGGTACAGCCTATCCGCCGTAACGCCACCATCCCCTCACTCTCCACCTCCTCTCCCTCATCCAGATTCAACTCCCCAAGTCTCTCCTCAGGATCAAACTCGTCCTCCCCCAGATCCTCCTCAACCTCATCCTCCGCCCCACCCCCCAAAACCTCCCTCACACTCCATCCCTCAACCTTCTCCATTCCCACAACTCCAGCTCTCTCGTCGACCCAAATTACACGGGGGACGATGACTCCTGCTCGAGTACATCGTGCGAGTGCACGGGCCTCGAAGGAGAGTCGTGATTTGGTTAGTTGGGTATCGAGGGTGGGGTGTCTGTAGGTTTTAGGGAAACGGTGTTTTAGGATGACGGGTCGGTCTGGTATGGGTCGAATCAGGTGAGAGGGATGGGAAGAGGAGGAGGAGTAGGCGGAGGGGGAAGAAGGAGGCCAGTAGGTGGTTGGTTGAGGAAAGAGAGTAGGGAGCAGGTAAACTTTCTGCGGACCGGGTCAGCGGAGCTGCTTGGAGAGGAGATGAGCAGCTGACGGCTTCGGCGCCTTGCTGGATTAGGGTCGCTTGCTGGAGCAGCCCGTGAGACGGAGAGATATAACTGGATTCGTTGCTCATCTTGGAAGTCTTGGGGATGGCCGGTCGCCTTTAACAAGGCGTATCGTACGTTGGGGTTCAAGATGGTCGACCCGGAGATCTGCTCATGTCCGCTGATAGGGGAAGGGATATTTCGGGCAAACTCTCAAGAGGTCAATGAGTTCGAAAATATCAATAGCTGTATACAAATCATTGCTAATACAATCTCAAATCATCCCGCCCCGATCTTCGCTCCCCTGCCTTCCAGCTGACGGCCTTCTCCCCCCAGTCCCGCTACTCCCGGGTCCTGCAGACCCCGCGGTCACGGCGCTTGGTCTCCTTCCGCGCTCGCTCGAGCTTGAAATCGGAGGGCTCGCATACGGCGGCAAAGAGGGGATCGACGAGTCATTTGAGCTATTCCAGTAGACCGAGTGCTTGTATGGGCTCTGTCGGGCGGCACTTCCTCCTTGGCCAGCCTCGTCATTATAGCCAGCCTGGCCGGTGGATTCGTAATAGCTCGGTATGGCTACAGCCGGGGCGACCGACTTGCGGATAGCCAATGGCGGAGTTGGGCCGAATGTGTCACTCGGTGCCGGCATGACTGGGCGAGTGGTGAGCGGAGGAAGTGGTGGGGGCGTTGTCGAGTCTGCGGCGAATCCCGCTCCTCCGAAATGAACAGATGCGACAGATTCCCGTCGTGATCGAGTTGAATGAACGGACTGTCGCATTGCAGATTTGGGCTGGCGTGTATTTGTCGACGGGAGAGGTGGGACGGATGCCGGTGATGGCTGAGCTGGTGCTGGGTATGCCAACGAGGAACGGACCGGCTGCTGATGGTTCAGGTGACGCGGATCAGGAGACGGGTTGGACGGGTACAGGCTGCGTGGGCGGAGCGTCGTATCCATGGGCGAGCCATTGATTGTCGCCATCTGAGATGGAAGCGCTCGACCACCTTCGACATCGCTGGCATTCTCGACCCTGGCGGCGAAAGGACCATGAAGAGCGACCTTTCCACCTGGCTGGGGCTGCTTGTGCTTCTCGTCCGCCCTGCGATATTGCGCCTTCTCATTCCGCACAGGATTGGGGCCAGCGAGACTTGCATCAGGTCGCATCGCTTCGAAGCGACGGTCCGGCTCAACCTGGCTTGGCGGAATGTCCGCCCTTTTCTTGCTTCCCCTCTGTACCAACCAGACAGTGAGGAAGACGAGTGCGAAGATCCCTACGGTGAGGCCGATACCTGCCCATACTAGGGTGGTGGTTGAGATCTTGTTTTTCTCGCAGGAGAGGTAGTTCCTGATCAGACCGGTCAGTTTGAGGGAAGTAAGGTAGTAATCGACCAACGCGATGGAGGAATCGGAGAAGTCGCATGAAGCGTTGGCAGATGAGGTTGCTGATGCGGATGTCGAGTTGTATGAGGCTGAAGGGTCTGAGGAGGAATGGTGAGAGTCAGGAGAGTTTGCGGAGTCAGTAGGAGTGGAAGATGCTGTTGCAGAGGATGCCTGCGCTTTGACGATTCTCGCCAGGAGCTGGAAGGTCAGGCAGAAAGGGATGATTAAATTGCCTTCGTCGAGGGAGCGCATGATTGATCAGCGATTTGTGCTCGTTTCTTGTGCGGAGCTCGTGGAGTGGTCATCCCCCTAGCAGCAGCACTTCCCTCACCAGCCGTCAGTCATTCTCCAACAGCACAACAGCGTCTCGGAATCCCAAAGGATCGCCAATAACAACGTATCATCTCGTGTCGGAAAGACATAAAGGATGCTAGGCTTGTCGGTCGGTTAGATGCACCGGGTCAATGTTAAACCGAGAATCGAGCATGGGCCCGTGACCGGTAAACAAATGCAGCTTGACGTGCACGGACCAGCCGAAGACAAAGCATTTCTCGTGTTCTCGGCTCGCGTGACTATTTACTTCGACGCGTCCCCTCTGTTTCAGCCATTTTATAAAAACATCTGTCTTCATGTCCTCGGCCCACATTAGGTACCGGCTTTCAGGGAAATCTACGAACGCCATTCCGTAACATTTCCCGACTGATGGTTTGGTTTGTTGATTCCCGAATCGCGATCCTCCGTCGCTCCGGCACGGCATGGAAATGTCAGTCCGCCTTGTTTCCCCAGTCGGCGAACGGAGACGCGACGGACCGGTGGCGGGTCAAGATGGACGTCATGCAGAGTGTGCCTTTGGTGGTATTGTCATTACTCACATTCCCGACTTTCTCACCATCTCTCTCCATACCCGTTTCCCCTCCCTCTAGTTCCGACGACCAGAGCGAGGTGCTCCGCCCACGCTCGACGGCTCCACTCTCCTTGTCGATACCAGCACATCAGGTCTCACCAGCGAGCGCGACTATCACCCCGCAATCCCGGATATACACAACAGAACAGATAGGATCCTACAATGGCGCCGATCGTCGCTTCCCTCGTCTCCATCCTGGCAATCGCCGGCGCCGTGGACGCCAAACCCCTCCTCACCCCAGGTAGACATGCTGCCCCTTCCGTGGCAGGCGTTCTCGCCCACTCTCGGCGATCACTTCACAGCATGCTAGCGAGGTCATACTATGGCTTTGCACACGGACTGGTGAGTGAGAAGATTGGGAGTTTGATCTGATGTCAGAGCAAACCCGCTCCGCTACCGACGAAGCGATCAGCGACTCTCCCCGCAGGATGGGAGACCTTTGGCTGTGTCGATGAGTCTTGGCATGAGCGACTCCTTGATGGCTTCGGCTTCTCATCAAGTAGTCTCACCCCGCTCATGTGCCTCACCGAGTGTGCCAAGCTTGGGTACTCCATCGCCGGTACCGAATACGGTGACGAGGTGAGTGTCAACAATTGTGCGAAGGTACCCGTTGACTTGAGAACAGTGCTATTGCGGCAACTCATATGTCGGTGGTGGCGGTGCTCCCACCTCAGACTCCAGCTGCAGCATGCCCTGCTCCGGTGACGCCGGATCGACGTGCGGGAACAGGTGGCTCTTGTCTCTCTACACCTACAACCAGACTGGCCTTGCCTCGTGCTCTGGCTCCGCCGCCGCTTATCCCGTCACTGTCGGATCTGCACTCCCAGCGACCCGCCTTACCACAGCGACTCTCGATGCAAGCGCTACTCTGTCCACCGGTACCGCCTCTACCGCCAGCAGCTCTACGACTATCGTTGCTGGACTCTCGTCAACCTTGACGAATGGTGCCGTTGGTTCCGCTACCATTTCCGCCTCCGCGTCTACGACCATCCCCTCGTCGGCTTCTGCTGTCTCCCCTTCGGCGACATACGCGACTCACGAGGACATGCAGGACTCTTCCGAGTGGTACTCCCTCGGATGCGCCGTTGACTCGAGCGACCGCATCCTCACCGGATACACCGAGGACGGCGTTAAGAACCTCACTATT
>JAABUW010003572.1_pt1 | contig 22070 bp, 4 predicted proteins | sample 5560081 | NCBI WGS metagenome assembly JAABUW01 (sample SAMN10711882, study PRJNA513363) | rock metagenome | isolation source: Antarctica rocks | place: Antarctica: Victoria Land, Knobhead sud
TATACAACAATATTGTGCAACGTTTTCGAAGAACAATACTTTAAAAAACAACAAATTATTTTTAAAAAAACAAAAATTAATACTTGATTTAAAATTGTTCTATCTAGATAACTACTACAAAAAAAAATTTAAAAAATAAAAAAACTAGATTAGAAATACAAAAATTACGTTCAAATCTAGTTCAAAGTTCTTTTCTATTAAAAGTTATAAAATTTGCTAGTATTAATTCTTTTTGCGCAACAATTCAACAACGCAATAGAATAACTACAAAAAGACAAATTTTATTGTTTTAAATACTTGAACATTTGAACAATTCTTACAATATCTAGTAAATCTTATAAAATTATCTAAAAATTGTTAACTAGTTATTGCAATTAAATACAATTATATTAAGCAAAATTTTACGCAAAATATAAGCAACTTTGTTGTTTATTTAAAAATCTTAGAAACAAATTTAGAACTCTTTACTAAGTTTTAGAAACAAAATACGCTTTTAAATAAGTTAAAAAACAAAATTTATAAAAAAGTTATTGTTGTCTCTAATCTTTTTATAACAAGAGACGCGTTTGTTGTATTAATTGCGCGTATAAAAGACGCTATTATTTCGCAAGATAATTATAGAAATTAATTTCAAAAATTAAGTTATAAATTTTGTTTTATCTTGAGAGATAATTGTTCTAAACAAGAATCGAACAAAACAATCTTAAAATCAAATTTTTGTAATTTTTCTTAACAAGATCGACGTAGAAATATTACTATATTTTTTTTGCAAAACAACGCGAATAACAATAATTGTACGAACAAAACTTGCATATATTATAATTGTAATTAACAAAAATATATCTCTTTCAATTGCTCTTTTTCTAAAAAGAAAAACTCGCAAATCAATACAACAACTATTGCAAAATCAAATATATTATATATTACGCAAAAGATATTATTGTTTCAACATTTTAACAAGATTTTTAATAATTCGAAAAACTAAAGAAGTTTGCAACAATTATTGTTGCTATTACAAATTGCAAAACAAAAGTTAATACAATTTTAACAAAATTGTTTATATATATATTAAACAAGTATTATAAAAGAATAGCGCTTTTAAATAAAGAAGCGTATATTAATTGCATTTTTAAACAATAAACAAAAATATAGTATTTAAAGAATACAAATCTTCTATCTATTAAAATTAAGACTTTTTATAAAATCGAAATACAATCTCTAGAATTCTACAATATAAATATTAGAATTTGCGATAGCAACAATAGAAAGTATATATTGTGTCAAATTTTTTACTTTTTTTCAAAAATTGTTTAAAACATAATTGTCGAGCTATTATAAATAATAGAAACAAACTTGTATATTAACTAGCAAACTCTTATATAAAAATATCAAATAATAGAAAACACAATTATAATAGATTTTTTCAAGAATTTTTTATTGTATATAAAGAACGCTCTAGTCTATATATTTGTAATAAGTAGTGTTAATATTATTGCAAAAGCAATTTTTTTCTCGATTTTTCAAATCTTAATAGAGATTTTATTGCACAAAAATTGTTATATTTAAAACTAATATCTTTCTATTTTCAAAATATAACAAAAATAATTATACTATAGATTTACAATTTAATATAAAGCTATTGTTTGAATCTTTATATATATTGTTCAAAAAAAAACTTGCTATATTTCGAGATTACTTGTTTAAAAATTAAATATTAAAATATATTTGCAAATCTACAAGTTGCGCAAATATCTTAATATTATTTGTTTTTAAAAAAGATAATACTTTTTAACTTTATATAAATTATCGAGAACTAAATTCGATAATTATTAAAAATAAATATTTTTTATTTTTTATTAAGAAGACGCTAAATCGACTAATAGATATATATTATTTTATTAAACTTAATCTTAAAAATATATACTATTGTATCTATATACAAAAGAGAGACAAATAAAAGATTGCATTCTATATATACTATAATTTTTTTAAATATACAATTATACTTTTTGACTTGTTTAACATTTTTGCTATCTTTTAAACTTTAATTAATAAAATATTGCAAAATTTAATAGACTATATTTGCGTTGTCTATTTAGATAACATTCTAATTTACTTTAAAATTTGCAAGAAATATTAAAATTACATTTAATAAATACTTAATTAACTAAAATAATTTAAGCTATATACAAAGTTTTCTAAATATGTTTTTCTAGTATAGAGTATTAAGTTTTTAAACTATATTGTTAGTAGCAAAAGTATTGCTATAAATATATTACAAATAAAATTAATTTATATATAATTTTAATCTATTATGTTGCAAGAGTTGCAAGTATTTTTAAAATTTACAAACTTTTATTAATATTTTGTTAAATACTTTGCAAAAATAGTTAGATTTTTAATTAAATTACTTAAGAATAGTAAACAAAGAAAACAAAATAAATTGTTTTTGTTTAATATTTTTGCTCTAATTGTGTTTCGAATTCTTATTAATATCTTTATTATTATTTCTATATTAATATATTTCGATCTTAAAAATCGAATTATAATTAAGATTGATGTATCGAGATTTATTATTGCAATTTTTTTTTTAACTTGTGCTTTGTACGCAAAACAATAGTCAAACAATATAGTATTTTGTTGCATTCTACTTTAAGAAAATAATTTCTACTAAAACTTGCTATAAAATATATAATTAAAAGCTATTAACTATTGTTGCAAGATTTTAGCAATAACAATACTATTTTAAAAACAATTATTTGTCAATTACTATTCTAACAAATTATAACAATCTAAAGTATTTTATAATAATAATATCTCTTAATTGTTGTTAATTTTAATAAGTTCTTTTGTTTGTCAAATATAACTTCGAAATTAAATATCGAACAAAAAAAAAATCGCAAATAAGTTATTAAGATAATTAAACTACAAAAGCAAAACAAACAACAAAATCTATCTATCTATTTTTTAAAACAAGTTTAAAAATATTACAATTGCAATTATCGAAATAATTTCTATTTTAATTAGAAATGCAACTAAAGCAATATCGACTTTAACTTGTATTAAAATTGTTTTGCGCATTTAAAATATCTCTAATACTAAAATACTTAATAAAATATTTATTAAAAATATTTTTAAAATCTCTAATAATGTCGATTCAAGTATAGAGAAAAGTATTGTAATTTAACAACTACAATATAGCAATATTAATACAATATATAAATACAAAAATTTAATAAAATCTCTTTTCTTAATTTTATTAACAACAATAGAGATATTTTAAAGAAAGAATATTTTAGTATTTAAAGTAAAATAGCAATTAATTGCTCTTTTTTAGCGCAACAAGTACGCTAAATATAAATAGAAATTTAATAACAATTTACTTTATTATTTTTACGCAATCTATATATTAAATAAAGTTTTGTTAAAATCGAAATTGTTACGTTTGCATTACAATAACTCTCTAAACAAAAGTTATTTTAAAGTTAAGAAAACTCGCATACTAATTAATAGAAAGTTTTATTAACTCTATATATTTATTGAAATAAAATTGTATATTTGAAAATACAATATATATTAGCAATTCAAAACGTTTTAGTATTGCTTATACAATAAATTTTTTGCGCTATCTATATTTACTCGATCTTAAAAAAAAATCTTTATAAATTTTATTACAAAACTTCTCTCTAGTTGCAATAATAACAATATTTACAATGCAATTCTTGTTATTGTAGATCAATTTTTCAAAATAGTACTATATATTTTAGTTAAATCAATCTAAACAACAAAAAATTTAATCAATATTTTATTTAAAAGAATTCTTCTTTTCTTTGAAAATGTAAAGAGAATTGTATTTAATAGAGATATATTGTTTATTAATAGCTACTAATTTGCAATATACTATAGTATTTATATAAAAAGAAAACTAAGTATTATTTTTTACTTGCAAACAAATAAGCAAACAAAAAAACAAAATTAAATACTAAAGTACTATTTTTGTTACTATTGTAACTATTAACAAGACAACTAGAGATCTCTCTTATTAATAACTTAATATATATATAATAGTATTGTCTATTTATTTTTGAATATATTGTTTTTTAAAATTGCGTTTAAGTATTATTCGAATTTCGATTTTAGTTAAAATAACAAAAAATATTCTAACGTTTTTGTTGCTTAAAAGCGTATATAAATCTTGTAAAATAAATATAATTGTATAAAAAAACAACTAAGAGATATACAAAGAGCGCAAGCAAGATATTATAATAAAAAAATCAAGTTTTAATATTACAAAGTAGAAAACAAGATTATATTTTTTATTAAAAATCTTAAGAATACTTGATTTAAAAAAAAGCTCTTTTACAAATATATAAGACTATTCTTTATTATAGATATTGTCAAAACACAAATATATCGATTGCAACTTTCAAACAATTAACAAATTTATCTAATCTTTTATATTTTGTTTCTCGAACTCTATTATTAGAACTTTAATACTTTTAAGTCGACGCAAATAATACTAATAAATAAAAACAAAAAGTAAAAGATAAAGAAAATTCTAAACAAAAAAAAAAGATAAGAGAAACTCTACTATTTTATTCGATAAAAAGAATTTTCTCTTTGCAAAAATAATTAAATATTAAAACAATTTTTGATCTATATAAATGCAATGCTAAAGCAATTTTACAAACAACAATAAATTGTTATTTTTGTTTTTAAGATAAGAAAGTTATATCTTTAAATAAATCGAAACAATCTAGCAAAGCAAAACTAATATAGTTTGATCAACAATATTGCGCGAACAAAACAAAATCTCTACTATTGTTAAAATATATAAGAAGTCAAGTAAAAATCGCAACTTCTTAAATTTGATTACAATAATATAAAAAATAATATATTTTTGTTATCTAATTTTATATCTTTTTTAGATAGATTTTCTAGCTTAAATAATCTTCTAGTAAATATATAATAAATCTTAATTGCGTTTATTATCTAAATTAATCTAATTATATTTAATAATAAAATTCTTTTTTAACTCTCTTTTCTAATTGTTATGTATATTAATTTTTAACTTATTCTTTATTGTTGTTGTTCGTGCGCAATAATATAGCAATTGCAAATATATTTTTAAGTTTTTGTAATTACAATAAAAAGTATACTTGTACAATTAACAACAACTATATAGCTAGACCTTCGAATATTTCGACAGTTTGACAATAGTTATACTACGATAGGACGACGATAGAAACGCAGTCAATTTCTAATTAAATATTGGTTGAACAACAATTGTTATGCTGTTTTTTCTCGAAAATTGCGATTTATAGACAATTGAACACGATTGCACTATAGTTGAATTACAATTGCGCTACGATTGCGTTACAATTAAGTTACAATTGCACTACAATTGCGTCTAAATATCTTAAAAGATACTTGATTTTAGTTTGTTAAAAAGCGATAAATCAATAGTTGAAAAGCGATTTAATTATCGATTGAACAATTGTTGAAAGTATTAACAATTATTAATTGCTACAAAATTGTAGAAGGTTTTGCAACAATTGACAACTAGAGATCAAATTAATAGATAGAAAATTGATTAAGCAACAATTGAAAAACAGAATTGTATTTAATATACAATTGACAACTATAAATATTATTGTTGTTAAATTCTTGTTGCAAAAGATTTTTTATTATTATTGCGAAAGTCTTTTCTATTACATACTTACAATTTCTTTTAGATATATTATTTTGTCGCAAAAGTCTTTTGCAACGCTTGTATAATGCTTGAAGTTTTTTGTTATATTGTCTTTTATAGATATATTATATTTTAATTATATTCTAGTAGATATTGATTTGTGTTCTTTGTTGTTTGCTAGTCTAGCTTGTAGAGAGTATCGATAATATATATACTATCTAAGATAAAAACAAGAAGTTTGTAAATATATTGTGCGAAAGTCTATTGATACACAAGAAGATTTAGAACAAAATTGTGCAAAAAGTTGTGCAAAAAAAAATTATTTTTATATATCTACTATATAATATCTATTACAACAAAGATATATTTTAAGCAACAATATAGATGCAAAAAGTATTAATTTAGACAACTCTTTCTAGCTTCAACTATTATATGTTTTTTATATTGTATACGCGTCGATTGTTGTTTCTAATAAATATTAGTTCAATTATAATTACGAAAAACGTATTTAAAATATTAACTTATTAATAAAAACAATTTTGTTGTACTACTTAAAGCGCTTGAAGTCTAGATTAACAACTCGCTTATTGTAGTTTTGTATATAGATATTTAATAATTTTTGAATAAAGAGATACTAAAACAAAAGTCTTAATAAATTCGATTTTGTATCTATAACGAGCGCGTCAAAGAATCTAAAATTGATCAAGAACAATTAAACTTATTAATATAGATTATCGCAAACTACTATATAAACTCTATCTATATTTTTGTCGATTATTTGTTTGTTTAATAGTAGAAAGCTTCTTATTAATAATAAACAATAGTCTTCAAGCAATATTAAATTTTTTATTAATTTTAGATATGTTTTTCAAGATTTAGCAAGATTAAAACGCATAAACTAGTTTATAATGTTACGCGCAAAAAAATAACTTATAAAATTCGATAATATTGCGTAATTTGCTATAGTCTTGAAAAATCTAAAAAGCGTATTAGTTAATACAAAATTATTTATATATTATTTATATATGTTTTATCTCGTATACTAGAATGTTTACATTTATAATTGTAATATATTTGCGCGTTATATCGACAATATAAAGATCGACGTGCATATTAAATAGTGCGAGAAGCTTTTAAAATTTATTATTTTTAAATTTACAATTTTTTTTCTTCTTAGTATTTGCGAAAGACTTCGATAATTGCGCACGTTCTTAAAATAATAAAATATTGTTCTCAAAATTCTTAAATTTATTATTAATAGTATTAAAGAGTACGTTCTTTAAAATCTTATTCTTCTTATTTGTTTTGTTAACGTTGTTTATATTGTTATTATTGTTACAAGAGATTTTTCTAGAGATTTCTTCGAAGTCTTTTGCAATATTTTTTGCAAAATCTATAATACACTAAATAAGAGTCTAATATATTTATCGACTTGTTACTATTATTTAATATAGATTTTTTAAATAGATATATTGTTAACTTTCTATTAATATGTTAATCTTTGCTATTATATCAAAAATCTTAATAATTTTGCGTATATTAATATTATTTTCAAATATAAGTTTAGAAGTCTTCTGCATATAGTTTATATTAAATTAAATATTTATAGTATAAAAACGCAAAATAAAAGAAATCAACAAAGAAGTTTGTTTAAACTTTAACAAAAATTAAAATCAAATATAGAATATAAAAGATTGTATGCAAGATTAATCTAAAAAAAAGCAAAAATACTAAAATATCTTAATATAGAATTGATTTTTCTTCTTGTTAAATATTGTAGTAATCAACAAGCTTTGAAGAATTCTATTTAACTTTTGTTACTCAAAATAAGATACATTGTAAATTCGAAACAATATTAAATTAAATAAAAGAATTAAACGCTAAATTATTGAAATGTCGATTTTGATTTTTATTTTTTGCAAATAAATTGTTTTGTTTTTATTAATTAAGTTTTTTGTGTACTTCTTTTGATTAATAGTTTCTCGATAATATCTTTTATTGTTAACAATATCGAATTTTAAATCTTTTTGTTTCTTTTTAAAGCAATAGTAGATTTAGCAACTTATTTGTGCAAAGTAATAAAAAAACTCTTTGTTGTAAGTCTATTGTAATATATCGCTAAACAAAACTATTTTAAAAGCGCAAACAAATATAATTTTCTTATTGATAATAAAATCGATTTCTCTATTCAAATTTTGTATAAATTTGAAAATAGATTTTATTGTATTCTTAATTTTGACTTTGTAAGATTCTAATATAAAAGTAAAGATATTTGCTATTTTATGTTGCTTCTTGTAAATCAAAGCAACGAATATAAAATAAAATGTTTTAAGAGAACGATAGTTGTTTCGATAAATCTTAAAATTATTTATAAAAAAAAAATAAAAAAAAAACAAATAAGATTTGTCAAAGACTTCGAAATTTTTTTTGCAATTATAATAATTTATCTTAAACTTACTTCGAGTTTGATAAAGTTAATGTACAAATCGAACAATAAGAAATTTTATATTTAAGACGCGTCGAATATAGTTCTCTTTAATAGATATAAAATTCTTGTTCTTTTTATCGAAATCTTTATCGATATAAACGCGAAAATATTTGTTAATCGAAGTAAAAAATATATTGAGTTTGTAATTCTCGATAATAAAGAGTTTGTTATTTTTGACAATAAAATTTTTATTAAAACTCTTTAAAAGAAAATAAATATTATTTATAACAATCTAGAACTCAAGAACTATCTTATTTTGTTTTCTAAATTTAATACTATCTTTTTTATAGTCTTTGTTAATAAAGATAACGCAATTATATTAATACGTAAAGTTTGTATCTAATCTAATCTTCAAAATATTTTTAAAAATTATAATTTCGCGTTTTAAGATATAATAGATATCTTTAGAGATAAATCTAATAGAAGAATTTCAAGATTTTGAATATCAAAACTTAGTAAATTTGTCGATTCAATATGCTATATCGAAGTGCATCTTAATTCGCAATTTGATAGCAAATAGAATTGTTTGTATAAAATTAAGAAGTTTATACTAGTATTGTTATATTAAACGCTTAACTCGCTCTCTTTATTGTCGACTTTTTAGCTTTTTGACAAGAAAAAATAATTTCTCTATTGTAATTTTAATCGCTTTTCGCATTAATTGCAAAAAAAATATATATTGTCGAATCTAGCGCTTCAATATATCGAGCTTTCTTAAGAGAGTATATATAGAATTGTCGATTTCGATAAGAGTATTATTTTCTACAAAAGATTTTAATATTTGAAGAATCTCTCTAAATTTAACATAGTTAATTTGGAAATTGTTTAATTTCTCGAACTATAGATTAAACGCCAAATAAAGTAATAATAGTATAATATTCTTTTTCTCTTGTTTCTCTACAATTTTTTCTTTCGAATTGTTCGATAATGTAGATAAGATAATCTTAATAGACAAATAATATAATAAGAAGCGAAAATAAGAATTTACAATAAAAACAAATATTGTAAAAGATTTCTTTTTACTTTTGTTTTTGCTTTCTAAATTTTTTATATATTAACGCAAAATAAAACTCTAAATCTCTTAAAGAATATTGTAATTATTATTTTAAACTAATTAGCAAGTATTTAAGATACAAAATTATATTTACTAGAAAAAGTTCTAGCAACTTAATTTCGATCTTAATTTTCAATTTATACTTTATTTTCGATAGTACATTTATCTTTAATAGTACTTCTTGCTTTATCTTCGCCAATAGATTTTTATCAATATATATCAATTTTTTTTTATTATTGCTAATTTCTATTATCTCTAAATCTTGCGCAATACTACGTTTTATTATACTTCTATCTCTATTGCTATTGCGAAAAGCTTTCTCTTTAATTATTTTATTATTGGAATTGCTATTGCTAAAGACTTTTTTTTTAGTTATACTAGTATCTTAATTGTCGCTGCGAAAGACTTCTAATTTGTAAAAAGATCTAAATATTTAATAAATAAAGTTCTTTGTATAGTTCTTTGTATAGTTTCTCTCTAAATTGTTTGTTAATTCTTTTGTAGAACAAGCTTTCTTCTTATCGCTTTGTATTGTAGATATCTTATTAAAAGAGCTAGATTGATAGAAAGAATTATAAGTTGTAGAAGAATCGATCGATAAAATAATATTAGAAAGCGAGTAATTATTGAATTAAGAAATGTCAATAGTAGAAATAAGATTGTTTGTAATATATATAAGTTTTGTCAATACATTAATATAGCGACAACATAATATTCGAGACATTATAATAATAGCTTTAATCTTTGACAATCGATAGAGACAAAGAGAGTAAGCAAAATTGTTGATCTTGTAGAGAAAATCGCAATAACTAGAAATTACTTTTTATTGTATTAATTTGCTAAAGTTATTAATTTATTAGTCTAGCTAGACTAACGCATATAGCTTAAATTTTAGCTTTTAGAAATTCTATACTAACATCTATAAATAACTTTGTCTATATAGCTATCGCAAATAATAATCGACTAGTTTTCTTAAATTATCTCTTTTTTCTTTTTAGCGTCCAATCTATCTTTGTTAAAAGCTTCAACTATTATTATATATTATGCATGTCTTCTTATATAATGTTTGCAATAGACGTATCGCAAAAGACTTCTATAGTTTTAAGTTAAGAAACTAATTAAATTGAATTAGTAGTTATTATGTTGCACACAACAATAGCAAACACTTATTTCGATCTTTTCTATTTATTAAATATTTATTCTCTCTTTGTTTTTAATATAATTTTTTTAATAATTGTTTTTACTTCTAGTATATTAAAGATTTTATTCGATGCAAAAATAATATCTTTTAGTCAAATCAATTTCGATTTTTGCTAAATTTAATTTTTAATATCGATAGTTGTATTCGAATCTTCGATTTCTAAATTTTTAAATATTGAACAATTAAGTAAAATTATTATCTTTAAAATAGCTTTATCTATAATTTGATAAAACTCTATATTCGAAAAGACGTTATGCAAATAATATTCGAAAATATAAATAATTGTTGTAAGATTGCTTATTTGTCGAAATCAATAAATATATTAATTTTCGATTAAAATGTTGTAGTATAACTCTAGAAAATATATTTATTAATATAGAGATTGCAAATTTAGTTCAATTGAGTCAAAACTATATATAGAAATCAAAATTATTTTCGCAATTAAATTTTTTGTAAAGATTTAAATAACTTGTTTTTGCTTAACTTTCGTTTAATACAAGACAAAAAAAATAGTTTTAATATTAACAAATTAAAGAAATATATATATATAGAATACAATTTTAAAAAGTTGACAAAAAATGTTTGTCTTTTCTTAATTACGAACAATCTATAAAGTAAGAGATTAATAAAATATTTATTAAAGATTTTAGAATGCGACTTTGTTAAAGACTTTATATAGTATTAAAATATATCGAAGTTTTCTACAATATTTGTATTAAAAGTCTTTCGCAACAAGAGATACTTATTTGACTACAAAAATTGCGCAATAGTATTTGCATTTTTAACATTTCTTTTAGTATTTTTTTAACATAATTAATTGAATTTTTAGTGTTAGTATTGTCGAACGCGATTTATTAAACTATTTTATATAGTAGTTGTTTTTGATAGAAACTATTTTAATATTATTGATTTTAAATTTGTTTGTTTTGTTAATTGCTAGCAATTGATTTTACAATATAAGTATAGTTAACTTTCGAATTATATTAAATGTAATCTTCTTTTTCTTTGATTTCTTAAAAATAAAAGTAAGTAGCTTTTCGATAAATATATTCACGAGTTATTAATATTTGATTTTTTTATTCGATAAATAATTGCAATAGACAAATATAGCTTAAATTTTTAATAGATAATTATTGATTACTTTCTTAATTTTAAAAGAAATTATCAATAAGTAAATGCGACAAATTATGCATCGCTTTTATATCTAATAAATATAATAATCTTTCTAAATATTACTTTAACGTAAGTTGTGTATTTAGTAATTGATAACGCTAGAGATAATACGTAATTAAATAGCGAGATAATTGTCTAGTAAAAAGTACAAATTAATAGTTAATTCGACTCTTATTTTCTTTAAGATCTAAGAAGTTTACTAGAATTTGCTATTAGTACGTTTAATAAACAATAAAAGATCTTTAATATTGTTCGAATTGTTAGATATTAAAATTCTAGTAACTAAAATATTGAACGAAGTAGAAAGTTATTGCAAAGTATAGTTGTTATACAATGTTAAAGATTTCAAGAATTGCGTCTTGTTAACAATATTAATATTAAATCAATAGAATAAATTGCTTGATTACTTAATATCAAGTTTAACAAACGCTCAATTTGCAATTGTACAAGTTTAATTATTCTTTATTTGTTATTTTTGTTGAATCTTAAATTTGTAACAATGTGTCTATATAGTAAAACTAAATATAACAATAATATTTGTTTGTTTTTTGCGATTGTCGAAGATTTTATAATTCTTAGTTAAGTATTTGTTAATAGTTAACTTACTTGCTATTAATCTATATTGTCGAGTATTTTTGTAATACTTTTTTACGTCAAATTGATCTAGTGCAATCAAATAAATCTATTTAATTTATTGACTAATAAAAGTCTTAAATACAAGTATTAGAATTAATCAAATTATTAATCAAGATTTGTGCTATATAGTATTGAAAGATCTTTGCTTTTTTACTTGCATATATATTAATCTAGTATAGCGACAACATTTAGTATTGTTAAAGACTTTATTATTTGTTTAACAATACAAAAGATTTAAAACAAATTATAGTTACAAAAGACTTTTCTTAATAGAAGTCTCTTGCAATATAGAATAGATTAAGATTTTAACAAAAGTAAAGTCTTTAACAAAATAACTTACTTATAGCAAATAGATTACAATAACTTAAGTCTTATTAAGACTTATTATATTTGTTAGAATACAATCTCGAATAGTAAAATCTAGTAAGAATTTGTATATTGTTTTAATTGCGACAAGTTGTTAGAAATATATAGTTTAACTTAATATTATTTCTAAAATTCAATAGACAATTGTTTCAAATTTGCGTTATATAATTTGTAATAAAAAACAACTTGTTTTTAAGTTGTTTCTTTAATAGCTTTTATTGTCGACAAATTGCTACTATTTGTCGAACTTAATTGCGTAAGTTTTGTCGAAAAATTAAAGAATAAAGTTATTTTAATTTATTTTAATAGCTATTATTTTAAACTAAAACTAAGATTTTATATTAACAATATAATAAAGATCTTGTGTTATTTACTTAATTTGTTTCTTGATTTGCAATTATTCGATTGTCTTTATAAAAGTTATATCAATTAATCAATATACTTAAAAACAATAGTTAATATTGAATTTATAACTATTGCATTTCAATTGTATTTGTTGCGTATTAGTAAGTTGCTAAAAAAAATTAACAATTAAGTTAAGATTGTTGTTTTTAACAATAAATAATATAAAAGACTTTTTGTTATTAAATGTTACTATAGTATTATTAACAATTGCGTCGAGATTTTTCTAAGAAAATTGCAAGCTATCTTCAAATAAAGATAGATTTGTAATAATTTTGTTTAAATTATATATTTCGAAAATAATTGCAAAACAATTCGATAGATTTGTTTTAAGTTTTAGCAATACGACAACAAATTAAACTTAGAAGAACGAGTCAAATAATTTGAATTGTTTTTTGAAGAGCTTAGTTTTTTGCAATATTAACTTTTTAGTTGCACGCACAAAAGCCAAATAATATTTAGTATACTTAACAAGAGTTCAAAATTAATTGTTAATAATTGTATCTATTAATTCTTTTTCAAAGAAAATTTTTTTAGAGCTTTTCGTATTGTTTTTTCGAAATTTGTAGAGTAGTAAGACTAAATAGTTTATCTATTATTAATTATTTCGATTTTCTAGATATTCGTTCTTAAAGAATTTATTGTTGCTTAATAATTTGTCAACAATAAGACAAATTTCTATTAAATCAATACTTACTTTATATTGACGCGAAATACTTTTGTTGTTTGTTTCTTTCTAAGCAAATCAAATTTACTTTTTGATATACTTTATAAAGTAAAAGAGAAAACGTCTATAAAAGTTAATTATATAGACTTTTATTTTCTTAATATTGACAAAGTCTAGAGTCTCTTGCAATTTCTTAAAATAATGTTATACAATAGCTAGACTACAAGTATCAATCAATTAATAAATTATATTAAAAATACTTAAAAATATATAAGATATAGATTTGTATTGCAAAAAACTATTAGTACTACAAGCTTTACAAAAGACTTTTGTTATATTTACTATAAATCAAAAGTAAAGTCTTTTGCACAATAATTTAAATAATAGATAAACAAAAATAAGAATTTCTTGATACAAGAGATAAAAAAGTTTTTTGCAAAACGCTCTAAGTTGTCAAGATAGCTTAGTACGTAGATTAGTATATTTGAGATTTAGAGTAAAGAAGTTCAAGTTTTGAGCTACTTATTTCAAGAATTCTTATATTAATTTAATAATAAAGAACTTGAAACAAGTTATTATTAAAAAAATAAAATGCAAGTAATTGAGAAAATTATAATGTTAAAAGTAAAGAGACTATAATAAATATAAAAATAATAGATTAAAACTTAATATCGTAGTAAATAATACAAGTAAATTTATCAATTTTAAATAAGAAGCTATCGAAAATCTTATTGTATTATTTGTCTATCTTACTTTTTTAATTTATAAATAATTTAAAGTATTCTCTATATATAACAAGTTTGATTAAGACAATATATCTATACAATATCTATATTGTATCAAGATCTTTAACTATAATATCTAAATATTTTCTCTCAAGCTCTTCTAACTCTTTTAAGATATTAGAAATCTATATATCGAAATATCGAAAATCAAAATTTATTATATTTGTTCGTCTTTCTTTTGCCAATAGAATCTTTTTATTCTATATTTATATTTCTTCTATTTCTATTAAGAACTCTAAGCAATTTTAATATTTTTCTATATCTCTTGTGTCTATTTCGAGCTTAATAAGATAAGTTGTAAAAAACTTTTATTGCGAAAAACTTGTATCGCAAAAAACTTGTATCGCGAAAGACTTGCGTTGCAAAAAACTTCGACGCAAAAGATTTTTGTATATACAAATATCTCGAAGTCTTTTGCAAAGATACACAATTAATTGTATATATTACTAGATTATCAAATATTTTTGACATTAAAATTTAAATCGAAACAAACAATATTGTTAACGTATTTTGCTTGACGCGACTTTATTTTTCTTTATTTTTTTGTTGCATTGCGTCTGTTACTTTAATCTTGTTTTATATTGACAATAAGAAAGAGAAAGCTAATCTAAGAAAAAAGATTAAAAAATTGGAGAAAAAAATTAAGAACAAGAAGAAATAGATAGCGAATTTGACAACAAAGCTAGAAAAATAGAAGCAACAAAACGTTTTTGAAGTGTTGATAAACAAGTAGATTGAGTTATAGTCTAAAATTGCTGTGTTAGCAAAAAGAAATCGAATATAGTAACTTGTTTTTACAATACCAATAGTTCAAGATAATCTTGTCAAAGGTCTTGGAAGAAGCGAGATCGGGATAAGATTGCTTCCGTCAATATCTCAATATCTAGAATTAGTGTCGCCCTCCCAAATTTTGGAAAATCATTTTTTATTTTCGACCGTCGATTGCAAATACCACCAATTCTTCAACATTTTCGCGTGTAAACCACTCAAAAGTTTGATAAAGTAATATGTATAGTTAATCTATTAATTTGTATCAATTTTGAACATTACAAATACCGTTATATTTTACTATTGTCGTAGAGAAATTTTGATAAGCGCATTTGACGAGACTTGATAGAGCTTGATAAGAGTGCTCAAAGTGTGTCGAGACGATATATTCAAAATCGCAATTACGCATATAATTTCTGTCGCAAGCTATTTAAGATGCTAGAAATCTATAATAGCATTAATAGATATAGTAATTCTAATATAAGAGCGAAATTTGATCAAAAAATAGCGTTGATGTTGAGAGATTAATAATATTTGCAATCCTAGACCAAAAATAAAAAGTAATTTTCCAAAATTCGGAGAGGCGACACTAATTCTAGATATTGAGATATCTAAATAATACAAACCTTCTACTTATAGATTATCTACATCGTTCTAATGTAGAATCGTCGACTACAATATTGCTCGCTAGATAAGTTACTTGAATCTTGGATAGAACGTAATGCTAAATGCTATAGCTCTCGCGCTAATAAAGGTAGCCAATTGAGTCAAAATAACACTGCGCGAAAAGTCTTTTCTCAAAAATTATTTCAAATATTATTAAAGCAACGTAGCACTACATTTAATTATACGAATACAACTGGTTTGAAATTATTAAGAGATAAGTTAGTATTAACAACTTCAAGTTATAAACAACAACAAAAGAGAGAAGAAAATAAAGACTTTAATAACAACACTAAAAACTTGTTTTCAAGTTATAAAACTCCAAAAAGACCAATTGTAAATAATTTATCTATTTTTGTAGTAGTAGTTATCTAACAGTAAAATTAGATTAATATATTTACTATTAAACAAAACGCACAATTGCGAGAGACTTTAGACAACAAAACTTTGTTTAATTTTACTAATAAACAAACTGCAATATTAAAAGCTTCTACTTAATTTTTGATCGAAAAAACTATTTCGAAGTCTTTTGCAACAATTAAAGTTTTCAAAGTTTTCAAAGTTTTTAAAGCAATTTAAGTAATTAAAGTCTTTAAAGTATTTAAAGTATTCAAAGTCTTTATTAACAATATCTAGAAAGTTGTCAACAACAATAGCAAAATCTCAAAAAAGACTTTCTTAATACTAAATACTTTTCGATTTACGCAAAACTATAAACAAATCAATAATAAAAAAGAGAAGAACTTAATAATAAGATATATATATATTAGTAAGAATAAAAATAGTTAAACGCAAACAAAAACATTTTAGAAGATATACTTCAATCTAGTATTGAAGTCTTTTATAACTTCTCGAATCTTAAAATCTTTTTTATTGTTTTGTTTCTCGATACTTAAGACAATATCTTATATGTTAAAATTTATTGCAAAAACTAATAGCACAAAGCAACTTGCAACAAAAACTAAAGTCGCAAAGTTTGTTATTAAGAAGCTTGTTATCGCAAAGTCTATTATTGCAAAGCATACTATATAAAAGCTTGTTATCGCAAAATATACTACGCAAAAGCTTGTTGTCGGAAAATATATTGCGCAAAAGTCTTTCGCAATAACTATTTAATTGTCAAATAATATTTACAATAATATTATATTTGATACAAAGAATTTATCTCGCAATTGAGCGACTTTTATATTTACTTTAATACTTAGTAATTACAATACTAGTTAGAGTCAAAACAATAAGAAGTTACAAAATAAGATAATACAAATAGATACAATTATTGTTTTTAAGAGTAAAATCTTTAATAGACTTAATATTATAACTTGTCGATACTATTTTACGTATCTTAATAAAAACAACAAGAACAAATTTGTTTGTGCTATTTTTTTTAATCTTAAAATAAACAATTCTCTCTACGTAAAAGCGACAAAAAATATAGAAAAAAGCTTTAAATAGTAAAAAACTAATATTTTAAAAACAACAATCAAATTTTCGCGAATCTAGATTCTTTTCGATAAACAAATTGATTTGTTGTCGAAATTGTATATTTACAAAAAGTTTAAAAACAAACTATCTAAACAATTTTAATACAATTGATTAGAAAAAATATTTTTGTTTGAACTATATATTGTTGATTTCGACAATATAAATCGAAGAGAGCGCAAATTTCTTCGCTATAAATTATATATACTTTATTGTAATATTAGCTAATCTTCTTTTGTAAATTTCTTTATTTAGCTAATAATTTTGCAATACTTAATAAATTTGTTAAAGACTTTGCTTAAGAATTCTATCTTTATAAAGTATATAAGAAATTATTTGCTTAATGTTTACAATAATCTATATAACAAAAATAATTTTCGCGATTAAAACGTAAATTGATATTCGAAACGTACAATACTATACTAAATTCGAAGCAAAAAGAAAATTCTTGTAGATCTTAATTTCGACTTGAATATTTTCTTAACTAATAACAATATAATAGATAACAAAAATCAATAATAGCGCAAATATATATATATAGTGGCTTTCTACACGAGATATATAGTATTATATAGCACATAGCTAGACATTTTGAGAACTTTATCAATTTTTTGATACAATACTGTATAGAATAACACGGCGCTCTATTTTTTTATACAAAAGATTTTAGCAATAGTTTTGTTTGCTTTGTATTATATTTTTAATTGCAATAGTAATACAATATATATAATTTAGAAACATACATTTATGTCTGGTATAACGTTCTAAAGAACTTTTGTTGTTGTCTTTTATGCTATCTTCTATTAAGTTCTTTGTTGTTGCTCTTTATCAAGCTCTTATTGAAGTCTTTCGCAAAGATATTTGTCTTCGATTAATCAACTATTATTTAGTCGACTTCTTGTTGATCAATTGTTATGCAACAAGAAGTAGATTGATCAACTATTGATCAATTGTTATATAATCGACTCTTCTTGTTAAACAATTGTTATTTAATAGAGAGTAGATTGATTAATTGTTATTTAGTTAACTTTTCTTGCTAGACAATCGTTATTTAACAAAGAGTAGATTGATTAATTGTTGTCTAGTCGACTCTTCTTGTTAATCAACTGTTATTTAACGAGAAGTAGATTGATTAATTGTTATTTAATCGACTCTTCTTGTTGATTAATTGTTATTTAATCGAGTCTTCTTCTTAATCAATTGTTATTTAATAGAAAATAGATTGATCAATTGTTATGCAATCGAGTTTTCTTCTTAATCAATTGTTTTTTATCGATCGAAAAGCGATTTTTCAATCGATGCTCAATCTAGAATTGTGATTCAACTAGTGTTTAATCGAAGAACAATCGTTGTACAACCGATGTTTTGATTCTTAGAGAACCTAGAACGAATCTTTATTTTGCAAACAAGTATATCTTTAAAAATTTAATTAAAGTATTTAATTTAATTCTTAAAAAGACAAGATTGTATATATTGTCGACAACAATATTAATATATAAAAGAAATCTTTATTTAGATATTTATGTCGCTTTTTTCTAGAAAGATCTAATTAATATAATTTCTAATTAAAAACAAAACAAATAGTATTGTTTTTAACAAGATTTTTCTCAAATTATATCTAATATATTATTTAGACGTTAATATTAGCTAACACAAATTTCTTTTTTTTAAAAAAATTAAAGTTGTTTTTTTTTAAAAGAAATTTTGATAAATATATTTAATAACGTATTATATTTAGTATTTTTTGCTAAATATTATACAAGTATACTAAAGTAGTCTTTATACTATCTAGTCGATTTATTAAAGATAACAACTTTTTGTTGTTATATTTTTATTTATTAATAAAGCGCAAAACAAATCTAATTTTAGCAAAAAAATTAAACAACTTAAAGTTGCTATTTTTAGCTAAAATTTGCTATGCAAATACTAATAAATTAACAATTTTCTTGCAAAAGCAATAAAAGATTTTAAAATACTAATATATTAGTTTTTAATACAATTGTGCAAATTAAATTTACAAAACAACAAACAACAATATAACAAATATAGTGTAGATTTTTCTTTTTTATATACTATATAATATATTAGTATAAAAGAAGAATTGCAAAAAAAGTTTTGTTTACTATTGTTTTATTATTATTCTACAAGTAATACAAGTATTGCAAACAACAAAAAAATACAAAAAAAACAATATCGAAAACGCAAACAAAAAAATTGTCGACTTTATTCGAGAATTGCTATTAATTTTAATTTTAACAAAATTTTACAACAATTTTGTTATATATACTTACATTAATAGTATTGCGCTTTGTTAAATATTAGTTAATATTATTAGAAGTTTGCGTTATCTTTAAAACTTATACAAAATACTAAGAAAATTTATTGTTTTTGTTGTTGCAACTACAAATATATTTTATTAGTATTATATATATCGAAAAGAGATTGCAAAGAGATTGTTACAAAGTTATTTTAAATATATTATAATAATAATAAAAATGCAATATTTTAATAGATAAATATTATTATTGCGTCTAATATTGCGCTAATTCAATTCGACTCAAACGCACAAATCGAGATAATTTATAAAACAAAAAAATTTTTACTGCAAAATTACAAGTTAATATTGCGCAAAAAACAAAATATCTAGTAGAGAGTATTGCGCATAATATCTTAATTTTAGCTAATTTAAAATTGTAGTATAATCTAATTGTAATCTCTAAAAATAAACTATTATTATACAATAAGTAAAAAGCTTTTCTTAGATTCTTAATCTATAATCGAAAAGTATCTATAGAAGTCTTGTCTAATTACAAGATTGCTATTTAATAATATACAAAAGAAGCACTCTTGTTGCTATTGTAACAATTTTTTGCTTGTAATATATAAGAAATATAGAGAACAATACAAGAAAAATCTATTTATATATTTTTATTAACAAACAAATTGATAATAGACGCAAGATATAATCGCGATTATTGCGTATTTGCAACACATAGTAGTTAGCAAATATAGCACTAATTCTAAGAATCAAAATTCTAAAAAGAAAGACAATTGTAATATTATAACTATAATATTTCAAACTTTGTTGTAATTTGTAGTCGAATTACATTATATATTAAAACAACACTTAAATCTTGTCTTAGCAATAAAAAGTTTTCTCTCTAAGAATTTTTCTCTAAATTTTTACAATTTATTTCTTCTATAATTGTAGATTTATCTTTCTATTCTGCTCTTCACACGCATAGCGTGCGCCTTAATAGCGCCACTTCTATTACACGATCGTATAATCTTACATTACGCGAGTTATATTGATTAGCTCTCGCAAGATTTTATTAATATAAATCTAGAAAATTGCAAATATATTTGCTAGTTTAAATAATATAACTTAATACTCGAAATATTTATAGTATATACAAAACATTGTCTTTTATTTATTATTATATTTAATACAAATACAATAATAGACGTTCTTTAGATTTAAAATAATAAAATGCTTTGCTTTGTATAAACAATTTAGCGTTTTTATAATTAGAGACAATAAATAACAATTTTTAATAATAATTCTATTTAGATTTCTATAGTCTATATATAGATATAATTTATTGTTCGATTTTAATACAAATATAATAGAGATATCTACAAGCAAAACTAACTACTTAATCTAATCTTTTGCTAATATATTATTAAGATATTGTCGAAGTAATGCTAGCTTGTTTTCTAAAAAATTATAAAGAGATATAAATAATAACTTTTTATTGTTCTAAAGTTTAATAATATAATCTTCTCTTCTTAACTCTAATAGAATTTTAGCTAATTTATTATTATAGATCTCTTTTAGATCTCTTAATTTCTTAAAAATCTTAAATTTTGCTAATTTTTTATCTAGCGTTTTCGTAATACTAGCGCAAACAATTGTATAAACTATACTATACTTGTCGGAATACTATAATCGATCTGATCTAGTATTGACACTATTTAACTCGATACTACTCGACTCAATATTATATAATCGATTCGAATAGTTTCGATTAATATATATAGATAAACTTTATCTTAGCTTCTATATAGTAAATAAGCGTTCTACTATCTATTATTTTGACAAATTATAGACTTGAAATAGAGCAAAAAATTTATTTATTTATTTATTTATTTGAAGTATAGTTAATAGATCGAACTAACAATAGACTTACAATTACTATTATTAACTAACTTTTTGTTAATTTTAAGTATACAAAAACTAACAATTAATTATCTCGATATTTAGATAAATTTTTAAAAATTAAAATATCAATACTATAATATTGTCAAAACAATAATTGAAAAACTATTAAAAATTGTTAAACAATTAATTTGTTAATTATTCAAACAAGTAATTTTATTATTATTAACAATTAAATAATTAATATCTAGTTAAAAATTCTAAATACAAATACTCTACTAAAAGAACTAATATAAATTGTAAAAACAATTTATTTTATTTTATTTACAATTTGTTGTTTTTGTCGAAAAACACTAATTATTTTTAATAAATATTTATTAATAGTAAGTTCTAAGAAATCGAAAAATTAGTTATATAACAATTATATAACTGAAAATCGATAATTAGATAGCTAATAATTAGTTGAAGATATATTATTAAAGTAAGACAAGATTCTGCTTTAATATATTAATAAAAGAGCTAAATTATTTAGTTTTT
>JAABUW010003574.1_pt1 | contig 22065 bp, 3 predicted proteins | sample 5560081 | NCBI WGS metagenome assembly JAABUW01 (sample SAMN10711882, study PRJNA513363) | rock metagenome | isolation source: Antarctica rocks | place: Antarctica: Victoria Land, Knobhead sud
AATATTAATTTTCTTTAAAAAATTAATTCGATTTTTGTTAATAATATTATTGTTAATATATTTTTGCTATTTTATAGTTTCTTAATAATAATATTTGTTATTTATTATATTATATTTTAAATTGTTATATTTTTCTTTAAAACAATAGAAAAATTAATATTTTATTGTAATATTATATTAAAGAAATCTTGCAATATTTGTTTGTTAAAAAAGATTTTTAAAAAAAGCTATAACAAAAATACAATTTTTTTTATTTTTTTTATTAATAGTTATTTTTATATTTCGATTTATTTTTTAAATTAGTTTAACAAAGATTTTTACAATATTTTTAATATTTGTTCTATATAATTTTAAAATTAAAACAAAATAGTTAATTATTTTGTATCTTTTATTGTAAAAAAAAAATATTAAAATTAAGTAAAATATCTTAAGTGTTTAATATATATTTCTATATATATTAAAGTTATTAATAAATAAAAATTATAATAAAAAAATTATAAAAACTAAATATCTTTTTACGTAGTTTCGATCAAAATAGTTAATTTTTAGTTTTTCTTTAGTTTGATGCAAGCGTTGCACAAAATATATAGTATAATATCTATTATAAAAAACTTTTTAAATATAAAAGCTAAAAGAAGAATTTAATTAACTTTTCTTTTTATTATTATTTTTGTATTCGCAATTAATATAAATAATTAAATAATCGAATACGCTATTAATATTTATTTCGAAAATAAGATTTTTTATAATAAATATCTTATTTTTGTTGTTAAGAAATAAAGATTTAAAGTTAATAAATATATAATATTGTATATTAACAACAATTTATAGATTTAAATATATTATATTTCTTTTTAAAATATTTTAGCAATAATTTCGCTCTATAAAAATAATACAACTATATTAATAACAATTGACTTTATTTGTATTCTTAGAGATACAAATAATATTATTTAAAATAATTAAATAATTAATAGCATTGTAGTATATATTATTCGATATAAAATATATCGAACTATTTTATATTTATAAATACTATAGTTTTGTTAATTTATTAACAAAATAAATTATATTAAAATATATTTTTAATTGTAAATTAATAATAAAAAGAATAGTTTACATTAACTTTAGAAAATTATATTAATATTGCTATATTATTTGCTTAATATATTGTTGTTTAGTCTTATCTTTTTGTTGCTTAATTAAAGAGAACTATTTTGTAATAATTATTAACAAAGTCTTTCGCATTAATTGCAACAAAAAAATATAATAACAAATCTATCTTTTAAAACTATCTAGCTTAAGTAATAATATATTTATTAAATTATTCTTTCTCTTTATAAAAGTCTTTTCTAGTTAAAGTATTTCGATTAATTTTGTATAATTTAATTTTGTATAATTAGTCTTTTTAAACTAGAGTCTCAAGTCAAATAAAATAAAGATAAAAATGTACTTTTTTTTAATTATAAATCGACTATTTTAAACAAAGAAATCTAGAAAAGAGATTGCATTTAAAGAGATAACTTGTAGACAATAAATATAGAAGACGTATCTATAAATATAATAGAGATATTGTTGTTACTATTATTTTTAGACTAAAGATTATTATAATATTGTCGAAAAATAAGTAATTAAAACTCTTAAAAAATATTATAATTGTTGCTAATCTATAAATATTAATTTTGTTTAGCAATAAAAAAAAAATTTACAATAAAAAGATTCTTATTAATTAATAATTTAATATTGTTCGAAACAATTCAAAGTTTTAACAAATTGTTGCTCTTAAAAATATTGCTAATACTTTTGTTTTCGTAGTTTGTTATTTGCTTTTGTATATTACTACTTAATATATTAACAAAGTTTTTTGTTAAAAATAGATTAAACAAGTTTTGCAAGTTTTCTTTAAAAAACAAATTAAATAAGTTTTTTATAAAGAATAAGTCGAACAATTTTTTTATAAAGAATAGATTAAGCAAGTCTTCTACAAAAGATAAATTGAACAAGTTTTTTCTAATATTATTATTTGCTTTTATTAAAGTACTATTTTGAGAATTCTTAACATTTACGTTTGTTATATTAATTGCTAATAATATCGAAATTAAAAGTAAAAATAAAAACGCAATATTTAGAATATTATTATTTATTGTTTATATTAATACTTTTAGAAAATTTAGTCTTTAAAATTGCAAAATTACAATATCGATATTGTAGCTTAATCTTAAGTAAGTTCGAAAACAAATTAAATATAGTTAAAAAAAATTAAAGATAAAAGTTAATTAAAAAAGAGTTAAAGATAAAAACAAATTAAAGAAAATATATTTAACAAAGATTTGCGTTGTAAAAGTCTTCTATAAATATAGTAAAGCAATTTGATTTTATTGTTAAAAATCTTTTTTAATATCTTTATGTTACTATCTATTGTAGTTATAAAGATTTTTAACTTTTGCAATTAAATATTGCAATTGTTCGAAATTCTAGAGTTTGTTATTATTAAATATTGTTTGTAAGTTTTTTCTAGCTTTTATTGTAAATCTTTTTCAAAATTAATAATATTATCTATTTAATTCTTTGTCTTGTTGCAAGTCTTTTTTAACATTAGTTGTTTTTAGCGTTTATTATATTAGCATTCTTGTTTTTAAGTACAATTAATTGTCTTTTGTATACAATTATTAGATACATTATTAACTTGTACAAAAAGTAAATTTCTTAAGTTATCTTATTATTGAAACGATTTTTCTATTAAATTAATTTCTTAATTATTATAATTTATTGTTCTATATTACAAATTACGTTCTTGTTTAAGTCTTCTTTATTGAAAAATATTTCTTTGTTTAGTTTTGCAAAAATTTGCAATATAGCTTTTATTATATTGTTAATTATTTAACAATTGTTAAAGATTCTCTATATATAGTAAAAATAGACGTATACTATATTGTTAAAACAATTTATACAACGATTTCTTTTAATAGCTTGAGCAATTATGCTTTTGTTAAGTAATACTTAATAACAATACAAATATTAGCACAAATACTAAAAATATATATTTTGTGCAAATTAAACTATATAATCTAATTAAAATCTTGTATTTAAATAAATTGCAATTGAATTTTAGAGTTATTTCTTTATATTAAATAACAATTATATATAATATTATAATATAAGAGTTAAAATTAAGAAGCTTAAATAATGTTTAAATATTAAAAAAAAAAAAAACGTAATATTATACAATAGTTTTGTAATTATTTTAAATAATTTATAAAAACTTTTAAGAGCGCAAGTTTTCTTTAAGTTAAATATATTTGTAATTAAAGATTTCGAAACAAAACTTGTATTTTTTAAAAATTGTCGCACAAGACTTCTATTATTGCTAGTAGTTAATTTTAATTTTTCGAATTTTTATTAATATTAAAATTTAGTTTTGCGAAATTAATAATTTAATATTTGAAGTTCTTAATATGTAGATATTTTTTAATATTTTTAGTTTTAAGATTGGCAATCTTGTTAATTTTAAGAAAATTTAGTTAAAATATTAATAATTCTAGCTTTTTATAAATAAAGAATAAATAGATATATATATTTTTATTAATAAGCTTCTTTAGCAAATCTTTTTTAATAATTTTGTATTTAACTTGTTTCTTAATAATATAATAGCAATTAATAACAAAAAAATATATTTTAGAAAGACAATTATTAATTGTAAATTATAAATCGAAAAAAATACAACTTGTATTAATTTGTTAAATTAGACAAATTTTTTATACTTGTATAATACGTGTTTTTTAGACGTTAAAAAATATATTAAACAAAAAAATAAATTTTCGAAAAACTTTTCTAATTATTTTTAGTTTAATTATCTTGTTATAATTAGATTAGTTAAAGAAATTGACAAAATAATAAATATTTATTTGTTTTAACAATTCTTCGAATTATTATGCTTCGATATTGTGCATCTTAATTAATAAATAGTATCTAATTATATTAAATATATTATTAAGAGTCGAAATTCTAGTTATTAAGTAATTAAAGAAGCAATTTAGTTATATTAATATTTTTGTTATTTAAGAGCGCACATTTTTAATTGTGTAAGTTTTATTAGTTATAAGAATCTTAAAATATTTATTAAAAAAATTTATTTATTTTAAATTAAGATTTGCGAAGATTTGTTAAGTCTAAATTGTAAATATATTTTAATTAATTTTATTAATCTTTTGTGCGTTTAATTTATATCGAATTGCTAGAGTTTTGTATATTATAATAATAATTAATTTTGTATTTTGTTTCTAGTTAATATTAAACAAGAAATAACTTTTTTCTAAATAATTTAGAACAATAATTTTATCTCTTATTGTAGCAACTCTATAGTTGTTATAATATTTGTAGATATCGAATTAACTCTTTGCAACTATCTCGAATTTAATAATTTATTAATTTATAAAATAAATTGATACTATAACAACGATTAACTTTGTAAACTTTTGTTTGTTAAGCAATTGCTTAGCTCGCATATTAATTAGTTAGAAAATATTAATTAAAAATGTTAAGAAAGACTTGCAACAATTTATTAATATAAGAAAGACTTGCAATAATTTATTAATATAAAAAAGATTTGTAATAAACTTATTTAAAAAATATTTGTCAATTGTATATTGCAAGTCTTCTTTAGATTATATATTGCAAGTTTTCTTTAAATTATATATTGCAAATCTTCTTTAGATTATATATTGCAAACTTGCTTTAAATTATATATTGCAAGCTTGCTTTAAACTATATATTGCAAATCTTTTAAATTACAATATAGAAAAAAAAGACTTATATAAAAAAGAAAACAAATTATAACTTATATTTTGTTTAGATCGATTACATTTATAAGTATATAACTCTTTATAAGTTTTTTAAATTAAAAGTCGATTAATGTTTTAATTATTAAAAACTATTAGTATTGTAGCGCTTTGCTAAATATTATTTTTAATATTCTATAAATTGTTTTCTTGTTATTCTAGAAAATCTTAAATATAATATAGATCTCTAGTATATTTTAACGTTAATATAGAATATTATTAAATTATTTTTGCTAAAAGTCGAACTTAATTATTGTCTTGTTGTTAAATAGCACAAAATTAATTGTCTTCTCTTTAATCGAATTTTTTAATATAATTTATTTAATAATTTTAAGCTATATTTGCATTTATATATATTACAAAGTTGTTTTTATACTTGTTATTTCGTTTATATATTTAAAAATTATAAAAAGATTGTTAAATAAATTTGATTTTTTTTTGTCTTTAAAACAAGATTGATTAAAACAATCTTTTAAAAGTTGTTATTTAGATCGAATTGTTTATAGACGTATTTTGCAATTAATTGTTCGATATTAAATAGAACTTTAAAGTTATTAAAGTAGATTATATTATTATTATTGTTTATATTAAGATTTGCAAACAAAAAGATATTTGTATTTTTATTAACTTTAAAATCGATTCGATTATTGTTAAATATAATATTGATATTGTTTAAGAAATTTACGTCGATTTGTGTATTTAATTATATTATTATATTCTTAGACAATTGCGAAATTGTTTCGCAAATATTAGTAAACAATTGCAATATAAATATATTTTTGCGACTCTATTTACTATTTGCTTAAATTGTATTGGTTTTTTTTATTTTATTTTTGTCTTTCGTATTAATAGTACAAGAGCTTGTATTGCTTTTTTTAACTTAAATAGTTGTTAAATTATTCTAGTAATAATAATATTATTAAAATGTTTTTCGAAAAACACTTTAGCTTCTTAATAAATGTTGATTTGCTTAATTTAAAAAAGTACAAAAAGCACAAAAACATAATAATTTATACAATTTTATTTAAATTTGTCTAATTGCAATTAATTAATCGAAAATCTAACTCTTTTATTTTGTTTTTTAATATATATTTTTATTTTAACAATACAAAGATCTAGTTTTCGAAATTGTTAAGTTTTGTTTTTTTTGACAATTTCGATTTGCTTTAATACTATAACTTTTTTGCGAAACTTCTTAAAAAAGAATGCGAATTAATTGTTATTAAGTTATATATTGAACTCTTTAATATTAATAAAGCGCATTGTCTTATTAAACTTTATTTGATTAAATTATTTAAAAAAATTTGTGTACAAAGATATTCTCTTGTTAGATTAAATATCTTTAATAAATATAATTTATACAATTATATTAGTAATGTTTGTAGAAAACTTATAGTAGATCTTATTGTCTATAGAAGACTTTCAATAGAGTTAATTAAAAGTTAAGAACTTGCAATATAAAATAATTAACTACAAATAAACTAGTTGTTTGCAAAAAGCTTGCAATAGTAAGTATATTATAGAAAGCTTAAATTAATAAGCTTATTAATTATAAAAGCTTTTTACAAAAGTAAAATATTAACAACTTAAATAAGTATAAAGTAGATAAAATTAAATATTCGAAAAACTTTTATAGATATAAAGAGAGATTTAGAAAGCAAAAACTTAATTACTAGTAAAATAAGTAAAAATTAAGACTTTTACAAAGAGAATTGAAACTTTTTTAGAGCAATAATTAATTGTAGCAAAAATTAAGACTTTAACAAAGCAAATAAGAATTAAAATACGAGATAATTAGAATAATAAATAATATAAATAAATACATTAATTTATTGTTGTTATTACAAAATACAATCTTAGCATTTCGAACAAAACATTGTAGATTTAAGAAACTAGCATTTGATAACAATATTTTAGTTATACTTTCAAGTATATTTAGAAATATTAAATGCTTATATAGTAGATATTTTTGTATTTATAGATATAGATATTAAAAGTTGTCTATAATAGTTTGTTTAAAAAAAGATAGTTGCAAGTATAATTTAATTTTACTTTTTTATCTTCGAGTCTCTTTAATTCTTCTTAAATTATTGCTATATTTGCTTAGAAAAAAAAGTTTTAATCTAGAAACTATTAAAAGTGTTTGCTAGCAATTAGAAACTATTAAGATTAAAATTGCAATAAATAAAATTGATACGCAATAATATTTTTATATCTTAGACAAAAAAGACTTTTAATAATAATATTAAAAATAAATTAGAAGCAATTTTTTTTGTTTGCAATAATTATTGTAAACGAGAATTAAAAAATAGTTTAAACAAATTTTTTAACAATAAGAAAAAGTTGTCTTTTAATAGCTTTCTTGTTATAAGTATCTTAATTATAATAAATAAAATATGCTAATAGTATCTTTATAAAAAAAGAGAAAATTTAATATCTCTTAATTAAAATTTATTTTAACAAAGTTTTTTAAGTTTTCTATAAAAAAAGTTTTTAAAATCGCAATAACAAAATTCTTTAATATTATTATTATAATAAAAGATAACAAAATTATATTTAAGTTATTTAAAAAAAAAATAAAAAAAATACAAATACAAAAAACATCGAATTAAACAAAACTTCTCTAAGTTAAAAGATTAAAAAGTTAAAAAAAAACTTTTTTAAATTATATATTTTAAATATTGTATTACAAAACTTCTTTAAACAATTATTATAAATCTTTCTTAAACAATCTTTTTTGTATTAATATATTAATTTAAAAAAAATTAAAAAAGATTTCTATATATAATAAAAAAAAATCGAAACTTTTAATTGTTTCGAAAATCTTTAATTTCGATTCTAATAAAGCAATATTATATATATTCGAAGTGTTTGTATAAAGTTGAACAAACTTATTCGAAATACTATAAATTTTCTCTTTAAACAATAGTTAATTTTGTTTGTTCTACAATAATAATTAATAGACGCAAGTTTTTTTTAGCTTTTATTTTAAAAATTATTCGCAAATTAACAATATTTTTATTTGTATTACTAATAGTTTATACAATAATTTTTCGCAATTTGTACTCTTTAAAAGTGCTTTAACTTTTTAAATATTTGTAACAAAAATTAAAACAATAGAAAAACTAAATATTATAATATGTTGCTAGTATTTTAGCACTCTTTTTAATAACTTTGTAAACAAATTTATTTAATACGTTTTTTTTAAGTTTGTTATACAAAAATTCTATTTACAAGAATGTTGTCAAAAAGATGCAATATATATATAAAAGATAAAAGAAAAAAATTAAACAAAAGATTGTAGTTTAAGTTATATAATAAATAAATATTGCAAAACGCAAACGCAAAATATATTTTAAAAGTCTAAGTATATATAAAGCACTTAAAAGAGAAACTATAAACAAAATAAATATTGCTAACTTAAAATTTCTTTTTTATTTTAATATTAAAGTAGTTAATTTTTAAAAAATTGCTTTTAAAAATATCAAGTAACTTAAATATAAATCTTGTAAAAAATTTTTACAAGTATTGCTAATTATATTGCAAATATTTTTGTACAAATTATTGATATTTTATATCTTTATATACTTTAGCATTATAATTCGAAAAATATAAAGTTAAGCAAATACACAAACAATTATTAAATAATTATATATAATACACTTTACAAAAGAGCAAAATACAATAATTATATTATAGATTAATATCTAAAGAGAACAAATACGCTTAAACTTATTAAGTTTAAATTAAAAATAAATTTTAATAAAAACTTTAATATAATATTTAATAAAGAAGAATCGAATTTAACAAAATTAAATAACAATAAAAAAAAGAAAATTAAGAGTAAGAAAAAATAAAAAAATAAAAAATAGTTTTGTAATACAATAAATAACAAAGATAACAAAGATCTATAATACAATTATGCTAACTAAATATTGTAGTATTATCTATAAAAGACTTGCTTATAATAAGACTTAAAAAAGTCTTTCTTAATAAGTATAAAAAATAATATAAAATTTATAATATAATTTATATAGCAAGACTTTTACAAAAAGAATAAATTATAATTAACGTAGCAAAACTTTTATAATAAAGTAAAGTCTATTTCTAGCTTTATATTTTATTATATTATATCTACTTAAAATTCAATATAATTAATATCTTTTATTCTCTCTTCTTGTTAAAAAGACTCTTTCAAATAATACTTAAACAATATCGCAATAAATTGAATAATTAATGCGATAACAATTTCGCGACTTTATATTAACTTTTTAATTAATTAGAGCAAATAATTAAGTTGTTTTTTTAATTTTTACAAAAATTAACAAAATAAATAAAGCAAAAATATATTAATTTTGAGTATTAATTCTATTCTTAACAAGAAATTATTAGTAACTTCTATATATATTGATTGTTCTTATTATTGCATATTTTAATATATTATTATCGAAGTATTTGTTGTTATTGTTATTAAACTCTTTAAAAGTAAATAAAGTATCAAATTTAATTATTTTAAAACGCTAGAAATTTGTATCAACTATTTCGATTAAAATCTTCAAAATCTTTAAATTCTTTGTAATTAATATTATTACTACAATATCTTCGATATCTATATTTATCTCGTATATTGTGTCAATAAACAAACAATAATAAATTGCGAAAAGCTTTTATAAAATATCAAAATTAACAAATGTAATATAACAAATTCTTAAATATATTAAGTTCGAAAACTTAGAAGCAAATAGATATTAATACTAATATTAAATATCTTTTTTAATTTTATATTTTTATACTAGACTTCGATTTTGTTTTTGTTTTTGTTTTTATTTGCATTTTTATTTTTGTTATATTTATATTTTTGCAATTAGAAGAATTTAATTTGCGAACTAAATTAAAAAATATAAAGAAGAAACTACAAACAACAACGCAAAATAATATTAAATTAAAGATAAATCTAGAAGCAAAGAAAGAGAGAAATATTAAATTAAAAACAAAGCTAGCACAATAAAAGAAGATAACTACTAGCTAGATATTACTCTACTTTTCTCGAACACTATTTCTACTTTGTCTAGATATTATTTCTTGCACTAAGTCTAATTAGATAATTTTCAAAATCTACGTGTTGTTTATATTGTTGTTGTTGTTGTTATTCTTTGTTATCTTTTGCATTTTTTGTATTTTTTGCAACTTCTATATTATTGTCTATCTACAATTATAAAACTTTTGTTGTTATTTAATATCTATTACAAAAGAATATTAATTAATTTGCTTATTTGAAATCTAAACAAACACGCAACAACACAAAACTATACAATAGTTTAAGATCGAAACAAAATTTCGAAACAAGATATTTGTATAAAGTATTAAATACAATACAATCGCGATTATATTGCTAAATAAAAAGAACACAATTATTAATTAATTAGTAGTTGATATATCGAATACTTCTTTAAAGCAATTGCAAAACTAAAAAACAATTTTAAAAATAAACACAATTTAGATATATAAAATCTAATTGTTAAGTATTTTAATTATAATTATTCTTCTACAAAATCGTCTATCTTAATAATATATCGAAAGAAAGTTTTAAAAAACTCGAAAGTACAATACAAATTAAAAAAGAAATAACAAAAAAATAGCAAAATTAATTTGATTCTTAAAAAACTTTGTTTAAATTTCGAAAAATCTATATTTAAATAGCAAAATATCTAAAATACAAATATTGTTTTTAAAATAATAACAATAAGATTTCTAATATTTATCTAGACGTTAATAAGATATCTAACAACATTATTTTTATAATACGTAAATTCTAAAAAAAAAAAAATAACAACAAGCTTTAGTTTCTTTTCTTTATTTCGAAATATATATAGAAATTACTATATCTTAATATAAAGATCTTGATTATAAATTATATATACAAAACAAACAAATATAAAATATCTTTTCTTATTATTATTGAAATTATCGTTTTAAATATTATTTTCTATATCAAATTTTGCTTTATAAAGAGCGAAAACTATAGCAATTACAAGTAAATAATAAAAGCTCTAGTATATCTCTACAATTATCTAGATTTATTGTATTTTATAACAATAATATTTAACAATAATAGAGTTTTGTTATTGACACTTTTATATATCTTTGCGAAATAGAATTATCGCGTTAATTATATATTATATATCTAGTATATAAATCAAAACATAACAACTAATTGCAAAAAGTATTTTTTTACAATTAAAAAATAGAAGACTTTCTATAGACAATAAAAGAATATAGTATATACAATTATTATAAAACTTCTAGAGAAACACTACAATATTTTATATTACAACTATCTAAATATAAATTAAAATATTTTTGATTATTTTAAAGAATATCTATAGTCTAGACGCAAAAAGTAAACTAAATACTATACTAATTAGTATTTGCACTTCGACAACATTGCATTATTGCGTAGCAAAGACGCTTATTATTAAGTTAAACAAAAGCTTTAATTTTTTATTAATAAGTAATAATTGCAAATTAATCTTGTATTATTAATATATCTATTTGCGCAAGCAATTTACATATAGTAATAAATATTAAGTTAGATAAGTTTTTTATCGATTAATATTACAATTACGAACAAAAATTTAAGAAAACAAAGATTTGTTTATCTTAAGAGTTTTGTAAACTATTTATATTTCGAGATTTTATTGTTTTTGTTATATTGTTTGCATTAAAAACAATTAATACGCAATTCAAATATCTTAAATGCGAATCTACTATTATTGTACGTTGTATTAACATCTTTACAAAGACAATAAAATTATTGTATATCTATAAGATACAAAAGCGATAATATAATCGAACAAACAACAATATATTAAAGTTAAAAAATATATATTTTTATTAAAGATTTACTAAATTATTGCAAACAAAACAAGCAACAAAGAAGCAAAAAAATTATAATATAAAAAATAACAATATAACAAAAGTGCGAGAAACATTGCTAGAAATCTTGTTGTTGCTATTGTTGTCTAAAAATAGAACAATTTCTAATAATATACTATATATACAAAAGTCTATTGTTGTTAAGTTAAAAAATTGTTCGCAAAACTTATTAAACAAAATATAGACAACGTCTTCGCAATTATAGTGTCGACATTAAATAGTTTTTGCAAACTTTACTTAACAAATATTATCTATCTTTAAATTAATTTCGAATCTACTTTTTAGCTAAATATCTAACAATTAATTGTCTATACAAAGCTAGCAAGATAAACAAAAGAGTTGTCAATAAAATAAGCGAGAAAATACAAGAGAAACAACAATAGAGAAACAAATTTTAGATATTTCAACTATTTATATAAGTAGTTTTTAGATATAATTAGAGATACAAATAGAGATTAATTCTAAGTATACAAAAAGATATATTTTAGATTTAAATATATACTAGAATATTCTTAAGAAACTACATCGAATTTAATAATAAATAGACGAAAAACTATATATTTCTTATTGTCTCTTGTTGATTTTTTTGATATTGTTTGTTTATAAAATCGCGTAAACTCTAAAAATTACTCAATTAAACTTAGCGCAAAAGATAGTATTCGAGCAAAGTAGAGATAGTATTCAAGAAAAGTAGAATAATATTCAGCTAGTAATTATCTAAAAGAAATGCGAAATTTGAAATACACTTATAGACAATAATATGCTTAACAAAATAAAATAACTTTTACGAATAATAAGATTAATAAAAAATAACTATAAGAGATTTGCAAATTTAGTCTAATATATAAAAGAATTTTGAAGTAAATATAATTTATCTCTATTTATCTTATATGTTTAATTAATATTTAAAAAAATATCTTCGAAAAAGTCTTGTTTCTTTATAAGACTTTTACAACTCTTACATTGTAAACAAGAGTCTATTAATAAAAGATTAATAAGTAAGTTTTATCTTCGAGATTTTATCGATTTTTTATTGTTTTTATTTTAGATTTCTATTATAATCTAATCAAAATTTGAAGAACTACTAGTTTATTACAAGAGAAGAATAGAGAGATAATTATAGCAAAAGTCTGTACAGTACTATATAGAAGCTAAGACAAAACTTATCTATATATATTAGTTGAAGCTACTTGAATCGATTATATAATATCAAGTTAAATAGTATTGAATCAAATAGTATTAATATTAGATTAAATTAATTATAGTATTTCGATATTTCTACTTAATCTAAATCTAGAAATTAACTCTTATATAAATTATATTCTATATTTTATTAAGTTTGAAATCTATTTTAAAACTGTTAAGTTTTAAGTATCTTTTTAGCAAAAGTAAAAAAAGTATATAAAAGTTCTTTGTCAACAATTTATATATAGATGTACGTATATTTATATGTTTAAGATATTTTAAGATTTGAAAAGTATATATAAAACAAAATTCTAACAAGAGACTATACAAATATTGTCAATAGTACTTGATAACTTTACTAATAAAACAAAGAAAACAATAAATATAGATTTAAATAAATAATACAAAGATTAATAGCAATAGATATAGCAATTATCTAATTGCAAATTGTTTAAGTAACTAAGTCTAGTATCTATACTCGAGATTACAAATAGTTTAGTTATTAAGTTAGTTTAAGAAATTAATAAAATACTTTAAATATATTACAAAAAAGAGCTTTAATTAGTTTGTTAACTATTTGTTTTTTAATAAAGATATGTTTTAATTTAATTTAACTATTTGCAATCTTTTTGCAAACAAACTAGATTTAAATATCTATATATTTTATTTAAATATATTGCGCAAAATTCTTAGCAAACACTATAGTCTTCTAATTGTTGCAATAGATAATAGTAGCAACTAGATACAATATTAAGAGTATTAAAAAAAAATTAACAATAACAAAAACTTTTAATATAGATAATAGCAATAAAATTAAATAAGATAATTGCAACTGCTTCAACAATAATTAAAATTAAATAGTCTTTTTAACAATTTGTATTTATTCGATATACTCGACTTTGCAAATAAAAAAAAAACAATTAATTAATATTTAAATAATTAATTGATAGCAATACTTTTTAGATTAAAGATATATCTAAAGATAGAATAACAAGTATTTTGATTTTTATTTTAATTAATATTGATATAATTTAACAAAAAACAAATACTCTTATAGAAGATAAAACAAAAATAACAAAATATTTGTTTAACAATCTTCTAATAAATATTAATAAAGTTAAAAATATATTTGTTTATTACTAAGATAACAAAAGCAATATCTAATTAAGTATCTAGTATTACGTATATATAAATATAATAATAATCTAAATCAACAATATAGTTCGAATTAACAATATATATTTTAAATATATTTATTAAAAATAGCAACTAATTTATATTCTTATATTTTGTAATTTTTGAGTATCTTTTCTAGATATATTTTTTAACTTAAATAGAGAATTTAAATTGCAAAATTATATTTAATTTCGATTTCTAAATATTATCGAACAAAATCTAAATTAATTATTTTAAATTAATTAACAAGAACTCTTTGAACAATATTAATAAATTTTTTGTTAATATTGACAATATTATATTATACTCGAAATAATTGTTTAAGCTTATAGAAAACTTTTCTAAATTAACAAATTTTTTTGTTTTGTTCAAAATTATAAAACAGTTTTATATAGATCTCTTTGTTAATATTTTTGTTAAAAAAAACAATAACAATATCTATTTGTTTTAAATTTTAGTTGTTAATAACAACAAAAATAAAAATAATTTTGTAACTTATAGACTTAATTACAATTGCAAATATCTTAATATAGTTTAGATTTTTGTATTGTTTAAAATTTCTAACAATTTAACAAACTTTATAGCAAAGAATTTTGCTATTAATTTTTTGTTTAATTTTATAGATTTATCTTTTATAAAATATATAATACTTATTAGATATTAAGCAAATAATATAAATATTGTTTTTTTTTAAATTTTGATTTTGTTTTGTTCAATTACTTGTTAGTTTATTTTATAATAGATATTTGTTATAGCTTTAATATAAATTTTAGACTTATATAACTCTAGTAATATAATCTTAAACAATAGAGCAAAAGAGTTTGCAAATTTATTTTAATACAATTAAAACTTTAAATATTTTTGCAATATTAAATTAAGATTTAAAAACAATAGATTTTAAAGTATATCTAGTAATTTAATAGCTTTAAAGAATTTATTAAAGTTAGCAAAATTAAAAATAAAAATGTTTTCGAAATTAAAAAATAATTTAGAAAATATAGTACTCTTAGAATCTAAAAAAAATAAAATTTTAAATAAAATAGATAAATCTAGTTTATTAGAGTTCTTAATATAATTTAAAAACAAAACAATTTTTTATTATTATTATAATATTTGTTAAGATTAGAGCTTTAATAGTTAGTATATAGTTAATTAACAAAAATACTAGCTATACAAAACTAACTATATATAGAAAATAAATATAAATATTATAAGTGTTAAGACGCTAGACGTTACTCGTAGTATATTTAAGACTAAAAAGCAAAAACTCAAAGAGTAATTGAAAAACAAAGTCTACTTAGTCTAAAATTGTAACAATATTGTTATAGAGAATTTATTCAATTTAGTTTTTATAGAATTTAGAAATTTATTAATAATATTTGCAATATTAGATTGCGTAAATAGAATTGTAGACAAGCGCATATTATTTTTTTAACAACTAATTTTACTATAATTCATATTAGAGTTAAATAATACTTATTTATTGCTTAATTAATAAACTTTTAATATTTGTCAAATCTTATCTTTGTTCTCTATTATATAATAGATATACTTTTTTTGGTATTTTACTAGAACTAAAAATTAAGTACAATTTTGAAACCTTTGTTAATTAGTATTTAATTAAATTTTTAATACTTTTTTTTGCTAATTAATATATTAGATATGCTTGTAATTATAAAGATATTTAATATTTGTTTCGAAAAAAATAATAAAGCGCTTAATAATAGAAAAAATATTGTAATATAAATTAATTGTTTAAATAATCTTTAATTAGAAATTTACAATTAAGTTAGTATCTTTAATTATAATATTAATTTTTTGTATTAAAATCTAATTAAAACATTTAATATATTTGTTTATCTTAGAGAAAATAGCAATTGTTAATTCGATATATATCTTGCGCTTTTTGTATCAAATTCGAAAAACTTTATCTATATATTTATTGTTATTATTAATATAAATACAAGTATATTTGTTGTCTTTATATTTAAATTTGTTAATATAATACTTAAAAGAAATTAGCAAACTAATTTTATTTTTATTTTTAAAATATTTTATTTGCAAGTACTTAATCTTATTATTTAGTTAAATACAAATATAGCAAATGCTATCGAAATTGTCTAGAAATATAAATTCTATAATATTAATATAAATAAGATTGTTTTTTTAGCAATTAAATTTAATAAAAATCTAATAAAATATTGTTTTGCTTTCTATATATATATAAGAAATACAGATACTATTTAAAGATAATTTAATAAGATCGAAAATATTATTGCAAATTAACTAATAAACATTCTATTTATTTAAATAATCGAATTGTTTGTACTATATAATTATTGTATTTTTACTAATTGTTAATAGAGCAATAATAACAACAAAAAATACAATAAGTATTTTTAAGTTAAAAAAGTAAAGATCGAAATCTTTAATTGCTCGAATTTATTAAATATTAATAAAAAAGTTATAACTAATAATTCTTTAAACAATATTAGTATTTTTTAAGTAACTATAGAAAATTAAATTGTAAAGAGAGTTAAATATATATTATATATTGTAAATTATAATATAACAAGTTCTTCTATCTTTGTATCTAATAAATAGATAAATATTTTCGATATTTATAGCAAATAAATTGCTCTTTATACTTTTAACTAATTGTTAAAACATTTTCGAATAAATTACAAAAATACCAAAATTCTCAAATATATATTGCAAGTATTTTGTGTTAAAGATTTATTTATAGAAAAAATAGCTTACAACAAAAGCTAATATTATAATTATAAAAATAAACAATTTAGAAATTGCAAATAAAATTGCTACAACAACAAAAATAAAATAATATCTATAGACTATTGCTTTAATAGTTTTCTACTTTTTGTTATTGCTATTTTTATTTTTGTTCTTGTTCTTGTTAAACTTAAACTTAAATTTGGTTTTATTTTTTTTAAATTTAGACTTTTTTTAATCTTTCTTTTAATTATTGTAATTTTAATAGTATTTATTTCTATTATTCTTTTAATTGTTTCGAAACTATTGCTTTTTAAAATAAAATATAATTCTAAATATAAGTCTTAGCAATCTAATTCTTAATAATTAATTTTTTTGCAATTTGTGCACTTCTTTTGTTTAGTATATACAAAACTAAAATTATCGACAATAAAAAGAATATTTCTTGTAATAACAATTAGCTTAGTAGTTGTTATTAAAATTAAAATAATATTAATAGTTCAAATATTTATTAAATTAATATATTGAATCTTATAATTGTAAATAATAGCAAACAACTTTTGCTTTCAAGTATTATTGTTGTAAAAAAATTTATACTTCAATATCTATTAATTAATAAAAGAACAAACAATATTGTTAAAATCAACTAAATATTTAAAAATCTATTAGTTCTTATTTATAACTAAGTTGTTCAAATAAATAGATAATTTATTAATAATATCGTAAAACCTAATTTTGTACTTGTTAATATTCTAAAAGCTAAAAATCTTAAAAGACTCGAATTTAATAAAAATTCTTATTAGTATATTTAACTCTTTAAACTTATATATCTTAACAATCTTTTAATAAATTTTTTTAATTAGATTGATCTTTTTTATATTGTAATACAAATTTCTATTAACAATATTTCGAAACGCGTTTATATACTTTTTGTTATTAGTATTTTATTTAATGTATTTTTAAAGCTTAATCTATTTAAAAACTTAAAACAAATCTTTTTTTCAAACAAAAAAACTTATATTAAATTTTAGATTGTTTCTATCTAATTTAAAACAAAAGTAAAATTGATATTTTATAATAATATTGTATTAAGCAAATTTACTATTGTTAGTTTGCTAAAATATATCTTCAATTAATTTAATAGCAAAAATATATATAGAGATAGATTTTTTGTTAATTTTTAAATTTGTTATATTGCAATTTAGTTGTCTAATAGATTTAAAAAAAAAATTTATAACAATTTTTAATTTTGTTCTATAAGATTCTAAAGTAAGAGTAAATATATTAATTATTTTTTGTTGCTTCTTATAGACTAAGTATACTAAGATTAGATAGAAAGCTTTTAATACGCAATATATATTTCGATATATATTAAAGTTGTTAATAAATAAAAGATACAATAGAAATATATACAAGATTGTAAAAAATTATTTAGTATACTAACAATTAAAGTATATTATTTTTAGTTTAGCTTAACTAAAGTATAGACAATACAATAATTTAATTGTAGATAATATATTAATTACTTGTCGAATAAAGTAGTTTTTTTCTATATATAACTCTAATTTGTTATTTTTGTTATAATTATAATTAAAAAGATATTTAATATAATTGTTAATTTAATTTATATCAACTTTAAAAAAAATATTTTCGAGAATAAACAACTTATTTTCGATACAATTTAAGTCAAGATTCTGTAGTATTAGATATTAGCTATCTACTATAGTTTGTACAATAACTACAATAATATATATTATATCTATATTGCTGCAATAATCTCGATCTATAAAAATTATTTTATCTATAATATATAAGTTTGATTTAAGAGAATCTATAGTAATATATATAATATTTTCGAATATAAATTTTTTTTTTTAATTGTAGCAGACATTCTTAAATACTAATTAAATAGATAAACTTTATATTTAAGAATATTAGAATTTTGTAGATTTGTCGATATATATAGCTATTTTAAAGTATATTTTCTTGCAAAATTTAATTGTAGAGAGTATATTATATATTAAATTAATAGAATTATATCAATATTGTTAAAAGATACAATAAATAATTTGTTATTGTATTTAATTTTTTTGTTAAGCAACAAATAAAGATTGCTTTTTAATAGTAACTAATAAAAAAATTCTTATTAGTTGCAATAATAGTATTTGTCGATATATTTAATATTTTAGAGTATTTAGCTTTAATAGTAATAAATATATAGAGTTAGTATTCTTTTTATCTAAAAAAAATTCTTTATTTTAATAAGAGTAGGATTTTTTTTTTTTTATATTTTGTTTGTAAATCTTTATATCTCTTAAAGTAGAAATTTAATACTATATATAATAATAACAATATTATATTCTTTTCTTTTTGTTGTTTTACAATTTTATAAAAAAATATCTTAAAGAATAATCGAAATTGTTAATTAGATAAAAAGAGTTTGTATAGATGCAATACAAATATAGATAATAGAACAACAAAGAAAGAGATAGATATAATAGATTTGTTATTATTTTTGTTTTTGCTCTTAATATCGATACAATATTTTTAAAAAATAAATAATTAAAATTTTTAAAAAATATTGTAGTTGTTATTACTCTACAATATAGAACAAATTAGTCTCGATTTTATTGTTAAAGAGATATTTATAATAAAAAGATTGTTATCGATTGCAAACAATCTATTTAATTGCGCAAAGTTGTTTGCACTAGTATAGTTTAATATAAGTTTATTTGTGTTAATATTTTTGTTATATTTATACTTGTTATTATTTGTTCGAGTGTTGATATTGTTTTTTATATATAGTAATACTCTATTTTAATTAAGAAAGTCTTTTTTTGTTCTAATATTATAATTATTGAAGTTGTCTTCTAAGTTATAGTCGGTATAACTTTAATAGAAGTTTTTTTAGTTTTGCTACTATAGTTTGTTTTAAGTACACAATTAATATTTTTTTAATTTTCTTGCTAATTGTCAAGTATAGATATACTATCTTGTAATTTCTCTTTATCTATATTTAGAATTGTCAAAATAATAGATAGTAGAATATTTAGTTATTGTATTGTCTATTTCGAAAAAGAATTTTTAGTTTGCTCTTTAAGTGCATGCAATAAGATCGCGATAGAATCGCGATAAAATTATAATAGAATACTAGTAATTCTTCGATTCTATATTGTTTTTTATCGAATATCTATTATTATAATTTTGTAGTCTCTTCGAGTTATTATCGATTTCTACTAGTTATATCTAGTTTAACATCTTATAACACACTCTACAATAAGAAGATTCGCTTATTGCTCTTTTTTCAATAAATAGATTTGCTTATTGCTATATCTTTGATAAATAAATTTGCTTATTGTTAGATTTCGAATTAAAATAATTGCACTAGAAAATGTTTGTTCTAAACTTATAATTAATTAAACAATCTATTTGCGACTATAAATATACGACGTCTCAATTATACTTTAACAAATACTATATTTTATTTGTTAATTATTAATTCAATTTTTTCGACATATTAATTATATATATTATATTATTTTGTAGCGTCGACAAATTATAGATTTGTTTTAAAGATATTTATTTGTAAATCGAAAAATTTAGTATTAAATTTATAAATTTTTTTTAATATATTATTTTGTTTTGTAAGATTTTTGTAGACTCTTTTTACTAAATTAATTACAAGAAATATATACTTTTGTTTGCAATATTTATAAATAAAATATTATTGCAAATACTTCTTAATATTCTTATTAAATATTACATTTTCTATATTGTAAATATATTAACAATTAATTTTGTAAAAGTCTTAATTAATCTTATTTTTGTAAAAGTTTTGTTAACAAATTAAAAGAGTTTTGTTAACATTCTAAGAAAGTAGTTTTTAAAAAATCTTTGTAAAAGCTTTGTATAAAAAGTTTTTATAAAAGTTTTAATTACTAATCGATTTATTTGTTTATATAAACTATTTTTCGAAATTATTTTAATTTCTTATAATCGAAAAGAAAAATACGTAGTTTGTATTTTTGTTAATAAGTATTTGTTAAATCTTAAACAAAGATATATTATAAATTTTAATATATTATATTAATATTAAAATTAATTTTTAACTTATTATATATTTGAAAATCTATTATAAAGACTATTAATAAATAATATCCTAAATTAATTTTTGTTTTCTAGATATTGTATTTTTTATTTTTAATATTACAATTTTGCTCTTTAATTAAAAGAAAGCTTTTTACAAATAAAAAATATTTATTTTTTAATAATTGCAAAACTTTTATTAATTTAGAATAAAAATAATTCTATATATTTGCTATTCTTAATTTTATTAATTAGAGTATTGTATATTTAGCAAAAAGATATCTTATTAAATTTGATAAAGCAATTATATTTGCTATATATTTAAACGTTTTATAAACTATTAATAAAGTAGAGTTTTAATTAATATAGTTAGAAATTGCAAAAATATATATATATAAGCTCTCTTATTAATATATTTATATTTATTATAATAGTATATTTTTGCGCTATTTTTGTCAAATATAGTCTAGTATAAATGTTAAAAAGTATTAGAAATTTTTTAAATTAATTTTTTTTAAACAATCTATTTTGTTAATATTTTAAAAAAGTTTTATTAAAATTATTTTTATTTATATTTAAAATATTTATATTTAAATTCGAATTAAAATTTCTTATTTTTAAATTCAAATTCAAATTTCTTATTTTAAAAAAAATCTTATTTAAAGTATTGTTTTTATTGTTTATTATTTTTGTTTTATAATTTATATTTTTATCTTTTTGCAAATTTTTTTTAATTTTATTTATTTTTTTATAAGAAAGAGATACTTTAACAATTATAATATATTAAATAAAAAATTTGTAAATTTTTCGATTCTTTATAATTATTTTGTGCAATCTTTTTTTATAGATATAGTATTAATTATTTATTAAAGTATTAATTTTAACTATTAAATTAAAAACTTTAATAATAATTTGCAATAATATAAATTCTTGTTCTTGCAAATATTGTTTTGTTAATTAAATAAAGAGAAATTTAAATTAGTTTACTATAATTTATATACAAAGAATTAAAAAAATTAGTAAAGAGACTTTTCTTATTGTAAAAAATAATTATAATTAAATATAAAAAATAAATAATTAAATGCGTAATTATCTTAATAAGAAACAAAAATTC
>JAABUW010003577.1_pt1 | contig 22030 bp, 26 predicted proteins | sample 5560081 | NCBI WGS metagenome assembly JAABUW01 (sample SAMN10711882, study PRJNA513363) | rock metagenome | isolation source: Antarctica rocks | place: Antarctica: Victoria Land, Knobhead sud
AATCCAAAAATAAGGTCGCTCGCAGGCTGTCAGCTGAGATGTCCCAAGAGAGGTGTATGTCCTTCGTACCCGCACAGCCGTTAGATAATCGTACTTCCCAGGATCCGCTTCTCCTTTCAGAGAATATCATTCGCTTTGCATATCTACAGTACTTCGATACCCCACCATTGCTCATCAAGCAATCATAGGCGATGGAATACTCATCGAGGATGCTCGCCATTGCCCTCGAAGGCACATGCAATCCGGCTTTCCACAGAATCTCGTCGGCGTGAACGACAACGTTTTCAGCTCAAGCGTATTGGTCTCTCAAACCCTACATATGCGCTGCCGAGGCTTGCACTCCGGGTCAGGGCCCAATTCTTGACGTGTCCTTAATCTGCGAACAGTAAGATGAAAATGCTTGGTTGGTGTTTCCGGCAGAGCTGATCTTCCCCGTCACCACCAAATTCAACATATATCCGATTCCAGTTTGTGGTAACGTGTATTGGTGTCCTTTGCAGTCCAGCCGGAAATGGAATGACAGGCTGCCATACAAGCGAATTATTGGACATGACAGAAATTAATTGTTGGCAGCTGTCTCTTGTCCATTTCGAAATACTCTCATCGCTCAACTTGCACAAAGGTGTCCCCTCTAATGCTGGGCTCTCCTATCTTGTGATCCGATGCGCGTTAGATCAAACAAGATCAGCGCTCTATTCGCAATTTTGATGGCAAAGCGTCTCATACCACCAGGTACCGTGTTCCGCTTTCGTCACTTTCCTCTGGTTTGATGACCTATCCGTTGAAATCACGAGAATTTGGAGGAATTCACCATTTGCTATAGAATTCACCTAAACTTTTCCGTTCGATGCTGGTAGACTAGTTTAGCACAGCGCTACTGAACAAATTACATAGCTCATGTTTTAGTTTCGTCTTGTGCTCTTGCAATGTATAAATTGATCAACAACAAACAACACAACTAATCAACATAACCAAACAATCAAACCAACATCTTGTACAAATTTCAGTCACGCACAGTCGCCCTTCAAGCAGTGATTTGAGTGTTCAAAGGCTGCCAAATTTTCCCCGAATAGCAGTCTGTCACTAGTTGCGATGCATCGCCTTCCCCAACCGTGTAAATTGTCCTACCTCCGATATCAGTATACAGCAAGTATATGTATCTCCCATCGGTGCTTAGCGAGCGATGATCCCTCCTCCTCCTATCCCTCCTCCTCCTATTCCTTCTCCTCCTATCCCTTCTCCTTCTATCCCTTCCCCTTCCCATCCTTGACTCCAATATAAATAGCAATACTGTTGTATAATAGCGCCCCTTCTATTCCAGCCCTCACATCATAAAGTCATCGCGATAAGGTAACAGAGAATCACTACGCATGTCAAGAGTACGGCAATACGTTCGTATGATTATAGACAGGATCCAAAACACCAAATTATGTTGTATCAAACCCCAACTGCACCCCAAGCATAATATGCGAAGAATTACAGTTACACGCGCTTTGCTTACAACTACTGTTGTACACGCACCCGGATGAGGTCTAAATGCGTCCGTGCATGGGAAGACACGCTGATGATCTAGCTATGCGCTAAACCTGTAGATGTCGGTGTCATGCTGGGTGCATGTGGCTATAATGTGGCTAGTATATGTAAATACCCACAGGAGGATGCCAGTGCCAAGACCTAACACTAATCTCCTTTAGCCTAGCATGATCACTACCTACAAGATGACATTACAAGATAACATTACAAGAGAACACTACAAGATGACAGGCTTTGCACGGTGATACTGCATATCAGTATATAACATACAAACATAAATATTAGGTACAGTCCTGACACCTCATTTCTATCCCACACTTTTCGGACGAAAATCTTGGTATTTTGAAATTCGTCCGAAATCAGACTAGTGAGCCAAATGATTTATAATCTTGGCGGTCGATATTCACGCAGATGATGAGAAATGTCGGACGAGCGACTTATCAATCGATCAGAGCCTTGTACAAAAGTACTCACAGTGACTATGTATATATCTCGTGTGCCTCGTCTTATCCAGATGAGAATACCATTCCCAAAATAATCCAAAAACATGTCACACGCACCTCCCCAAATCATCTACGGCGCCGCAGGCGTCGGTGACTTCAGCACAGACGAATACAGAGATATATTTAATGTATTACGAAAACACAACGTGAACGTCCTTGACACGGCGGCTCATTACGTATTTGCACCCCCTGCGCTGGAAATGAAAAATAAGAATAATAGGCTAACACTCGTTTCTAGGGCGTGAGTGAGGTTACGCTCGGGCAATATGGAGCCGCGAGGGAGTTTGTGATTCATACCAAGGCACCTGCGCTTAGCCGGGGGTCGTTGTCGAGGCAGAGTATTTTGGATGGGATGGAGAAGAGTTTGCGCGATTTGGGTGTTGACGCTGTACGCGCATTGACAGTGTTTGTGTTTGGGTTTTTCGCTGACGGTGATAATGCTAGGTTGAGCTGTATTATTTTCATTTCCCAGACGCTGCGACTCCGATTGAGGAAAGCCTGTCTGCGATCCAAGACTTGTATGCAGCCGGGAAGCTCAAGCGTGTATGTTCTTTTCTTCTCCTATCGAGCCGCCGTCCCAACAGAATCTGGCGAAGCAAATCGATTAAAACGCAGACCCCGATATAGTTCGGTGTCTCAAACTACCTGCCGCAGGACGTTCAGAAAATCTACGACATCCAAGCGGCTGCAAAGTCAATCCTCCCCACGGTGTATCAGGGCAACTACAATGCCGTCGCGCGTCACGCAGAAAATGACCTTTTTCCGCTGCTTCGCAAGCTAAAGATGAGTTTTTACGCATATTCGCCCATTGCTGGTGGGCTTCTCGTTAAAGATTCCGCTGGGCTACGATCGAGAGAGATTGAAGGCCGCTTTGGCGGGAAGACTGCGTTGGGGGATTTGTATCCTAAGATGTATGGCAAGGAGTGCATGTACCAGGCCGTCGATGAGTGGGGCGCGATTGCCAAGGCTGCTGGCATCAGTAAAGCGAGTTTGGCGTATAGGTGGGTTGTGTATCATGGTGCGCTGGAGAAGGAGGAGGGTGACGGGGTGATTATTGGAGCGAGCAAGGTTGAGCAGCTTGAGGAGACGTTGAGGGCGATTGAGGCTGGGCCTTTGGAGGGGTGGGTCGCGAAGCGGGCTGGGGATGTGTGGGAGATGGTTAGGGAAGAGGCACCGGGGGAGGAACAGATTATTGAGTATCTTAGCCCCAAAACTTAGAGAGAGGTTTTGGGGGATCGGATTGTGTTAATGATGGGTATTGGCGTCTTTCCTGAGATGTGAGTTGGGGGTTCGTTGGTGATACGAGGTTAGGGCGTGGGAAAGTGTAGACAATCTTACAGTTATACTCTCCGCTCTTGGGTGATGAAATACCTTTCTTGGGCCCCGATTAACAGATGGATCCATTGCTTCGAACAATTCAACATAGGAAAGAAAACTATCCAGTTGTACGCATACTCGCGGGTAGAACAAGACCCCGTCCTGGCCCAAGGCGCAAAGAGCCCCTAATCTTGGTGAGACTTTGCTTGAGAGGACGTATTCTTGTGCTACCCGTGAGGCAGGCTACATACATAGTACCTTGGTAACGAGGGCTGTGACGTCCGGAAGCTTCCGTGGGCTATGCTCCCTGGTGCGATACACAGTACATAGTAGATGATGATAGTATCCATCCGTGCCGCAGTAATTAGTAGGCTGAGTTCGGCTTAGAGACGGGAATGGAGCTTGGTATGACGTTTATGAGGAGAACTCCGCAGCCTTTTCGAGGAAACAGAAACTAAGATGTGTGGTGTTTGTTTCATGTCGCGTGCGCACCTTGAGCGCCAAGATTGCGCTAGTTCCGAATAGAGATAGACCGATATGCCGATGCTGGAACCAACCCTCATTGGGGAAAGGTGTCGCGTGTGGAGCTCGACCAGCCCCCAATGGGGGCTGGTGTCGCGTGATTGGAGTTCTTGGCTAATACCGTTTAAATACCGTTTAGCCTCCACCGTTCTACCACCACCACCAATGAAATGACTGGATCAAGACGACGGGCGCTCTACTGTGTACAGTACTCGGTCATCGGACCCCGAGTCCGACTGCTATCGGCGCCCCCGGAATCTCGAAGGATCCCCCCTGAAGAACTCTATAACAAAGGGCTTTAGTATAGGTTCGTTTTAGCGCCTGGCGGGAAAATAGCTTCATTTTGTTTGATGATTCATTGGCGCTAGTGCTTTCGTCAGCTCTTTCTGCTGACCTCCTTGATGGCCGTTCGGCATTCCCTGAAAGACCCCGGCGGCTGGCTACCGTTCTTGTGCAAAGGTGTCCACGCAAGTGCTTTTGTCAGCTTCTTGTCCTAGCCTCCATGATGGACATTCGGCATTCTAATAGTATGGTATCCCGGCGGCTCCATTCCCAGCTACCGTTTCATGTTGCAAAAGATGTCGCGTGTTTTACCAATCTGGGAGAATGATGGTCTTTCACACAGCCTGATCGCGGAAAGCCCTGCACTAATATCGATGCTCGGTTGAGTGAAGGATTCTGCTGGTCCTGATTGATGATTAGCTTCATTTCCTTGCTAGTTGGAGGCTGGCAAGTGCAGCGCTCCAATATAGTAGAGAAGCGGCGAAGCTATGTTGGGTGCGGACAGTGGACTGAGCGGTGTCCGCGGCTTAGACATGTCCGCAGCTTAGACGTCACTGTATGTTGGTAGAGGTATAAAGCCAGGACGCCGTTCGGCTGCTTGCTGTTGCATCAAACATCAGCTACGACGTCCTTCCTCCTCTCTTCGATTCAAAGACACACTTGACCTCCGGCAGCAACAAGTTCGCCAAGTCGATCCAAAGAACGGACAGAGTACCAACCTGCACCATCATCTCACCATGCTGCTCCCTCGTACATCCCTTTCAGCAGTCGCTATTGCTGCTTTCCTCCACTCCGATGTCGCCGTGACTGCTGCGGTCCCTGTTGTCGTCAACAGAGCGATGGCTGGGTACGCGTTGGGCGACCTTTACTTTGCTGTCAAGAAATATCTGGCGCCCAAGAATGCTTATGTATGTGCACCGCCCATATGCGATCTCTCGCTATTAGAGATTTCCCTATAGCCATACTGAACAATACCGTATAGGATCCAGTTGTCCCGAACAAGTGTCACATCACTTTTGGTACTTTGGACGGTGCCAAATGCCGGATGAATGTCCAGTGCAAAGAGACTGACCAGCTTGGGGTCGAGTACCCTGCGGATCAAGCCTGTTATCTTGGAGGTTGGTCGACCGTTCATCCCAGTCAGCTCTGCAGCGTTCTAACACCCTGCAGGCCGACAGTATTTCACCGACCCCAATCTCGGCGACTTCTCCATCACATACACCAAAGCGGGTGGTGTGAATGGCGATACTACTGACGGGCTCCACTCACCAGTACTGCAATTCGCCAACATTGGAAACTGGGAAAACCTTGATGTCGATGCCGTGCTCGCGCAGCAAGAAGCGGACAAACAACCCGGTAAACTGTGCGACATCAGTGGCGATTTCGCCGGTGGTATGGGTGGACATCAACTTGGCTGGCAGTGTGGTATTCCCGTCATTGGTCAGGCTATCTTCGGCATCAGCAATTACAAACCGGTCACTGCCTCAAGCTATAAGCCCGGATGGTGCACCATGCACGTCGTGCAGTGGCAGCGGAATGAGGATGGTGTTGGCGCGGACTACGACTTTGACGTCTTGATCTATGACGATGCTAAGACGCAGATCGGTCAGGTTGTGAAAGCACCAATCGACTCAGTCACAAAGGCTTTGAGTGTGACCAGCCTCTTACCTTTGACTGTGGTTGTGACCGCAAAAGGCGCTGACCCTGACCCCGTTGGATTTGCGTATGGAGATCAATCCTGGGACTCCAAAGATGGATCACATCAAAGCAACTTTGGTTCTGGTCCCAAGGACGGATATGAGAACGGAAAGCGGGAGGGCGACATGGGCTTTACCTGCTCTTGAGCGTTTGAAATTGTGAGACGAGCATGTAAGGTTAACAGTAGCAGGATAAACTTCAGATAGCGATCTTTGTTCCGAGTAAATTGAATTTTGCAATGGAAAACGAGTATACTCGCAGAACTTGACCGAATCCTACCCTATGACCCAATGGTTTGGCCTTTCAAAGGATGGTCAGATCTCCAAAGATGCCAAGAGCCTGAAGTCGTGCTTCCAATGACCACTGGGACTTGGGACAAAGTTTCGGGTGATGGAGTGCCTGGGAGTGATGGCCCCATACGAACGACCAGCGAGATCCTGATCTATCTGGAGGATATGATACTATCGTCGCACGCAAGACAAGAACATGCGGAACCATAGGAATAGAAATGCTGGCCGAGACTTCTGGGCGTAGACCTGTTCAGATTCAACATAACTGTTCGGATAGTACTGAGGAGCCACGCCTTAGCCGTAGCTATCATCGCCGGCTATCTGCGATAGCGCGTGAAGTTTTCCGCAGACTCGGAAATTTCATCGATCTCCTCCAGGGTGGTAGATATCCTGATGTTTATTCGTGGGGGAGCATTGTTCACAAGCTGCAGATCCCCCCACACTAGGAAGTTTTTGTGATTTAGCCGCGTGCATAGGACAGCATCATGTTAATTCTAACGGCATGCCTGTCATTTCACTCTGCCAATTGCGAGTTGATTGTTAACGCTATCAGAAGTACTGCATAGACGTGGGATTGGGATTGGAACGTGCGGGCCGATAGCGTCCGAGGTGGAAGAGCGATCGTTATCAATGGCTAAATGTATCTATCATATTGCGTGATTGTGGCGTTTGACTGCATCAATGGAATTATTCCTAGAGGCGATTCCAACCGCGCCAAAGGTCGCAACCATGCTTCTGACCTATACCGCCATTTATCCAATTTTGTTGGTTTACTTTGCGGTGATTTCGTCTCCTTTCCTTTTCGCCCGGGATGCTGCCTCCGTTCGACGCGACCACCAAAGCTGACCTCAACATGATGGCTACCAACAAGGCCCCAAAGGTAGCCGTTAAGGGCGACTCGGATCCTCCGTATGTGGAAGGAAACTCTGCGCCGTTACATCGGCGACTCAAATCCCGGCATCTTCAGATGATAGCCATCGGCGGCATCATCGGACCTGGTCTATTCGTCGGTTCTGGCAACGCGCTCCACCTGGCAGGGCCAGGTGGTATCATCATCAGTTTCTCCTTGGTCGGAATCATTGTATTCTTTGTGATGCAGTCACTCGGCGAATTGGCCACCTTGATACCTGTCACCGGGTCATTCACAGAATATGCGTCGCGCTTTGTGGATGATTCCTTGTCGTTCGCCCTTGGTTGGGCATATTGGTACTTATGGGTCACGGTGCTTGCTAACGAGTACAACGCAATCTCGCTCGTGATAGGGTACTGGACGGATGTAGTCCCGCAGTGGGCGTGGATACTGATCTTCTGGTTCGTGTTCCTCGGCTTCAGTATGGCTGGGATTCTGGCATATGGAGAGATTGAGTTCTGGTTGTCTTTGTGAGTTTCGTCGCGTTTCTAAATTCGCTAACAGCATGTCTTTCAATACTTTCACCGTGCTGACGGTGTAACAGAATCAAGGTTATCAGCATTGCCATCTTTTTCGTCGTCGCGATTTTCATTAGTGCGGGAGTCATTGGGCCCAAGAAGATCGGCTTCAAATATTGGCACAATCGTAGATCCTCTCCCCTCTCCCATCCTCCTAGAAGGTCCGCTGATAGATTCGTGCACAGCTGGCGCTTTCGCTGATTCTATCAATGGCGTCGCCGAAACCTTCGTCATAGCCGGCACTCTCTACGCCGGTACGGAAATGGTAGGCATCACTGCCGGCGAAGCAGGAAACCCACGGCAGGCCGTACCACGCGCCATTCGTCAAGTTTTCTGGCGAATATTGATCTTCTACGTAGGCATGATGTTCTTCATTGGCATACTGATCCCGTGGAACGACAAACGCCTATTGTCGAAAGGATCCAAAACCGCAAAGTCGCCACTCACCATAGCGCTCTCAGACGCAGGAATCAATGCTGGGGCTTCGATCATCAATGCGGTCATTGTAATCGCGGTCATCAGCGCTGGAAACTCATCGCTGTATGTTTCGTCCCGGACGATGCTCTTCATGGCACGCAATGGAAAGGCGCCGAGGATCCTGGGCATGGTGAACAAGGCGGGGGTGCCATGGGTTGCACTGTTGTTCTCAAACTTGGTTGCGTGCATCGCATTCCTGTCGGTTTCGAAAAGTGGTGGAACCATATACGATGCCCTGATCACGCTTTCTGGAGTAACCACCTTCATCGTTTGGCAAGTCACAGTCTGCCACCATCTTATCGACTATGTGCTAATCTCTGCCACAGGGGGACCATCGAAGTCGTGCATATTCGCTTCCGTAACGGGCTCAAAGCCCAAGGTCAATCAGTCGACAACTTGCCTTTCAAAGCCATGTGGTATCCCTATGGCACATACGCCGCTTTAGCAGCTAACATCTTTCTCATTTTCTTTCAGGGCTACACAGCCTTTTTGAACCCGTTCAGTGCGACCAATTTCGTCATCAATTATATTCTACTGCCAGTGTTTGTAATACTGCTTGTGGGTTATAAGATTTGGAGAAACACAAAGCTGGTCAAGCTGGAAGAGATGGATATCTGGACGGGGCGAAGGGTTGATGGTCTTGGTGCGCGGGATAAAGAAATGTCCCCAGAGAGGTATGGTGTGATTTATAGGGCGAGAAGGATGGCGGTCGGCTAGTGAGACTCGATGACAAACTGCGCGGATGATAGGGCATCATGATTTGAATTAAGGAAAGAATCAGACATTTTCGGAGCAAACGGAATTTATATACAACTCCATCTCAAGGTCGCGCAGTTTCTTGCAGCCTTTTTGAGGGACCTGTTAGGCCGATAGAAGTGTCGAGAGGCACCCGGAAGCAGTTAAGTCGTCATCTAGGTCGCTCTTGTGAGACCGCACTGCAAGACGCTGAAATAGAACCGACTGATAGTACAAACAAACAGGCGCGCGCGTATCCAAGCGCGTGTGATTTGACCGATTGGAAATGAATTACCCTGCGATAGCTGTGGCTTCTCTGGCACGATGTGATGGGTGAGAGTTCCCACGACACGTGTCTATGTCTCACGAGCTGTTAACGCCTTCATGTTGCACGAGATGAAGGGTCTTGCTCTCGAGCCCTGTTTCTGAAGCAAGCCCCCGTAGCACAACGGTGCCTCTCTGCAAATCCTTTCGTGGAAATGGAGTTCTCTGATACTAAGAGCGCACCTGAAGACAGCGATGCTATTATCGTAAAGGCAGATGAGGTGGACGAAGCTGGCGCTGACATATCGACAATTTCCCCCACCGACACCTCCGAGTCCGAGTTCAATGCTCGCATTGAAACGAGGAGGGCTCAGGATGCCCAACAGGGTGGCAGCCCGAAGATACTTGCAAACGCTGTACCCAGCCCACCCAAGATCATCAGTCGTCCTATCCTACGTCGTGAAGGATCAGCTCCCGCACCGCCCCAGCAGCCTCCTCCGCCAGCTCCACCACAGTTGCAAGAAGAAATAAGCAATCCAACAGATTCATTGAGCCTGCTTCAACTCAGGAAATTGGTCACAGATCTGCCCAAAGTCGAGCCTACAGCCTATGCCTATGAGTATTCGGAGACGAGGTCATTCCCAGAGGAGTTGGAAGAATGGTTTTCGTACACGGAGGAGGAGCGATATATGCTTCTTCGGGCGAAGCAAACCTTCGATGAACAATGGGAGCAAGCGCAGGCCGAACGATCAAACCCTTCAGACAAGGCGTTGGAGTGGACGGATGTGGAAGCTGAAACCCGCGAAAGCTTCATCGTTGGGGCAATCAGAGCCCTGGACAGTCCTGATATGTCATCTCGTGTGAAAAGCCTTGAATGTATGACATACGTTGGCCTTGGTGTATGGGGAGATACCGCAGGGGTTGAAGCGGAAGGTGGAGACTTTGATCTGACCGAAGCTGATCAGAAATGGGTGGGTTCTCAAAGTACTAAGCCCATGGCTCAGCTCAATTGGATTGTCGACGGAACGAGGATGCTGTGCAAACATGGTGCTGTTCAAAAGCTACTAGATGTCTTAAGGAAGCTGTCAGAAAGCGAACAGTCAGTCAGTCCACTCTTTCCCTCCACTTTAGTCCCTCGAGCCTTTCAACACTTGACTGATTATCACACTGTAGGGATTTGGATCCGCCTGCTGATGTATCAGGATCACAAGATGAGAGAGCTGCTTCCTCGAGATTCCTGAAGCAAATTGAAGTCAATCAGACACTGACCTGCCTATATTTGTTGGTTGAAGCTAGCAGATGGATGTGTGCCAAGCAACAAGATATGCAAATGTGCGAGGCTATCAGTACGTATCAAGATTCGGTCTATCAAACTGACTAAGTTTTGACTTCTGCGCTTCTAGCAGACGTCAAGCCGAGCATACTGCTTGTCTTGACTCAAATAATTTCGAAGCTACGGTGGGAAGAAAACTCATATATACCTCTTCCAAGGGTAGGTATCGATTCATCGCACTACTTCTTGATACGTCAGCTGACACTGAACCTCGTAGGTAATATCCCTCTTCTGGAAATCCGTTCTTCTAGTGTTTGGGAACTTTCATGATCTCGAAGAGAGCAAAGCGACGCTTCGACAGGGATCTGACATTCGTCCGAATGAGCGAGACGAAAGCTTTATCACTACTTCACCTTTGGACTACCATCTTTTTCGGCAAGAGATTACTTCGAAATATCCTGCCTATAGTCCACCGGCCCCTTTGGTCCCAATTGAGGACCAGAATAACTCCATCCTACCACCACTGAGTACACATCCGAGCCAACAAGCAAGCCAAGAGCATTTGCAGGCCACAGTCGTTTCAAACATGAACAACACCGGGGGATCCATATTCCACCAGCCAGTCCATATTGCAACTCCTGCTCCATCCCCACCACCATCTCCGGCGGGGCCAGGAGGCAAAGGCGGTAAAAAGCAAAATTATCAGACTAATCAGAACTTTCCTTTCCTGTACCCTCCATTGGATGATACGAGCAATGCGGTCGGCGGTAAGGGCAACGCCGAGCTTCAAGACCAACTTGTCGGTAAGAGATGGGAGGGCAGTGATGTTCCGGCTGCTATACTCGAAGCTGGCCAGCTGTTCGCAAGTAGGATGCGTATGTCGAGGTCAATACGGCAACTATGGGATGTCCGCGAAAAGTATATCAAGTTTGAAAGAGGCTGGAATGACACAACCAAGGATGACGAAGGCTGTATGCATGATAAATCTGATTCGGACTCTGAGGATGATCATGACCACGTAGAGGGTGCACAAGGGTCTTCAAATAAGAATCAAGATCTACCCCATCAAGCTGAACATGAAACGGACAATGACGTGGTGCAAACCCGATTAAATGCGGTCAACGATTACTATGTATGTTGTTCAGCTGAAAGGGGTTGGCTGATACTAATCTAGTCACAGCGTGATACTTTGCCTTGCCTCCAATCCGTGGTCATTGTTCTCTGGAGAATACTTTTGGGTAATGTGTCGGCCTTAGTAGCGCAGAATGGCCACAACGGACTGCCGAATGGATTTCCAGAAGACGGCGACGCCGCAGGTCGAAAAAGAACGAACCCCAATTCCTCAGCGCACCTTGACGCCCTAGTCAACGGGCAGCTTGCCGATAGTGAAGATGGTACAGACCCTGTTGTCGAAGAATTAAATGGGATTCGATCGAGAGAGATCACTTCGAAGGCTGTCGCTGGGACCCTGTTAACTCTCCTGAAATGGTTCAAACTATCTCGTTCGCTCCTCCAATACCGGGTAAGACTATCGATATCTTTGCTGACATGGAGCAGACATTCTAAAATACGAGTACCTCACCCAGCTTCTGTTGGACGCAAATTACTTACCACTCGTCCTCAAATTTCTCGCTCATCAGGACGTTGATCTTGCTGTTGTGCAAAGGAACGATCGCGAGGATCTAGAGTACGCCAATCCATCTATTTTTTCTCCAGTCACTGACTGATTACAGCTTCTTTTACTTCTGTCACCTCAACTCCAAACACCCTCCGACCTCACCGCCTCAGCCCGCCCTCTCTCCCTCGTCGTCTAGTGACGACGAAGCCGCCCCTCCCCCAATCCTCAAACACCGTCGCTCACCTACGTCACAATCGCCACCTTCCACTCCTCCACAACCTGCCCGACCTGAAGTCGATGAACTCGGCTACTCAACATCAGGTCCCTTACCCCAGACGCCACTTACGAATTACGCTCCGCGCTTTTTCCTTACGAATATCAACCTACTACGACTCGTTCAAAAGATCACCAAACGGAAGGCTCACCGTGCATTACTTCTCGTTCAATACAAATCCAGCACCATCCTACGTAAAGCACTCAAGATACCTCAGCCAGACCTTAGGCTTTACACACTGAAGCTCTTCAAGTCACAAGTCCCCTACTGTGGCCGTAAATGGCGACAGACCAATATGAGGGTTATCACAGCTATCTACTTACACTGCAGACCTGAGCTTCGAGACGAGTGGCTTTGCGGCGGAGATGTCGACGGGGTTGTCGAAGAAGCCCTGCCGTTAGAACAGGCTTGTCGTAGTCTTGTACACTGGTGGCATTTGAAAGAATTCAGGGACATTATGGACGGGAATGAAAATAGAAAGAATAGGGACAACGAAGGCAAAGCAGAAGAGCACAATTTCTTTGCACGAGAATTAGAGAAGATGGGATGGGGCTTGGGTGGCCTTGGTACTGCAGAGGAAGAAGAAGTACAAAGTGGCAGGGAGGCAGGGGCACCGAATGAATTCGAAGTCGGACCACTGGCAATGGAGGGATGGGCTTGATGTGTGCTGCTCATCGCAAGTATGCCAGGCATCGCTCGGGCTTTGCTTCATTAATTCCGCTTCATGCCAGCCTTGATTGTCATTCACAATAGAGGAATCCCCCGTCTCATCACGAATTCCTGCTATGGCCTTCTTCACTGAGAGATGGATGGTGAATCCTCCGAGGCGATTGGTGAGTCCGCCATAATTTGTGCTTCATCTGCTACTCGACTTGCAGTTGTGAATTGGAGAACAGCCGGCCATCAATCCACCTTATGGTTGTTATCACTCTCTTTTGGCTATGAAGGCGCCCTCTCAAATCACAGCTTCAGTGACATGTCTTCCATGAAGCGTCTACGCCCACGATTATCTAAGGGCTTACTCCAAATCAGCGTGCGGCCGTACTCTCCGGCCGAAGTTGATGCATAATAACACCAGCGCCAAGTTGCTGACACGAAAGGCTTCGCCGAATCCATGGTTGACACAGTGCAATGGACGCTGCAATGGATGCAGTGACTTTCCACCCCGCTTTTTGCTTCATTCTCCCGATTTGTCAAGTCTGTATCTGCCTTGGCCAAAGCAGTGACGCTTATGAGTGACTTTGTTGGTGAAATCTCTAATGACATTGCGCAGTACATGTGTTTGGAAGTCACTACTTGGTTTGAACACTTGAAGCTGGGAGTGACACTGTGTTTCTAGTTCATTCCTGGGAGAAAGTTCGTCGTTGGGAAGTATTTATACCCGTTGCTATTCCTCCATCTTTGGTTTTTCTTTCTTCTCTTGCATAAATATATAGACATGTTCGTCCATCATTATTTTCTTTCTTTTCTCTTGCATAGACATATATATATTTCTACTCCCTTCCCACCCAGCCCATGTCTGGTGCTGTCTTTGAGATGTGAGAGAGGAGCGTACGGTGTGTGGTTTCGCGTTTTGGTCGCTTGGTGGGTTACCGAGCTCATCTACGTCCTGTGTATAAAGAAGATCTTCTGACTCCATGACAGTATATTGCGGACCTCGGCAGAGTGTTGTTGGAATGCCTTCGTCCATTGGGCTTCAAATTTGCTCCAGAGAAGACTCTGCGAAGGCGCTGAGTCGTTTGGATGATGGAATTCTGAAGGCGAAGTGTGATCAGAAAGAGCCTACGGCCATACAGCATGAACTCCACAGCGGCTTTGGGGCTCAGCTCATTAAGAAGGAGTTTGTGTGGTGATTCCACCTGCTCCCATGGCGCTGAGGCCGGAGCTGCTGCTACAGCTTGGCGGTTGGATCTTCTAGGTGTCCGTTTGCTTTTAAGCTCGCCATCACCAAGCTCGCAATGACCAATCTCGCCATCGCTAGTGGCGGCAGCAACAAATCATGCGGGGGGAGAGGATCTCGTGCTCCGAACCTTCCCACCTTGAGCTTGGAGACATGACGCTCAATGAGATGCACGAACGAAGGCACAGCCCTCTCTGGAACGCCAATAATTGGTCCCTATCGAAAGACAGTCGGGACGCGTTTATGCGCCAGACTAATACCACCTATCGGGGGTTTTCCACCAAGTTCCCCTTTTCGAACGGCGAATACCACTGACCTCACGACAACGGCCGTGTATATCACGAGCCTGTTCTATGAGCGTGTCCACATGAAACGATAGCATGGCGTCAAAGAACCAGGAGTTTGATCTGGATACCTGGTCAGCAGCAGTCCCTCGATACCAGAGACCAACTGAGACGCCACCGAGATCTCGACCACCGATCACCGGTCCAAGAAATGACCTGGACATCGACCGAACTACGTCGCAATCCTTTTCACGCTCCCGAAGCGGGTGGGCAAATAAGAATCTGTGTTGATGAATTTGATCTCATACACGAGTGACAGCTTTGGAACTTCTCGTACTGAACACATTCACCATCCTCTCATCATCAATTTCCCTACGCTGGCCAAGCATCAATACAGCGAAGCAGCCATTGGTCATCTTTATATAAAATGCTAATCGGAGAGCCAATTCGATTCCTTTCCATGACCTCCATATAGTACCACACTCCTACTTTCATTTCCTTTATAAATATAAAAACAAGATTCCAAACACGCCGAATCACTCATAGGCCAGGTGAGTTTCATGGGTTGGATGATCAATCCTCACTTTCCGTTTGCGAGGTGACGAGAACCTCGTGTACTCTCAGAAGCAGGGTATTCCAAAGAGCAACGCAACCAAGGCTCCGTGGTGCGGAACGGCGGCATGACGAGAAGTATCGCCGCCTCAGCGTATGGTGAACTGCGCAAGTTCAAGCACGATATGCCTACTTTCCTGGAGTGCATCGTTTACGGCAAAGACTTCGCGTTGCACTTCGCTTCCATCGAAGAGGCTGAAGTGGTCGATGGGACACGGAGCCTCAGTGGTAGCGACAAACATGCCATGGTGTGCCGTCTGGATCGCGAATCTACGGCCGAGAATCAATGTTGTCGAGCCGGTGCCGCAATGGTCAATGCGCGCATGCAATTCAATGCACGGGCGGTTACAGGGAATGAGCTTGTCCTCGGCGCAGATCTCCAATCCTTCGCCTTTTCGCTCGCTCTCGTTCCATTAAAGGCTCGTATGTTTGTCCATTGGGCCACGGTGTTCGTTATTAAGAGTACATTCGCTGAAAGCAAGGATCAAGAGCGATTTGGGTATTTCCCATGTCGGCGTTGACACTACTCCTACCGTAGGCAATGAGGGCTTCGGACATCAACAGAGTCACATTGGCATTGAGAAACAGTAGCGGAATAGTCATTACCAATTTCATGTACACATTCAACAGGTCTGCCAGTAAGAGCGGGTTAACAACACACTCCCAAAAACGCGCCTGGCTTACCCATATCTCTTACCCAACCGAACACGACTCGGTCACTCCACTAGCGAAACCTGAAAATGCCGCCCACGGCTCGTGCTCGTCTAAGAAGCATAAATTACCTACACTCTCTCTCCACGCTGCCTCTCATCGGAAAGCCAATATATATACATTTCTATCTCCTTTCCTGTATCACCGCGCCCTCAGGCTCAGAGCTTCTACCCATCAACGGCTTCTATGTCGTCAGGAGACATGTCAAACAGTGACAACCAGACTTTGATCCCAGAGAGGGGCGCGTTGCAGAGGCTAAGGTCTAAGAACCGCTTTGCATGGGCAGACAAAAGTGTTTGCCTAGAGTATGAAGGTGAAGACTCGAGCGACGGAGAATCAACACGAAAGCATATTTGTCGACCTCAGGGATACAGTAAATCCACGGTCAATTTCGAGTCGCGTCTAAATCACCTCAAAACTTCTCGACGAGTGAAAGGTCTGACCAAGCGCTACGAAGATATGGGCCATTCATTATTCGGTCCAATTACCTTGCCCACTAAAGGATGTAAGATACCCAAAGAAGCTGTATTCAAGGAGCATAACATTACTGTCTACCAATCAATTGAGGCGATGAATAAGATCGCAAGCTAGAGTCTGCATATATTTCCCTAGAATCTACGTCCATGCCCAGCACAATTATCGCAGCGGTAGAATTTTCGCCCGTGGGGTCTCGGTCAATCAATAGCGCTGCCAGCGTGGCGGTGTCTTCTCACGCTATGGCATTCGAGGCTTCGGATCAACCTCCTAGTCATCCTGCGACTGTATTTTCGGGAATCAATGCGCCCTCACGATCTGCACTCGACTCTCATTTCATTATGTATATATATACCAAAGTCTAGGGAAGTACTGGGAATTGTCGAAGTGGCGATGCAGGCATCAATTGCTCCCAACTAGCTCAACTTCCTCTCCTGGAGAAATATGACGGCGATGCGTGGAGGTTGGTCTGCCAATCTCTCCTCAAAGGCTCCAATGGCAACATCGCGGTACCACCATTACCGAGTCTTCAGGATGAAGACACGAGCATCAACGCGAGGACATCTCTGGAGGCGACTAGCTTGGATGATTCGCAATATGTTGTAGGCTTTCCAGAACGAAAAGCATGGTATCAATACCATGCGAAGGCAACGGGAAAAGCTCGAATCTTCAATTGCCTTGCGCTCTCGCCGACAAGCTCGATGGCCTTGTGATGGGCTGGATCTTTCACTTTGGCCGTGTCTGAGATGCCTGTGGTCATGCAGCAAGCATGGCAGCGCGCTCTTCAGGTTTCTGGACCACAAAGCTGGCGTTTGGATCCATGGCAATCTTGAAGGGCTGCGTATGGGATGTCGAGATGGGAAGATGTTGGCCAACAGTGGGCTATGTAGTAGCCTCTCTGCTTTTAGGGCCGGTGTATGTACTATTTGACACAGTCATATGGATCCTTAGGATAAGTATGTCTCTGTTTAGTAATTAGATGGGATTCTTTGGAGCCTCCACCGCCCTTGGGGTAGCAAACTTCGCAGATTTGTGCTCACGAAGGGAAGCGAGTTCTGAAACCCGCAATCCCTAGTCTACCTATGAGTTAGGAGGTGATCTGGACAAATCAATCAGCAGTCAGACGCTACCCCTGGGGGCGGCGAAGGTAATGAGGCGGAAGATTTTAGGCCTGGATGGGAAGGCGAGGACGAAGGGTTGAAGCGATCGTGCGGGAAGAGATTCTGGACCTCAATCGGCAGAGGATGATGATGATGACGACGAACGATCGCTTGCGTGCATGCGACCTATCCGCCTATAGATGAAAAGATCTATAGGAATGCCTTGATGGCTTGGAGATGGTTGTTGGAGCGGGTTCTGGCATCAGCGATCCCCACTCCACCTATGGAGCTTCTCGATTATCCAAATATATATACATATTATATACACCCCGAACTTAGGATTGCAAATTGCCGTTCCGGGACGGGAAAGGGAGCAGGGCCGCTTTAGAGGGAGCAGCGAGGGAGCAAGGGGGAGCAACGAGGGAGCAGGGGGGAGCACTGAGGGAGCAAGAGGGAGCACTGAGGGAGCAAGAGGGAGCACTGAGGGAGCAAGAGGGAGCACTGTGGGGCAGTGCAGGGGCGCAGCAGGTGGGAGCCTGAAATGGGTCCCCTAGTCTTCGGCTTGAGCTGCCCTCGTTGTTCTAATTACCTTGAAGCCCCGCCTGCTGCCTAGACTTCGCCACCCACAAGATCCTTTGATTGTTGAAGCGTTCAGGGGATTTCCGGTAAGGCTTCCGTAACGGATTAGCCCGTCGAGCCCGTTCGGCCCTGCCAAGACATCCCGGAGTAGGCAGAACCATAATGTCTCTCACTTCCTCGCGAAACCACACCTTTGATATTCCGCTATGAGGCATGCCATCAAATTGTGAACGCGCGACCGCCTTCCAGTATGCAGAATTCAATGCGCCTGCTCTTTGCCGCTTGGTCAGCAGTCTACGCGGAGGGCAACGTTACTTTTGTAACACTTCTCAGATACCAGTATATGGTAGCTTCAACTAGATAATCCTAATTTCGTTCTATAACGGGGTGAAGTAGGTACTCCGCTCCCTACGAGACGACGGTATAATTAAGTCGGATAAAACGAACCTCTCGCTTTTAGCTAGTGAAGCCGCTACTCTTATATATATTAGGGCTAACAGTATAATCCCGGTTCCTGAAGTCTTTATATATAGGTAGACTATTCTCCTTATTCGATTTCGGAGCGGGCTAATAATCAGATAGTTATTCTAGAGACAACGATATCGGTATCCCTTATATCCTTATAAGTAAAGCTCCCGGCTCGCCTCTATAGCGTATATAGAAGGACTTAGAGAAAGATAAGCCTAAGATGTCCTAAGAAAAGAAGATAAAAGTTATATTCCAGCTAGGAGTTATTATATAGTAACTATCTCGACTTTATTTCGATAAGGCTAGATCACTCTTTAAGGAAGACGGGGAATTTTAAATCAGAACCTATCTATCCCGTAGCCTGCTACTATATAAACGGTAATTACTAGAAGATATTAATCGTAGACCTTTTAAATCCGAGAAGTACTATTACGAGGCTTATGTCTTAGCATTCTTAGAATATGTGAAATATCTTCAATTAGGTCATCACTGCTTCTTTGCGCCTATCCCCGGGATTTCGGAAAGCGTCAGATGGGTGGAGTGACTTCGTTACTGTGCAGTCCAAGATTGATAGTTCAGAAAATAGGTCCGACTATGTCATTGCTGGCGAGGTGCTCTCGGAAATAATTACAAGGCGGACGAACGATGTATCAAATACCCTTTTGAACGAACGCCAATACCGGTTCTCGATCTATCATCCTGACTTTAGCGTCGATAATGTTTTTGTTGACGAAGATTTCAACATCACCTGCATAATTGACCATGCGCATGAGGTTCGAAAATTGACCCACGGGATGGAGCGCGTGGCCCTCGGCTGTTCCCATATTCGATACATCATGCTTAGAAACTGATACTTGGGCGTCAGACAATCCGTACCTTGGCTCATACATGCAGGTCCGTGTAGGTGAGACAGTCTCAGTCCACCTATGGAATGTCTCGTACATCTGTTCTTCTACTCATTGCATGTAGCAAGCTTCATCAGATATGTAGATGGAGGCGCACTTATAATACTAGCTAACTCACTTCGATTGATCAAATGTTGGCTCGGAAAGTTTTCAATTATTGTAGAGACCGATTTGCTTATGTTTGCCCCGCCATGCCCGTGGCGTTTCATGCATTCACGAAAGTTTTATATGAATTGGATTATCTGTTTGAATTTCCTTTTCCATACTTTCGATTAGTCAGAACGAGACATACTACCATGATTATCTACATGACATCAGAGCGCATACCTCGAAGCATTAGACGTTTTAGATTCCTTTCCTGTGCTAGCTAGGATACCTTGCTCCTCACTATGATAAGGAAGCAATGCGGTCTAGACAATTGACACCTCCACACGGATCAGCATCGCAAGTGCAGACACTCATCCACCCAATCATGCGGTGCTGCTTGTTGCCATTCTTATCCAAAACGAAACAGTTTCCATATTTACCTTGCGGGCATGCAACATCACAAGCGTCATTGTCTGGGAACGTGGTTGCCCCTTGCAGCTAAGATAGACTAGCGTATTAGCTTTCCATCACATTCAATTTGATTTTGGCAAAGGGAAGGGTAAGGAACGTGAGACTTACAGGGCACTTCGTCCCTTTGTTTGTCAACTTGTCAATCTTCACTGGATCACCACATTGTTGTCCGCCACAGGGCCCGTCGTTGCAATAGCACGTGTACTTGTTGGTAACGCCTGGCTGATCGGGATCACACTTGCCCCAGCCTTTGCCCATGCATTTGTCGTCACACCTGTTCTGTGCGAGATTCTTATTGCCTGGAGCGGGGCAGATCGTTGGAACTGGAGCTGGAGGGGGAACCTGGTTAATTTTGTAGGAGTAGCTACCGCAGCCGGTATCCAAGGAGGTCGAAATCGCCATATCGTTCTGCTCTCCTCCAAGATGGGCGCACGGGCTTGTGGTCATCAGGTCGAAGGCCTCTGTACATCCACTAGCACAGTTTCCGTCGCCGCCGGTCCAGATAAGTGAAAAGGTGACTCCGTCATTAGAATTCTCATCCGGCGGGGGTGTGCGCTTCCAGAAATCGGAGGGGGAGGGGGATCGCTTCCGTCTTGATGGTACAACATTACCGTGGTTGTCGACAATCTGTGTTAAATGCGTGTTCGGGTCTTTACCGACTGTATCACAAAATTTCTTGTACACAACTCCCTGGAATGAGTTGTATAAGACAGACGAAGCGCTGTTCATGTCGCAGCTAGGAGTAGTAGTGGGCTTCTTGGACCCAGGTTCGTATTGTCCTACACCCAGCTGAACTTGACTCAACAGTGTGGCGAAGTCGGGCGTCCATGGTTGGGACCATACGTCCGGTTTATCCAAACAGTCGCAGCCTTTATTGTCGCCCGACTGGCATTTACCATCCTTGGCCTGACATTCCTCACAAACGGGCTGGTCGCGAGTTAGCAAGGACTAAAGATTATACCAGACACCGTGAGGGGAAATGCTAACTCACCAATTGGTCGACGTCTGAAGGGCAATTGTCACAGCCACAAGGTTTCATTGCTATCGAAGTACACTGCCCATTTTGTCCTGCGCAGAGAAAGCTGTCACATTGGGGATAATAATCCGTGCCCTTCGCCGGGCATACAAGCTTGAAGGGCTGGTTGTTGACGAGATTCCCAGGGAGGAAGATCCTCCGATTCTGCATCAAAATTTGGGCATGTCTGGCCACTTGTATCCAAAACAGAAAAATCGTGGCCCTCAGTACCGAATTTTGTGGGATGCGCTGAATGGCCTGAGGAACTCGATTGGCAGCTACGGCAACGATCTGGCCGAATGCTGCAGCTTGATTTGGGTCTTGGAGGTTGGGTAGCGGGAAGTCCGGGGCTACTTGCATTGCCTGCTGCCCGTAGTCGTGCAGCGGTCCGTTGCCTTGCATCTGGTTGAGGAGCTCTTGAAAATCACTGACATAGCAGTCGACTTCAGCAGTGTCGATTCTTTTGGCGAGCTGAGCGCCCGATTGAGGAGCTTCACACTTGCCTTTCTTGATAATGTTGTTGAGCGCGTTGGCGATCTCGTCACTGGGCGCATCGATCTCGATATCTCCCTTCTTGTGGTTGCTGCCGTCAGCGGCTGCAATGCTCAAAGGTCCGCCTGTGGGTGATGGTGTTGAATCACTATCGGTTGTTATCTGCACAGTAACAGGGCTGGGGTCATTGTCAGCTGTTTTGAAGACGACTTTGGTCGCAGATGAGAGAGCATTGATTTGCGAAAGAGCGCTAGAGGGAACATGAATATTGAGTGGCGGTGGTTGTGCTCCGCCCGGGCCCTTCCATTTCATGATAAGGATCGATATCACACCCCAAAGGACTCCTTTTCTATAAGAAGGCGGCCATCTGATCGCGCGGGACACAAGGTCGGCGTTGCCATTCCCGAGAGATCTTTTCAGTCTATCGGGGCAATTTGGATCACTCTCACTTTCACAGTCTTTCTGAACTGAATCCAGTAGATCCTTCTGTATATCAGGCCCGAAGAGAAAATAACTTCCATCGTCTTGGATTTCTGGTGCGTCCGAAGGGTAAACAAGCAACGACGTCCCAGTGGGCGTTGAAACCCCAGTCTGAGGAATGTCAGTCAACTGTCCCCCGGCCGTAGAGGTCAGTCAGGCCTTACCGTAGTTTTTTGATAATTTGTTATTGGACCGAGATTGAATGTGGCTTGGAGGTCATCTCTTTTCTGAGGGGGAC
>JAABUW010003580.1_pt1 | contig 21993 bp, 28 predicted proteins | sample 5560081 | NCBI WGS metagenome assembly JAABUW01 (sample SAMN10711882, study PRJNA513363) | rock metagenome | isolation source: Antarctica rocks | place: Antarctica: Victoria Land, Knobhead sud
TGCCCGCATGCCAGGTCGCACCCTGCAGGGCGTGATCGCCACTTCCTCACCAGCGCAGTCGTCGACGTGGCACGCTGAGCGGGCCGGATTTGTGGACGGGTTTAAGCGGAAACGAACGATCAACCACCGGGGCCCCGACTCGGGGCAAAAACTGGTGTCAACGCTTGTCAGAGTGGGGCGCAGCGAACACTGCCCTGCAGGACGCCATTGACGCAGCTGCGCGTTCATTGCATTGGCGACCCAATCCTCGACTGTAAACATAGGCAACGATTCAGCTACAGAGGCTTCTGCCGACAACTCGATCGCCAAGTTCCAGAGGCTTCCGAGAGAGAAGGGTTGATGACGAGGAAAATCAGACGATTCAGCAGGAGCTCGTGTTTTTACTCCTGGCGGCAACTTAGGTTCTACGAGGCTTCTACTTGCTGCAACAACCTACATACGCGCGTAAGCCGCCTGTTCGCCAACACGTGCTGCCTGCGTCCAAGCAGAACTCGCTTGTGTGGGAGATTCACGTGCTTCGGCCGCCGCCAAATCTAACCCGGCGGACCCCGCTTCCCAAGCACCCCACGTTCACCACATCACGCACTTCACAGTTGCACGAGTTGTAGCGGTGCTGTCACACCGCAAATTCGTCGCGGACCAGCTCCAAGACCCGGATCGGATCAGATATTGGCCAGCGCAGCTACGGGCGCGCGCTGCAACGCTGCGCAAGGCGCGAGGTGGTCTTTGCTCGCACCAGCTGTCGCTTTCGCCTGCACTCAGGAAAGTGCGGGTCTTCTCCCCTCGAATGTACGTACCGATTCGACTCGTATCATCAGAAATTATGTGCCCAGCAAGCAAAGGGGGCTGCCAGCGGGTGCTCCTCAATTTCAATCGCTTTGATGTTAAACCGATGCAAACGTTTATGATGGCCTTGTTCTCGAGTCTGCGCGCGTGAGGCGTGCGAATCGCTTGTCACTAGCGATGATTTGTTCTCTTTGGCAACGAGCGGCCTTAGGGGTTGCGTGGCTGTTCGCCCTGCGCACCACGGTCCCGGCTGGCAGACTTATTGCAGCGTTCGATAGTTTGCAGCATGTGCTACGCTGCTGTGTATCATTTGGGCACTCAGTGCTCTCACCGCTCACCCATATATCGTACTTATTCGGCAGAGGGCTGATTCGGCAACACGCGCAAATTCGTCGGTGGGTTCAAAGGCCCACTCTGAGCTGAGGTGCACCTGAGGTGCAGGCCCGGCAGAGACACGCCGCTGATGAGCGAGGCAACAACTGTTCATATGTATATGTATTTTTCCTGGCTCTGTAGCTCAGCCGCTGCAGCTCGCGCCAGTCAGATACTGCCTTGGCACTTCGTACAGAGGGCACCGTTGATACACTTGCACTCAACTGCTCCCTTTCAACGCTGGGCACTGTGGCTGCAGACATGCCGCGGAGGGCTGCAGCCGCTTCAGCAGGCCAGCAGCACCGCAGCCTTGCCGGCAAACCCGCCGAGGCCGCTCATGACAGCCAGCAGCGGCGGCCCAAGGCGGGCCTCTACTTTGACGACCCCTTCGGCAGCTGGGGCGACAACAACCTCAGCCTGCTGTCAGCACAGGCCAGCCGCTCCGTCGAGCTAGGCACACCGCGCAAAGACAGCGCAGCAGTGGCCTCCACGCCGCGTGTCGGCGACAGCGGCTATGGCGGCGACCACCAACCGCCGGACGCTTCTGGGCGAACACTGCAGGAGCAGCAGCAGGCCTCGCCCTGCGACAGCGACGGCCTGACGGCGAACAGCGGCGACGATGCCTCGCCAGAGCCGGTGGCGTCAGGCACGACTGCGGGTCCGCCGGGAGAGCCGTCCGGCAACAGCCTGGCGCCGGAATCGCAGCGCGGCCGGAAGGGCAAGCGGTGAGCTCCGCTGAGACTCGATGTGAAACTCATGTTGATAAATCCATTGCACACATTGTGCCCAACTCCATTCTCAGTCCCTGCATGCACTGGCTCGTCTCGAAATGCCGCTCCTGGTTGGTGTGCACACACGGTTGTTTGCCGTTCTCGAGAAGCTCTCCAACGCTTCCGAATTGTTTGTTTTCGATGCTGCGCTGCAGCAGCAGATCAGTCAGCACCAAGCCGCACGCTTGCTGTCGTCGATGGTCTGAGGGCTGAGCTTAGATTATCTCATGGCGATGATCTGCAGGCATCATCTGGGCATCATGTGACTCTGCGCTGCAAGCAGGACTGTGCAGAAGTCAATCATCCAGCAGGCTGCTGTATGCTTGCGTTGCACTCGTGTTTCTCCAATGGCGCTTGATGCTGTCGTTGCGCAGGCAGAAGAAGGGCGGAATGTACGCAGATCTCATCGGGCGGGAGGTGGATGTGCCGGCTTCCATCTTTGATATTCAGGCGCGTCCAGACCGGCCATTATGCAGTCATACTTTGTGTGGCTTGCCTGTGACGCTTGTGAGGCACGATGCGGGTCGTGGTGCTCACTGCAGCAGCTGTCTAGCCAGCTCCCTGCCTGTCGCTTGTTGCTCGACCGCAGCACCCGTTTTCGAGCACATCTTCGGCACCCACAAATGCAGCAGAAAAGCCTGATGTACCCGACAATGATTGATGCCTGGCCTGCCGCAGGTGCCAGACTTGTTTTACAGAGCAGTGGTGAAGAAGAAGGACAATGGACACCCGCGAGCCGTGGTCATCCGCTTCCCGGAGGATGGCTCCACCTTTTGGCTGCCGGTGGACGAGGTGCACCAGCACGCTTGTTAAGAGCCAGGCCGCCATGCTGCCGCCTCCTGCAGGCTCTGTCCTGTTTCGGCGCAAACCCACATCGTCGCATGCAGCCTGCCTGCGCATGCATGTGAGGCGGTGCAGAGGCGCGGCGGCGGCCGCTTCCAGCATGATCAGACATGCAGCCGCAGTCACCAACGGCCGCTTGTGCAGCCGATGTCGACCGTATCATTGGCGCCGGCATTAAAACCGTTCATCTCCTCTTGGGACATCTCACAATCCATATGCATCTTCCGGCAGGTGCGGGGCTTCATCGCGGACATGGAGGCGCGCCGCGGGCTGGGGCACAAGTCGCTGGCCGGCGAGCGGTGCGCGGCATACGCTGCCGAGGTGCTCATCAGCCTGTCGGGCGCTGCGGGCAGCGACGGCACACGCCACTCCGGCGGCAGCAGCGCGGCGGCCGAGCCGCAAAAGGCGGGCCGGCAGCACGCCGGCGGCGGCGAGGCGGAGTCCGTCATGATCAGCCCTGCCAGGAAGCGGGCCCGACTGTGAGCCCCGGGCGGCCGGCGCGGCAGGGGCCGTGCTGGTGGTGTCCGTGGCGGCCGGGTGCTGGCGGCTTCGCCGGTCGGTTAAGCTGGAGGCGAGGCGCCGCAACCCTGCAGCAGTGGATGGTCCAACCGAAGGGGATCTGCAGAGGTGGCCGCATGCGGGCAGCCTGGGTTGGGCGTATCGAAATACGTGCTGGCAGTCAAAAGCCGCCGCGCAGGGTGATAATATGACGACAGCAGCTGGCGCAGCACACAAGAAGTCGCAGACGTGTCTACGGGCGGCCAGGCGCGAAGCTGTCTCCGGGCAGCATTCGTGGCGAGTCATGTGCAGCATGGGTCAGTGCGGCATGCTGCTGGCTGTGCAGCATGGGCCAGTGCGGCATGCTGCTGGACCATTAAAATGGCGAGGGACTGTGCGTTCCCGTCTTGTATCGTATACCTTGGCAGTCGTACGCTCGGAGGGGGAGGTCAGAAAACTCTGACGCGCAGGATGCTGTGGTGCCGCTGGTTGGTTTGATAAGCGCTCTCTGGCAGCAGGTGGCCCTGACAACACTCGAATTGTTCATATAAAGTTGGGTGGGATCCACGCTTGGGCAGGAAAGAGCAAGACAACGCAACAGGTTTGCAGAAGAGCAGAGCACACAGTGTCGCAGACCTAGTTACTTTCTCAAACCACATCGGCAGCTTCTTGTTAGCAGCATTTCCCTCATGGATGTGCCTGGGGTCACCACCGTACCGCAAACTTCAGCTGTCCCCCAGCCGATGCTCGCGGACACACATCCTTGCACGCTGCCATCCGCCGCAGCTCCATTGCAAGAAACCCTCTTCCATACACCCGATATCATGCAGACGACAACCATTGTTCTTATGGTCTGACTTAACTGCTGACGCCACCAACTCCGACAGAGCTTTTCAAGCAGCTGCCGTTCCACTCGAACAGCTTCAACTCCCTCACAGCCGCTTTGCCTGCGCGCCCGCGCCCCTGCGCATGAGCCCCTTGTCCACAGCCGCCTGTGCGTCCAGCACTGCGCTGTACTGCTCCCCAGCATCAGCATCAATGTCCCCGCCGTCGCCAGCGCCGCCTCCGAGCGCGTTCCCCCGGCCGCCGCCGGCCGCAGCAGCTCCCTTGCCGCCGCCGCCGCCGCTGTGCAGGGCGGCCACCCGCTGCAGGCCCGCCAGGTCGGCCTGGCTGCCGCTGCCGGCGGCCGCGGCGTCGCTCTCGGCGTCCGCGCCGCTGACGCGCGCCGCGTGGTGCGCCTTGCCGGCGTTGAGCATGGCTTGTCGCGCCACGACGGGGTCGTCCAGTAGGGCCTCCTCCCCAGCGGCGTCCGCCGAGCCGGCATCTGCCGAGGCGCCGCCAATCAGGCTGGCGCCGGCCAGGCTGCCGCCGCCCTTTGCCAGCGCCCGGACCTGTTTGGAGCGGAGTGCGCGCGCGCTCAAGCGGGGCTGCTTGCAAGACAGGGGTTCTGCAGTGGCGGCCCTGTGGCTAAAATCAGAGATGGGGTCCTCAAAGCTCTGGCGGTATACTCTTGATCTGAAGCAGACACCAGTCCAAGAGACCTGTACTTGAGGCCTCGAGGGCGAAAGCTCAGGGGGAAGAGGCACACCAGGTCCCGGGCGCCGTTCTTGGCGCCGAGCGCGCTGTCCTGCGCCTCCGCGGCCGCGGCGCTCTTCGGCGCCACGGCGCTCACGCGGTCCAGCAGGCGGCCGGCGGCGCCGCCGTCTATCACGCCGCCTGTGCGACGGCCCGCGCCGCCGCCGCCGCGCCGCTGCGCCGCCATCTCTTTCGCGCTCGCCACGGCGTCGTGCGCGTCCGCCAGAGCAGCGCCGTTCAGGCCGCCCTGGAACGCGATGTCGCCAGCCTGCGGCCCGTCGGCGAGCGCGTCGCCGCTCAGAGAGTCCCCCGCCCGCAGGCCGGATTCCCATGCAGCGCCGCCGTCTTGCGGCGACTCGGCGTCCGTCGGGAACTCCGCCGTCATGCCGGACACCGCGCCCGCGATGCCGGAGCCGCTGATGGTCAATCCGCCGCCGCCGCCGCCGGCGGCTGGCTGCGGCGCCGTGGCGGACGACGCGTCCAGCACCTTCTCCACATGCTGCGCCTTCTGGGCCGCCAGCGCCGCCTTGTGGGCGTCCGCCAGGCTGGCGGGATCGGCCGACAGGTCGTCCCCGGCAGCCGGCAGCGCCGCGGCATCCGATCTCGTGTTGTTCGCGCCGCCGTGCGCCGCCTTGATCTCGCCGGGGTCCCGCCCTGCCAGCACCTGGTTCCGGGCGTGGTGGTCCAGCATCGACGCCACGAGGCCGTCGCCGTCGCCGCCGCCGCCTTCCAGCTTCGATTTGCCGCCGCGGCCGCCTTTGCCGCCGCCGGCAGCAGCAGCTCCCTTCGCCCGGATGCTGCCGCTGCCGCCGTCGCCACCGGCAGCGTTTGCAGCCTTGCCGCCGAGCTGGTCGCCCTGGGCCACGCCTGCCACGTCGGCGTCCTGCTGCTGCGGCTTGTTCCGGCGCGGCAGCAGCGCTGCGCCCTGCTTCCGCTGCTGCTGCTGCTGCTGCTGCTTGCCGCCGCCCTGCTTCTGTGCGGCACCCTTTGCCGCACCGCTCCCGGCTGCGGCGCCTGCTGCGGAACTGTCCGACGCAGCACCCTTTGCCGACGCCTCGCCCTGCTCCGTGGCGCTGCGGTCGGCTCTTGCGGCGGCCGCTACATGGTCCTGGGCATGGCAGCGATTACAGCATTGTCAGCGAGAGCACCCCAGACAGCACAGCAACAAGTCCTGCCTCAAAACTGTAGCAGCACACACATCCAAGCAGGTGGCGGCGCGCGCATCAACATGCCCGGTACACGGGGGGGCAGCACGGCGCAGGGCCGCACCCTTTTCAGCGCCACGATTGCTGCCTCATGCTGCTTGTTCGCGGTGTCTGCGACCTGCAGCTTTGCCTGCAGGCATACGTGATATCAACGAACTGAGGTTGAAGAAGATTGAACGGGGAGTGCAAGTACATTGTCGGTGACGCTTTGGTTCAGGCTGCCGAACATGCCCAGAAGGTCAGCCAACACTGGACAGGTGCTGACGTGCTACGACCGCCCGCCCTCACCACGTCAAGCTGGCGCTGCAGCTTCACTAACGGCAGCCTGGTTTGCAGCCTGTGTTCATACAAGACTGCTCGGATCACCCATGCACGGTGCCCACCTGCAGCATATCCACTTTCCGCTGCAGCTTGGCGGCGGTAGACTGAGTGTCATGCAGGTCCGCCACCATCGCGGCCAGCTTGCCCGCCTCCTGCTCCGCCGCGGCGCGCACGAACTTGGCGCTCGAGTCCTGCGGCGGTTGATCTCGTCAGGTTCAGCACAGACATCAACCGCAAGCAGGTGGGTCTCCCCAGTGGGCTACAGGGATCCCAGGCTGCCTCATGCAGCACCACAGCGGCAGCGGCGGCGGCGGCAGCCCGCAGTGCGGAGGTGGAGATGTGGAGATTCAGCACTTCGCTGCCAGGTTTTGTCGCAAACGAATGCATTGCCAAGGCCGGTGAAATATGAGACGGGAAAGCTGGCCGCACCTGCGCCGCCTGCACGCTCTTGACGCCGCGTTCCAGGCTGTCCACCAGCGACTGCAGCCCCTTCACCTCGCTCTCCATCTGCGTGTCGGGGATGTCGAGAATCAGCAGGCGGCAGCCGGTCGGCAGTGCAACACGACACCCAACAACACTGCCCAACATGGAGGCTCTGCGGTCGCATCGATGTGTACAGAGAACGTGGACAGGAAGAACGGGAGAGTTGGCAAGAGTGTACTTGCCTCTTGCTGCCTGGAGAGGATCCTGATGACCTCATCCTCGATTTTGCTGCACGGCAGCGAGCGAGTGAACGTCAGTGCTGGGGTTTCCATGAGCACACGCGGTAGCGAGGCAGGAACATGCAGCGCCTGGACACCAGACTCGAGTGGGCAGGTCACCTTGCGGCCTGGTTGCCACCATGAAAAAGCCGCCCGGCATTGTAAACTGCGACGACTGCGAGAAGGATGCAGCCATATCGCACAATGCTCCTGGCTGACAAGAGCTGCGGCGCCATCTTTGAGTGGCAAGATCACCCAGAGGAACGGCTCCCGTGATGCGACGCTGGTGACGCTCTGCACGTCATATCTACCGCAATCAGCGTTTCGATGGACCCAGTGTGCATATGAGAGAATCAAAGCTGCGTGCCGCACATGCGTCATTGGCAGGTGGCAAATTATACTGCAGGGTGACGGGCGGTAAGAAGCTTTGCGGAGCTTACCAGCACTACGATTCAGATGTCTGACGGGTCCATCGCCGGCTGACGTACGTCGAAAGGAGGCGACTCTAGAGCGCTGAGCGACGTCTAACCCACATCAGGGGCCTGTCATGGAGGATCTGTCCAATTGGCAGAGCAGGTGAAGTACACAGGCGTGCTGTAGTCCAGTTCAGAGTGATCTGGAACCCGCTGGCGCCAGCTGTAGCCGTTAAACTACTGAGCAGCAACCCGGACGGTTTGACAGCTCAGCACGAAGGCGTCATCCCCGCCGGATACGATACTCCCTGTGCTGACCCCCACATGAGGTTCGCTGCGATCGGATCCAACAGATAGGCGCCGTGCTGCGGCCTTGTGACTCGCTGTCGTGCAACTCGCGAGACTCTGGATGGGAAAATATGGTGGTCGCAGCACCGATTCTTGATCATGTGCATTCAAATTCTGAAAGATTCAGACTGCATGATCTGATCTGAATTTTGGTACACATCTGCGTGCAGTTCTATGCAGTTCTACCAGTTCTGAACGTCCCAAGATAGAAAAAATTCAAGCTACCATGGCGCCGAATGCGGCACCCAGTTATGGCCATCACGATGTCAGCCATTTGATCAGCTATCACGACAGATCACGACAACGGTTTTCTATCGAGCAGCACACAGGAGAAGTCTTCCTACTGCACCACCACATCCGCTACTTCCATCGGAGCCGTAGGCGATGACGCAGCTCCCGATAGGGCCGCACTTCCACGAGGGTTTTGCCGCTGCGAGGAGAAAGGAACTGATGGCGGGATCAATATCATGATGTACTGACTGACAGCGGCTGCGCCGCCTGTAGTCTCCATGAGCATGCTGGCATGTAGATCCGTGGCATGCATACATCTGACGCCGTGCTAGCTGCGTTCAAGAATGCCTCCCATCGGGTCACATGTGATGTTGTGCGGTACGTACAGAAGCAGCGCCGAGCATACCTGACTGCAGGCCTCTGCCCTCCGCCAGAGCGACGCAGGCCAGCAGCGTCAGAGCCACATAGATCATAATCGAACCTGCACAGTAAAAGAGCTGATACAATCGGCAAAGCTGCCTGACGATGGATCGTCAGCCTGGATCTGGATCGTCGGTCGAATCGTGCAACCGTGATAGCGGCCGACTCGTGAGGCCATTGGCATGCATGGTGGGAGAACTGTTTGCATGACATGATCCGCCGTTGACACAGGCTGTTGCAGGCGCGCACCCAAGCTGGCGATCAGGAGCGGCTGCCTGTTGGTGCCGCGGCGGACTCAACAGCCTATAACGGTGATGCAGCCGCGTTGCGAAAAACTTAACAGTCAAATCTGCAGATCTCGCTTTTGACGCGCTTTGACGCTCCTGGACGGATAGGCCAGAAGGTTCTCGTAAGCAGGGGCACAGCGCAGCTCGTGACGCGCTGCTCTGCTTCTATCTGTAGTGAAACGCATTTATGAATCAAAGCCGTCTTGCCTACAGTCTCGATCAGGTCTCAGCCCGGGTCGCTGGAATGCTGCATTTGCGACATGCTGGCAAGCGGGCCATTTGCACGGCCGCACGACAAGGGGCAGCTGATTCTGTCGCACAAAGGGCGGTGGCGCTGCTGGCAAAAGAAGTGCCTCATTAATAGCTCCATTATTTCGTTCTTTTGAGGCATTGACATGACCCCTATCAGCGCTCATCTCGGCCTGTCCTTTCTGCGTCGCCTTGGTGGGCATTAGCAACAGAGCTGTTTGGCATTGATGTGGTGAGCGGCGTCGGTGACGCTGCCGGACGTCAAGGCCAAAGGCCACGGCCCCAAGCTGTGTGCGCGAGGCTGACCGCTGCTGTGTCAAAATCTGCAGACAAGCGAGAGCTGACAATCGCGTCTGTGGCCGCCAATACGTTTGGCATTTGTGAGCGCAGCCACACGTGGCATGCGCCACAGCTCGCCGCTGTGCGGCATGGCCGGTATGATCCTGCACGTTTAATGTCTTCAAGAAGTGTGCCCTCCATGAAGTGTGTGCGTCAGAGAGCGGCAAACGTTACATTCTTGACGCGCATGCACATCTCCATTTGTACCTCAGATACCTACACACCAACTAGCTCAAGCTTCCACATGGCGCCGTCGGACTGTGCTGCGCCGCCGACTCATCAGGACACACAGTTGCAAAGACGAGGCGGTGTGCACCATCATTAGCTGCTCAGCGCCGCTTCATGAGCAGCGTCTCAGCGCCGCTTGTTGGGCAGCGCCTCAGCGCCGCTTCTTTGGCATCGTCTCCACGACTTTGAGCACCTCCACCTCCAGGCCGCCGGCCGACAGCGCGGCCGCCCAGGCGCGCTGCTGCTCCGACAGCCGGTCCCGGGGGCCCTTCACCTCCGACAGCATCGCGCGCCGGTCCGTTGGCCGCCACAGCAGCAGGTCCGGCATGCCGCCTGCGGTGCAGCAATACCACACCGTTCAGGAACCACAGTGCGCAACATGTCACTTTCATTTCGTGACACTTGCAGAAGCAAAACAGTGCCTACGGATGCGTTTCTAGAACGGCTGCCACCTTGATGAGCCCAGAAGTCTGCAATGGGATATGAGGGGGACGCCGCCAACCGCCGGCACTGTCGCAGTGGTCGCCCCACCCTTCAACAACTTCTGCAGTTCTCCATGTACAGTCTCACTCTGCGAATCTCGGGCTTGCTCTCACCCGCCCAGCCGGAGTGGTCCTCTGCCAGCAGGTGGCACAGCGCAGCGAGGCCGGCGCCGCCGACACAGTCTGCGATGTCCGCCAGCTCCTCCAGCGGCTGCCGCTCCCAGTTGATGCCGCGGCACACGACGCCCTCATGCGCCGCCCAGCAGTCCCGGATCAGCTCCACCGCCCGGCCCTCCCTGCAGCAGGGACGGCATAGGAGGCTTTCAAGGGCGAGACCTCCCACAGGCTGGCTGGGTGCAAATGCTGCCTGGACGCTGCAATGGAACCAAGCTGGAGAACTCATTTTCCCACTTCCTCTCCTCTCAGAGGCTCGTCTCCCTATCATATTCTCCTTGCTGCCGACGATGCCAGATGTTGGCGGAGGCAAGTCCTCCATTAGCATGGAGGCTAATGGGGAGCTCTTACGCACCTGATCTCCTGCAGGCGGGCCTCGATGAGGCGCCGGCGCGCCGAGAAAAAGGCCTCGGTGCCGAGGTCCAGCGGCGCCGTCTGGAAGGGCGTGCGGAACACCTCCGCCACATCCGCGAACATGACGCTCCACATGAGCAGCCCGAACAGCGTCGCCCACACGCCGCCCTCGCAGTGCAGCCCTGCGGTAGCGATCAGGAAAGGATCAGCGTACTGGCTTGTCTGCTGCTCGTAACGACGAGGCGAATGAGCCGTGGTCTCATATGGGAGGCGCAGCATTGTTCATGCGATTCAGTGTATGATGTCAGATGGGATGGAGCGCTCGGTTGGGACTGACAAGCGTGTTCAAAATGACAGCAGGAAAGCAGCTTGCCTTTCCAGCCACCAGCCTCCTCGGTGGCGTAGTGCTGCAGCGCAAACTCCTCCACGGTGCACTGCTCGCCGTCCGCGCCCAGGAACCTGCTCTTCAGGCCTGCGGCAGATACATACTAAGTTGGCCAAAGCTGACAGTGAAGCGTTTCGAGCACGCTAGTAAATGTGCGGGTAGCGGAAGCCAAAGCCAGATCGCCTGCAAGCTCACCAGGCGTGTGCCTGGCTCAGCCTCTAGCTCTGACAATGGACACCATGGGAACGCTGCAACAGCGTCCAAGCGATTGCGACGCACCCACGACGCTGGCGAGCGGCTTGCCGACGATGGTGACCAGCGGCGGGTCCCAGGAGGCGGCCGCGGCCCACGGCGGCCGCCGCCACCGCCGCGGCGGCTTGCCCAGCCGCAGCACGCGCCGCTGCAGCGCCAGCCTGTCCCCCGTCTTCACCCACTCATCCGCCAGCGCCGCCTCCGCCACCTGCCAGATCACCAGACAAGAACACATCGGTGTGTTGCATGATCCACGTGGCGCAATGAACATACAGGACGATTAGTGTTTCCGTTGACACGGTGCTTTTGTTCAGAATGCCAAGCGAGGCTGTGCTCGCACACAAGAGTTGTTAAGCGCAAGATAGGGCAGCGCTGCAGCACCTCCAGAGACTCCTCCGTGCGCCCCATGTGCTCGGTGTCGATGGACAGCCGGATCCACCACTCCCCGCGCCGCCCGGCGCAGCAGATGCCGCCTGCATTCAGATGACAATTGACAACTTCAGACGATTGGCTTCGAGGGGACTCCACTTGCTGCTTGCATCCATTAAGGAAATTCCGTACACGAGGCGATTGATGGCTGATGGCACTACGCTGTGCTCTACCTCGTCAGCGTTTCAGCGCAGCCCTGAAAGTAGGCTGTGCAGGTGCAGTGCCAGGATGCAGGACTCACCCAGCAGCTGCCGCAGCGTGTCGGTGGCTTCGCCGTACCGTTTCTGCTTCTCCAGCAGCGACACGCCGGCGGTGGCCATACAAACATACACCCACGCGGCGGTGTAGCACCGCAGGAAGGTCTGCGCCAGCGCCGCATTGTGCGCGATCGCGCCTGCCTTGTGGCGCCCCGCCTCGATGGCCGCCCACGCCGGCTGCAGCGCCGCCTCCGCCGCCGCCATGTCGCCTGCCTGAGGCATTGAAAACATGTGCATTTTGACGACTTGCTAACACGACCAGTACTTTTTTTGGGAGCGCTGCTGCCAAGGCCGTGCTTGAATTTCACAATCACAAGGTTGAAGAGCATGTGTGTTGCGGACAGATAGAGTCGCTGCCCGTGTGAGCAGGCGCGGGGCAAAATTGTGCTGCTTGAAACAACTAAAACAAGTTCCAAGATTAACCTCAAAGCGGCGTCTTGCGCAGACGCGTGGCCCAGCAGGTTTCTGATGCCAGAGGCTTTGTTGAGAGTCGACAAAAGGCGTGCTCTTAGAACAACATGACAGCCAGACAGACGGACATGCTGCAGACGAAAGAGCACACCTCGAAGGCGGCGTCTAGCGCGGACACGTGGCCCAGCGCAACCTCATAGGCCAGCATGTCGGCGCGGCACGCAAACCCTGAGCTGGGCCGGTTCAGCCTGCGTTCACAAGGCTTTCGATTGAATTACGTTGCTGTGGTCACGATCACAGGAAGCCGCTGCTGCTACTGCTGCTGCTGCTGCTCCCCCAGCGCAGCTCATTCCGTGCAGCGGCTGAGTGATTAAAAGCACAGGCAGCAAGAGAGAGCGCTGCCATGCGGAACATCAGCAGATGACAACAACAGCAGGCAGCACACAGGCGCCCAGCACCAGCGGCGCGGCGCGCCTGTACAGATCCATCTACACGTCACCCCTACCTGTACTGGGGGTACTTGGTAATGCCCAGGTTGGTGACCAGGAAGCGGGACAGGTCCTGGTGCTCGGACATGAAGAACAGGCGGCGCACGCGCCCCATCAGCGTCGCCGCTTCAGCCGTCAGCCGGCAGCAGGGCCCGGCGAGCGCCGACAGCGCCTCGAACACCGCCTCCTCCATCACCGCTGGCTCCTGTGCACGTGAATGAGATGCCACAAGTTGATGACATGCCTAAAATGATGTAGAAGCAGTAATCAGGAGGCCTGAGGTTGATGGTGGAAGTTCTGCAGATGTGCCGACATGATCCTGGGTAGTGTGGCTCAGAGAGCAGCAGCCAACCAGCGCTGCAAGGTCAGCCCACTCAAAGCACGGCGAGGGGTGACGAAGCGAGGGCAGAACGCACCACAAAGCTGCCGGGCGGCGGGATGACGGTGCGGCGGTACCAGCCTAGGATGGCGTCCCGGTTGCCGCCGGCGCGGCCACCCATCGGCAGCTCCAGGCACACCGCCAGCGCCCTCAGCTCCGGCACCGTCAGCATCTGTATAGAAGGACCGCAATCCTCATTAGTGCTTATGGAATCCCCGCCATCCAGATCCCGCCTGATGGAGCACTGCTTGTTGGCCGCTGCAAGTCGGCCACTGCACCTTTGGGTTGCAGCAGACCTAAATGAAGCCTGCCCCTGGCTTGCTGACCGGTCTCGCTTCTGTGGTTCAAAGCAAATGCAAAGCGCTGGGCGATCGACACCCAAATCATGTGACAGCGCGCCTGGACCAGAGCCGGGCAGTCGCCCACGTCTGCCGCAGCCAGCAGGCCGGCGGCGCGCAGCTGCTCGACGACCGGCGCGGCGTCGCCCACCTCGGGGTACTCCAGCGCGCGCTGCCGGAACCATGGCCCTCGCCGCTGGTACAGGCGCAGGAACAGGCACTGCGCCGGCACCGGCAGGCCCTGCGGCAGCAGCAGCGAGGTCAGGCGGCGCTCACCACGAGGTTGCGTGATGTCAGACGGATCCGAAGTACTGATCTGGAGTGAAGGCAGCACATGGTCAGAACGTGTTGTGCTGTCTTGATTGTCACCTCAGCAATTACACAGCCAAAGACAAAGCAGCTGTATCTGAGAGATCGAAGCAAACACAGCATGGTGGCAGCTACTGGGCATGCCTGAAAATTCTCCAGCAGCGCGTGCTCGTCGGGGGGCAGCAGGTGGCCGTGGCATGAGCGCACCGTGAGATGAAAGAAGAGTAAGAAGTGCTGAGTAAAAAGGAACAGGAGAGGCATGAAACACACCTGGAAGGTCTCCAGCAGCGCGTGCTCGTCAGACGATAGCAGGTGGCCGTCGCACGAGCGCACCGTGTCCAACACCACCCGGAAATTGGTGCGCAGGCAGTCGCCGGCGCCGCCCGGCCCCAGCCGCCGCCCCTGCGCAGCCAGACGTGCACCCAGAGATGAGGACGGGTATAGAACTGGCAGCGACTCCTGCCCTGAAACACGGCGTACATTGCACATCATGTGCGTCTATAGTCAGGTTCGTCGAAAACTGCGGGGTTTGAAAACAGCCAAGCCATGGCAGATACAACCACAGCTGCATGTGCCGGACCTGTTTCTCCAGGACGTCTGCCGCAGCGGCCGCAGCGCGCATCAGGCTGGTGTGCAGGCGCCCCTGCTTCCGCGGCGACAGCAGCACCATGTCTGGCGTGAAGCCAATCTGTGCAGGTCGCGATAGCTCTGAGCTGCAGGACAGGCGTGTGTCGAGAAACATGTCGATGAACGGGACGCTGGAACTTTGTGAATGATGCATGCATGTGGTGTGCCTCCATTGCTTCATAGCAGCATCGCATTTGCAATCCACAGATGTGATACAAATCTGAGCACACACCGCTTGAGAGAAGTGTGCGCCTCACAACCGGACTGCGATGCGTGACGCGACCAGCAGAGCTGCACCTGAATGCTGACATTGATGGGGGCAGAAGAAGACGCGGGCTCGTCCTGCACTGTGCCCGCCGCCTCCACCATGTTGCCGATCACCAGCGGGCCCAGCCACTTGGCCACCTCCGCTGCGAGGTGCCCCAGCACCTGTTCGCATTGAATGGATCGTTTGTTCCTTACCTTGAGCAACCCCTAGAGGCCTGCGGAGACGTTCACCTTCCTTCTTCAAAAGGGTATGCAATGGGCCTTTTCATGTTTTGTCTCTTCGAAAAAAGGAAGGTATACCTTGGTTCCTTGCTTCAAAAGGGAATGCCACGGGCCTTTTCATGTTTTGTCTCTTCTGAAAAAGGAAGGTACCTTTGTTCCTTTCTTCGTCCGATTTAGAAAAGCCAAAATGAAAGAAAGGCCGTTGGCCGTTCCTTTTTCAAATAGACAAAAAATAGGAAGGCTCAATGCCTGCCTGCCCAGCATGCTTCCTGTTCTACGCAGCCGCGTCAATTACAGCATGGGTAGCACTTTTCAAAATTGCAGGGATTCGATTGGAAGAAAGTAAAGGCACCTGGCCCTGGGCGCCGAGCACGATGAGCGCATTGCGGTCCCGCGTGTTGGACGGCTCGTGCTGGATGGTCACCGGCTCCCCGTCGACACACCTGCACGGCATATGTTTCCAAATCGGGCCACGCTCTCCATGCTCAGCACGCAATGGTCTACACTGCTTCGCTGCACCATCAGGCGGCGCTACCGATCCCTGACAAGATGCGGATGCAGTCAGCAATGGTTCCAAACCAATGCTGCAAAACATGCACAAGCGCAGAAGGGAGCGCACTCTGCGTCCTGCTGGAAGCGGCGGCCGACGACGCAGGCGCTGAAGGACTTGATGGTGGCCAGTGGGCTCGCGCACGGCAGAGTCGTCTGCCGGACCTGCCGCGGCGGCGTGCACATGCCCGCGTCTGCATCCGGCTCAGCCGAAGCGGCCGCTGCGTCTGCATCCATCGGCGCCGCGCGCTGCGCTGCCAGCGGCTGCGCTGCTGGCGGCATGATAGCAGCCTCTGACTGCACTGCTGACTCCGCCGCGGTGCCTTCATCCACTGGCTGAGACGTTGCCGCCGTCGCCTCGGCAACGGCCGCCGCCGTCGCTGCGGCAGGCTGGTGGGCCATGGCGCGTTCGGCCGCTGCCGCCCGCTGGTGCTGCTGCCACAGCACAGCGTCAAGCGGCTGGGTTGCCTGATCCATGAGCGCCACATCTTGAGGCATGGGCTGCATGGCACCATTGGCGGCCTCGCCGGCAGACGGCAGCCGCAGCGGTGAAGCCGGCGTGTCTGCCACGGCTGTGGGTGTTTGGAGCTGCCGACGCCACGGCTGCGCCTTGCTGGCAGGCAGCGCCTCCGGGCTGGCAAACCCTGCCTCCGCCTCCGACTCGGGCCAAACCGCTGCGCCGTCCGACGTCTCACGCTGCAGCTTTGGCGGCTCTGGCAGCACCACCATGCTGTCCGGCGCCTCAAGCTGCAGATGTGGCAGCGGCGGCGGCATCGTCCCGCTCAGCGTGTCCAGCCGCCGCATCGCCGGCGGCGCACTGGTGCTGCGCAGGGCCGGCGTTGGCGGCTGCGGACCGCCTGCTGCTTGCGTTGCATCAGGCGCGCCGCCAGCGGCGGCCGGCGGCGTTGACGCCTCGCGCCACGAAGTGCGGTCCTGCACCATCTGGCGGCAGCGCCGCGCGGCGGCAGCGCTGGCGGAGCCAAACATGGCCGTCACGGTGCGCTGCTTGACGCGCTTCGCCGACGCTGACCGCGTTAGGCAGTGGTCTGCGCAGATTGGCACGGCAGGCGGCATTAGTTATACCAATATCAGACCAGCTATCTTGTGCGCAGCCGGCGGCGGAGTACTGCTTGACGCCAGCTGGCACGTCAGGCGAGACGTAGCATGCAAGCAGTTAATGTTGCTCACCGATGTGGCTGTTGATAGCGTCGCCATTTTCAGAGAGCGCCCGGCTGCAGATGGGGCATGTGACGGGCGTCGCTTGGTCTGCAGCTGCTTCCTGCCGCCGCGCCGCCCGCCCGCCAACCACGGGTTCGCTGGCCGGGCGCTGCAGTGTGTCCGAACTGCTGCGGCTGCCGCCTGCGTTAGCGCCTGGGGGAGCTGCCGCGTGACATGGCGTCGCAGCATCTGGCGCATCCGGCCGCACCCTGCTGAGGTCACATTGCTGCAGCAGCTGCGGCTCCTTGGCAGCGGCGGCCTTGGAGGCTTTCGCAAACAGCTTTGCCGCGGTCTCCGAGGCTGCATCGCCGGCGGCGGGCCTGCCTTCACGTCTGCCAACAGGATTGGCTGCTGCCTGTGCCCGACGCTTCGCTGGAGGTTCTGCCAGCGCAGCAGCTGCAGCGGCAGCGGCGTCCGCCTCGGCCTTCAGCCGCTTTTTGCGGGCGTAGCTGGACGCCACCACCGACTGCCCCAGCAGCTCCTTCAGGCTGCCCTGGCCGCGCAGCATGGCAAACTGCTGTGGCAAAAATCATACACCCGCTTGTTTCAGAATGTCAGCAGGCGGTGCCTTGTCGATTTGTAAGCCTCAACTCAGGCTGTCGAGTTCTCGGAGCAGCAGTTCAGGCGACCGTGCGATTGAGCGCTCTGTTTAAACGTCTTGTTTTGAATTACCCAGCCACAAAACGGGGCCAAGGGCACGGTTATGGCCAGCAGTGTGATACTTATGTCAGTGAACAGCTGAACACAGCAGCCTGCGCCGGTGCCGGATGCGAAAACATGCACTGCACCTGCCTACAAGGCGCGCAGCATGTTGTTCTTCCGCGGGAACTTTTCTCACGTGTTGCCGAAGACGCGCAGCAACTGACAGAGCAACGACACAAAACGTTGTGCCATTGAATCAGTTGCTCTCTTGCCAGGTAGCCTCAGCGAGAGCTTTGAGTGCCGTCGGCACGCGTGAAGCCGGCCAGATGGCTTGTTGATTCGTCCCACAAGTCAGCATACATGAGCATGTTCAGACGCCGCAGCATCTTGACAGCATGCTTGATCCTATGCATCATTGCGGCGTCAGCCTTTAAAGCTGATGAGCCAAGCGGCGAGGTCGTACACCTCACTGACGAGAACTTCGACAAGCTCACAGACGGAGAGCTGCCTTGGATGGTGGCGGTCACAGCGCCATGGTAAGTGCCCTGGTGCCTTGGGCCGACCGTTCCGCGCATAGCGAGTTGGCAAATGTCTACATGCAAATGTTACGCCGGGCGCAGGTGCACGCACTGCCAGGATTTGGAGCCCATCTGGAGGGCGCTGGCGCAGAGGCTGAAGGGCGAGGTGCACGTCGGCAAGGTGCGTGCCGACTGTGACATACCGCCGGTCCAGACCGTTTGCCGGACCAGCTTACCAGGTTTCCGCAACTGCTTCGTTTTCGCCAGGCTGCAGCTCTTTGCCAAGTCTAGATGGCCAGGTCTGAGACTGCGCAGATCGACAGCACCACGGAGGTGGTCCTGCAGCAGCGTTTTGGCGTGGAGGCGTACCCCTCGCTATACTTCCTTAAGAACGGCGAGACGCGGGAGTGCCATGTGCCCCGCACCCTGAAGACGGTCAGTCTGAATGCAGCGGCGATTCACTGTCACTGCACGGCACCACGCCAGAACACCAGCATGCCGTGGGCCAGCTGCTCTTGCATGCATACAGCGGATCTGCAGGCGCCCTGGCTGTTGTGGACTGTGCTGTTGCCTCCTGCTGAGTTCCATAACACATGTGATGCAGCTGTCGGAGTTTGCGGAGGACGGCTGGCGCGCGGTCACGCCGGTGCCGCGGTTGAAGTCGCCGGTCAGCCCTTCGGGCCGCACCCTCGGCAAGCTGCGCATGTGAGGACCGGTGTTCTCTCAGAAGAGCTGAATGTTTTATATGCCGAGGCTTGCTATTTGCATGCTGGTGTACCCACTGTGTTCTTGACAAAAGTGATCCAACTGCAGGGTGCCCTACAATGTGAGAAAGGTGTACCGCTTCCTCCACCACGAGAAGAAGTATGGCGTGCTCACCCTGCTCGCCGGCTTCCTCTCCATACCCATCCTCTTCGGTGAGGGCGTCTGGAGAGCTTAGTCCATACTTGACCCTGCCTTTGTCAAAATACACCCTGGCCTCTTACTGCTGGTGTCAAAGCTTGCCTAGGTAGTGCGCATCAAGAAGGATCTCGTGTGGCATGCGTGGGGTGTGAGTGCGGGTCGTGAGTCCGTGGATGCTGATGCTGCTTGCAGGTTTGGCATCGATTTGTCTGCTCGATGCCTACTTCACCAGAGCAGCGCGGCTGCAGCATGCGCCAGTGGCGCATCAGCACCATGCCCACCAGCATTAGCAGGCACACAGTGTGTCGGAGCCAGACATAGAATGTGGTGTTATTAGAGAATTGGAACAGCAGAAGTGGCGCTGCAACGTTTTGTCCACGTATGTAGGCATCCGTACCGGATCACCGAGCTGTCAGGCATAACGGCGCAAATGGCGTCCTGAGACAGCATCGGCGTTCTGAGACAGCAGATCTCCGAGCTGTAAAGAGAGAAGGTTTCATAGACCAGAGAATGCAACGCAACAGCCACAAGCATAGAGCACGTTGCACGCAGGCAAGAATTACACCGCCCTGGTCAGTATCCGGATTCAATCAGGCGATCGATCAACTCTTGCTTCCGACCACTGCTGGGCAGTGACGCCGCCTTCAGCAGTTCCTTCAGCGCATTCACCTGCCAGCAGACGATTCGCAGGTCAATCGTTGGACATCACGGCGGTGAGTCGTCCGGAAAGTGTTCGGTGAGAAGCAGCGAGGTATCCTGCTCCCAGGTATGCTGCCAATTCCGCCGCCTCTCTGGCCGAGCACAGCTCTTGGGTCCTGTAAGCTGCGACTGACAGGCAATGCATTCCGCATCACGAAGTACAGGAATGCATGCCCTCACCGTGTGCTTGGCCAGCGGCTTGCCGGCTGGCAGGCTGTTTCCGCGCTCGGTTGCGATGCTGGCTTCCTCGCTCTCTGGCTCCGCCGCGGTCGGCTGCTGCGGCACGGCCGCGGCGCTGTCCGAGGCTGCGGCGATCGCCACGGCGGCCGCGTCCGCAGCCGTCGGCGCCCCGCGGGCGCTGCCGCCGCCATCCAGCGAAGAGGTCTCCACCCGGACTGAGCGGTCCTGCGCAAAACAAGGCGCTGGTTCAGCGCAGGTCTGGCATCCTGGTCGCACACTCATGTGGCTGGCCGCAGCGTTGGCGGCCGTCTAGCAGCACATCGCTGCACAGCGTCGCCTCTGAAAAGTGCACTGTCAGCTCCACGCACTTGAATGCTTTAAGCTCTCGGGAAAACGTCCTTGAAAGTCCAGAACCGCGGGAAAAGTGTCACCTCGTTGAGCCACCGGTCGGAGATGTACACGACCGCAGGTTTGTCCGGCACATCCACTGTCAGGTTACCGCCTGGCTGCCTGCGCAGAATCCATTGACAGACACTCGGTCCGGCAATCCTTTACTCAGGGTCACACAAAAATTCGACGGATCGAGCCGCGGAATGTTGACCCAGCCATTTCTGGCAAAGATGATGGAGATGAGTGTTGGGGCATCACCATTCGCTGACTTCCTCGCCGCGTCGGATCAGGTACTTGTACTCCAGAGACCTGACAGGCAAAATCAAAGGCAGTTTTATACAGCTGCGAAAGGTAGACTTGACAAGGGAACAAAGTCGAAGCAGCAGCAGCTGTCGACCGCAATTGACAGGCACGACAGACCAAGGTCAACTCACCCGCCCTCTGCCTGCAGCTCTCCAAGCCATGTGTCACCCTCAGACCACCTGAGCGGCACTGCCTGCGGAGGGTGCCTGAAATCGATATCGGGGCATTCACATGCACCAGTGCAGCGCAAGAGGTCGGCAACCATACGAGTGGGGGCATTCTCTGGAACCGACCTCTGCGGTCGACCAGCCGTTGGCACTCGACACGACCGCGACTGTGTCTCCAAATTCGGTGGCAAAGGGAATAGAGAGCTTCAGCAGGCTGGAAGACCTTCTCTTAAGGCTGTCAGGTGCCGCTGCGGCGCGAATCACGAGCGACCCACGGTCTCGTGGCTGCCTTGCAGGACTGCGCTGCAGGCAGAATGCCTTTGTCTGGTGAATGCAGCCAGCTTTGGCTAGGCTGCAGACGGATCGCCCTGCTGCGGCATTGCAGCCTGGTGGAAAGCAGCGCAAGACGCTGGTCTGATGGTGCATGAGCATGTTGCCACGCTGCATTGTCGGAAGGCGATTGAACCAGGACCTCTTGGTGCACCCCTGCTCTCGACAGCCTGGATTGGCGCAGGCAAAAGCAACACGATGGGCGGAAAGTGTTGGCTGATCTGGAGCTTAGGGAGCCGTGCATGTAGAAGTGCAGTAGAGAGTCTCTACTAGAGACGACAAGGGGGGTGCATTACGTAAATTCCGCGAAATCCACAACGTATTTCTCGCCCTTATCGCAGGCTGATCGCGAGGTGCAGTCACTTGCAGCAACGGGTGCACCAAATATCACTTCGCCCGTCACGCTCTGGGTTGCCAAGAAGAATGTATGCAACACCGCCTCTGAGTGTGTGACTATACGGCAGAAGCAGCGGCTCCAACTTCGCCGGCCTAGGGTCCGCACTTGGCTTACTAGTAGCCAAAGCCGCAGCCGTCAGCGACAACACTCTTTGCAAGTGCGGTAGGCGCACCGGCGAAGTCTGGCCCCGGGTTGGTGGTTGTGGTCCGGTCAAGGCTGCCGGGGTGCGGGGCCAGGCTGCTTGTGCCGCGAAGCGGGCAAGGGCCGTGGAGGACCTGGGCGAGGCGCAGGGAAGCGCGTTTGCGGTGTGGCAACGAATGAATTGGAGGAGCGTGCGAGGAGGCGCACCCGCTGCCGTTGCCATAGTCCAGGCACTTGCGGTTGCAGCGGCGTACGTGGTCTCGGCAGACTCGATGCCAGCCACCTCGGCCACCACCTGGCCGGGCAGTCTGGAAACAGGGAAGCCTTAATATATTGCGTATTCAGGCAAGCCTTCACCGACTTGCCAAGATGTTCAAGACCACGATTTCCAAGCCATGCAATACTGTCATTGATTCGGGAACGCTGTAATGTAGTGAGCCCCAAGGAGGGTGTAGGAAGTGCGCGAGAAATATGGGGCGTGGAGGCCAGGGAGGGGGAGCACTTGGCTGCAACCGGGTAACCCTAGCCTGTTCGGCGCTGTTCAACTGCCGTATCAAAGCTTTCAAAAGCCACCATCTTGTCGCCACAGCAAGCGA
>JAABUW010003581.1_pt1 | contig 21989 bp, 25 predicted proteins | sample 5560081 | NCBI WGS metagenome assembly JAABUW01 (sample SAMN10711882, study PRJNA513363) | rock metagenome | isolation source: Antarctica rocks | place: Antarctica: Victoria Land, Knobhead sud
ATTCAATCCTGAAAACATGCTAGCATACATACTAATTACTCAAGTGGAGACGCTTTATAACGCATGTATGCGTGGTAATTCCGTGCGGATAATTAAGGTAGTGTACATAGGTAATACCAATCAAGTAAAGACACAACAGCTACCTACGACAACGCGCCTGATACTATGATATCAGACTAATAATTCCTATATCATGCCCGGGCAATTTGGCAAGGAGGTTCGGGTAGGCTATGGCGGGATTCTCTGGGATGAGTGCCCTGCTAGGATGTGGGGTGCATAGGGTAGATTATTATTTGATTTTCGTTGGTGTTTGTTAGGTAGTAGATAGGGGAGTTGAGATGTAAATAATACTAAGCCCCTTTCTAGAAAAACCTCTCCTCTTTTTTCTTTTTTCCTTGAAATCGTAAACATTGAGTCTTGGACTTTGCGACCATAATATTACCTGAAATGTTGGTATAGCTCGCTTGCTGCCGTTAGTTATGGGATTTGATTGATGTTGCTTTGCAAAGATCCAGTGTGATTCTTTAAGGAGGTTTGGGATATAGGAGATTTATTGGCGGTGAATGGGGGAATGCTGGGCCTGGGGGTACATAGACTGGGCATGTGAATCCAGCCAATCTATATTGTAGGCTCGAAGTCTCGGCATGCATCCCGCTGTTTGAGAAATTATTGTGATTGTCAGAGGAATGGGTTGTAGTTGACCCGTGGGCCGACCATAGCTTGGGGTTACCTATTCTACCATGTTCAATATCCAGCCGTAAACTCATCAATACCAAACTCTTCCCAGGCAGCACTCACGCACGCTTCTTCTGCTTCGAACGCAACGACCACCAACTCGCACTCGACGACGTCCTCGACACCGACGACCCACTCACTGAATTCTCCCGACTGCCATTCCCAACACTGCCCCGCTTCGCCTTCTTCTGCTTCGCCAACAACTGAATAATCTCCGGCGATCTTCTCAACGCGTGATTCGCTGCCGCTAGCGCATCATGGCCGCCTTTATCTTTGGCATCGGTATCGGCGCCAGCTTCGAGGAGGATGCGCACCATGATTTCGAGTCTGCTTTCGATGGCTGTTTGTAGGGGGGTTCGCTCCGCGATATCTCTGGCTTCGTAGTCTGCACCGGCGGCTAGGAGGAAGGAGACCATGGGGTCGTTCCCCTTTTCGATGGCGTGGTGGAGTGGTGTTTTGCGGTACGCGCATCGGGCGTTGATGTCGGCGCCGTGCGTGAGCAGCATCTGGGCTACTTTTGCTCCGCCACGGCTTACGAGCGCGCGATGTAAGGGTTTCCAGCCAAAGTCGTCTTCGGCGTCGACGCTGGCGCCGTTCATGAGGAGGAAGTCGACGATGGCTTCGTGGTTGCCTTCGGCGGCGCAGATTAGAGGTGTGCCGTTGCTGGGGCTGCGGGCTTCGATGTGGGCGCCGTTTGAGAGGAGGAGGCGCACGATTGGTTCTTGACCGTCGCTTGCGGCTCGTAGTAGGGCTGTCCAGCCTATGTCGGCGTCGGAGGCGTCGACGGCATCGTAGTCTTCGAGGTCGGCGCTGGGGATGCGAGCGAGAGGGTGCTTTTTTGGTGAGAAATCTCTGGGGCCACGTGCTTCGATATCGGCACCCCTTGCTAAGAGTAGATTTACCATGTAGATATCGGCTAAGTTAGCTGCTCGCTGTAATGCCGACCATCCAGCTGTTGTGGTTTCGAGCTGGGCTCCTTTATCTAGAAGTACTTCGACCACAGACAGGAATCCGTGGTTTGTAGCGTGCATGAGGGGAGTTGTCTTATCGACACATCTCGCCTCTACATCCGCACCTCGCTGCAGTATCAGTTTGACCAACTCATGATCTCCTGTTAAGATCGCGGATATAAGTGGTGTTTCGCCGGATTTCGTCGGCGCATTGATGCTCGATGAATCCACCCAGACGTCTGGAGCCCATCTGACACGTGGTGGGATCGCCTGTTGTGTCTCGTCTGGCTGGAAATGAGATGCTGTTTCACGTTGCTTTGACTTCGGTGGCACTTCAGGCGGCATGCTCTGTGCACGATAGACTCTTCGCAGAGCATCTGCCGTCTCCGTTTTGTGCTGCAGTTCGTAAATGGTGACCAAGAGATTGACAGACTCGAGGAGCAGAGCATTATCTTTCTCCAGACTCTTCTCCCTCCCAATGTAAGCACGCTTGGCAAACTTCTCGGCTTCTGCTATTCTGCCTTGTTCGTGGTAGATCTCAGCTACTGCATGATAAAGTCGCCACTTCCTATCCGTTTCACCTTTTTCTTCCGTCAGTAGGTGACTCAATACTTGCTTGGCCTTCTTGAGCTGCCCTTGTCTGGTATAGATTATCGCTAGAGTCTCGTGCATGTCAGGCTTGTTGTCGAATGGTATACCTAGTTTCCGCTCTCTATCCGTCATATATTCCATTGCTCTCCGATGAGGTTGTTCTGCCTCTGAGTATCTACCAGCTTGCATCTCCCTCTGCACTTCTTGCTGGAGGCCACTGATGAGTTCGGAGTATACCGCTGCGGGAAAACTGTCCTCAAATTCAGGCTCGGGATCGAAGATCGACTCATTGTCCGAATCGATGCTGCCGCGATGCTTCGTATTGATATCACTAGTGTGGGCAACCGTTGGTGAATCTACTGAAGGGTTGGAATCTTTTGGTCGATAAGCCACCGTTGTCAGGGTTTCTTTGGCAGATTCAGGGCTGAACGCTGGCGTCAATGGACTTTGTTTCCTTTTAGCCGGCGGTCGTCGTTCCTTCGCCATCAAGAAGCCAACGTGGCTCTGATTGTCTAGTTCTGGTGTATCTGGAGCGGACTTGCTTGGAATTGGCTCCTCGGCTGGCGTTCCTGGCAACTCAAATGGCAATTGTCTTTTTGGAGACTGCACATCCTCATAGACTGTAGTGGTTGTGACATTCATGATGATTTCGGCCGAGAAAACGCATTTCTCCACATCGTACAGAAATGTTTCTTCCTGGATTGGGCTGTGCAGGGTATCACTTTCACCGAGACCTTTACGATGCGCTATAGCCTCTTTGAGACGCTGAAGAACCTGGCGGAGGTCTTTGTGATGAAAGTAAATGCCATCTTGGGGAAGTTGGCTCTTCCACTGATAGACTCTACACAACATCAGTCAAGACGACAGGGTACACAGTAGCCGTGCTGCAACTTACAGCTTAATGGTCTGCAACGACATCTGAAATGACAGAACATAGAAGCCAAGTCTTGCCCTCAAAGCTAGTATTTCCGAATTCTGTAAATCTACCAAACCCTCTGGGAATGCATCCTGCGGGGCAGCCTTATATCTGGCTCTCAGCTCTGCGAGGATCTCGCAAAGTCGTGAGAGTGTACTTCGACAACGGTCCAACAAGACTTCTACATCACTGAAATGCTCATCCTCGAAGGCCGTTCGGGGCGCGTTTGCTTTTCGGATTCTTTCGATCAAGTCCAAGAATCTGCGGAGGGTCTGCACTTCGCCACGGAAGGTGTTGATGTCTGTGGTCGCGTTCGCAAAGCTCCGCAACGTTTCGAGAATCACGTCGCAGAGGTGCGCGATGGTGGGATCTCCGACTACTGATGGCTGGTCCATGACCTTGAACGTCATTGGGACAGGCGGCGTTGGTAGTGGAAGAGTAGCATGAGATGGATGAGGGGAGTAGTGGAGAGGTGGCATCGGGATCGGTCAGTAGAGGGCGAAGTAGCCTGGCCTGGTTGGCTTGCAGGCTGCTACGTAGCCCTACAGTGTGCAGCACATCTACCTTACATTGTCCAATCGGACATCCCGCGGGGTTTCCAAATTACCTACTATTAATCAGAGCTTACTCCGTACAGTGCTGCGACATGAATTCTACACCGAGGTCACACATATGGACAGACTAAAATTTCTGATCAAGTGCCCGCAAGCTACCGTGGGGATATCTACGAAAAGCACGCTGCGAATTATCTGCCCGCTGCATATTACCCGGCAAGGTCAGCGCGGAACATGAAAGAATTCAGTAGGATCCTTGGAATTTATAGAGTGGCCTCAGGTCCACGTCTTTTCGCAGTATATACCTGCGGAACGCCCATGGCAGGACCTCGAAGACCTGATATCGCATGTGCTGCCGCGTTGGAACTGCAACTGATCCCAGACGTCAGGTCTTAACTCGCTGATGTTATTCGAGGGGTGGCTTACATATGTAATCAAGCTCTTCGAGCGTTCGTTGCTTTGTCTCGGGTACCCAAAGAAATATCATTATAAGGGCTATGACATTGAGACCACTACATTCCGATAACATATTAGCGCATATCATATGAACGATGTGCATGAAGTCTTACGCAAAGAACACTATGGCACCCGTCGGGCCAAAAGCAGAGATCATGCGTGGAAAGGCGACAGTCAGTACCCCAGCCCAGAACAGGTTCACGGCGACTGCCAGACTCATTCCGACCTCTATCCCATGGGTCAGCGGAGTTGATATACTGGGAACAGATGGGCCAAACCTCGATGGAAAAGGGGAAATGCTTCCGCGGAATACGTGAAAGGGACTGGTCCTTCACCAGGCGAGTAGAAGGCGGAGAACAGGTAGATGAATAATGTGATTATCGGTATATGGGCCGCACTCGATTCCGGAATATAAAAGCTAAACCCGGCGGCGAGCAGTGTCCAAGCCATATTGGGAAAGGTGACAAGAAGGAGTGCTCGCCGTCCGAAGGTGTCGATTGTACGAACTGCAGGCCAAGCAAACCTAGGCGAGGTAAGCTTCTTAATCATAAGTGCACTGAATTTTCTATTCGACTTACACGAAGTTGATCAGTCCAAAGCCCCAAGACGCAAAAAGAGCAGTCCGTTGACTCGCATGTGCCTCTACGAAAAGCGTGGACGAGTAGAATGCCATGATGTTGACTATTCTCGCGTCAGCGAATCCAGATTAAGGTCGGATACAGGGCACGCACTTCCACACATCTGCTGAGCAATCATGACCACGAATGCGGCCAAGGTGGCACGTCGTACACGCGCGATGGTGAACAGTTGCACCAGTCGAGCCAGGTATCTACCCCTGCTGGTAAAGTGTTCCTTTCCCATCTCGATGTTTATCTTTTGTATATCTCCATCCCCAAGCATTATCTCCTCGAGTCTTACTTGTGCGTGTATATAGTACAGATCGCGGGCTGCTTGTAGAGGTGTATTGCGGAGGCGGCGCAAAGATCGAAAGGCGTCATTGTAACGATGCTTCTTGATGTACCAGCGAGGCGATTCTATAGTATGTCAGTAGCGACACGAAACGCCAGCTGAGCGTCTTACCAGGACACATGTAAATCCCAACCAACAGAGGCACCGCCGGAATGAATGCGGATCCAAGCTGTAGGCGCCAAGCAATCTTACCGACTTGATAGACCGCCAGATTGGCCGATGAACCCCTGTCAAAAGCAGATTAGAGATGGCATACAACGAGACCAACTGCAATGGACTCACATTAGGATCCCAAATGCGACCCATAGCTGCCAACCCATGACAAGACTTCCTCGAATGATCGCGGGGGAATTCTCAGCGGCGAACACTGGAATAGTCGACGCTTTGGTGCCCATGCCAATGCCGAGTAATAGGCGACACGCGAATAATTGTTGCCATGTTTGTGTAAATGCAGAGCCTAGGACAGAGGCGAAACAAAAGAATGCTGAGATGAATATCGTCCCCCGGCGCCCGATACGGTGATTCAATGGATGAGATAGCCAGCAACCTCTGTCAAAGCAAACATTAGCTCCGGTTAGAGCAGTCGAGCGCGAAACTTACAACAAGGCGGACGCGAAATACGGCGCTGCGTTGACAAGCCCGAATATCCAGACGTCATTGCTGCTTGCATGTGTGTCGAGGCCAAAAGCTTGCGGCCAGTTCAGGTTCGCGCCAGCCGACCCTGTCTGATCCCAACCCCTGGCGTACATCCATATCAGCTCTCCAGATCCCGAGGTACCCAAGTATGGAGGGAGCTCACTGAACGGCGGCACCGACAGAGCACGTTATAATGGTAACGTATAGTGCTATCGGTTGCCGAAACCGGTGATGTTCCTCATCTCGCAACGCCTTTTTCTCAACCTCTGTTATTCCCCGTATCGCCTCGAAAAACCTTGGGTCTTTTGCAACCTGGGCGCCCTTTCTTAGAAGATCGAGATGTTCTTCGAGATGTTTGGAGCGGGCGAAGTCCCGGACGTCTCCCAGTAACTGTTCGGGTGTGAGGTGGGCAAGAGGGTTCTCGATGCTGCAGTCATGGAGCGCTGCTTAGCACATGAAGCATCAGTGTAGTGAAGGATGTGCGACGTACAGCGCTTCGACGTTCTTGTTCAGATCCACGTGTGCGAGTCCGTCCTCGGTTGAACGAGTGGTCTAGAGAGTACAATGTCAGCCTTGTCGCATAGGTCGAAGATGGCAGCTATGATGCACATAAGCACATACATGTATCCTGCTAGTCAAGTGAAAAGACTCCTTGTGGTCATCCATCCTGGTGCAGACGTGGATGCAGGTCCACTCGAGGTGTAGCTGGCTTGAGCAGTTGTAGGGACAGATGAAACATGGTAGGACATGGAGGTTGGCCTGATCTTGCGGTCCTCAGCCTCACCGGCCCCGCTAGAACTAAGCTTTGCGTGGAGTTTCTCGGAATGGTAGGATTCTTATTGCAGGACTGAAAGTCCAACATCATTGGCGGGACACCTGCATTCACAGCCCAGCCAACTTCGAAGGCCAGCCCTTTGGCTCCCAACAGAGTCATTTCCTAGAACATCTGCGGCGTGAAATTGCACATTGGCGCCAATTGGTGTGATGATGCCGCATGTCCTTTCAAGTACGCCAATCTGGCCAGTAGACCAACACACACAACTGTCAACGGTAAGCATAGTCCTGCCGGAGCGGAGGAAAAGTTGAACAGGGCGCACCTCTCGCTACTCCTGCCTATCAGCGCGTATGCGGGAGACTGGGATCTGCGGTCATGCTGTGGCTTCATGCATGAATCCACCATCCTCTACCACGAACGGCAAGATCATCACAGCCTTTCTCCTCGGACCGCACTAGTCTGTGGCCAGCGCTCCAACTAGAAGTACTAGCATGCTGTATCGACCCTGTCAGGCAGCCTGAGCTGAGGCGGGTGCAGTCCTGGTGCAGATCGAGTCTGTTTTGCATTTGACCCTGTCGTTTTCCGGACAGACAATTCACCGACGACGTCGCGGAACCCACGGCTCAAGTACTCAGCACCACCAGCTCGATTCACTCCGATTTGGCTGTATAAACTGAAATCTTTGGAGTCGAAAGGCACTCAAGAAGTGGAGTGCAATTTCGCAGCGTCGAAATCCTTCGGCTTCTTCCGCCGCAGCCTCGCCTCGAGATGCCGGATAAGTTTAGCTCTGATCGTCCTTGGCATGCTAAACTCTTTTGGATCATCTTAATGGGAGGACGTCCTTTCTGTATCAATCAAATCTCTACACGCTTTCGGCCCTTTCATATGTTCTACTCCGTAGCAGGAACCCTCATGCACAACCAGCTCGCATGTGAGCTTCTCTTGCGGACTTGCAGAGCTGAACAAACCTTGTCCCATCATAGAGTCATATCAGGTTGTTCATCGCCTCGATGAGCTGCCATCATGTGAGGAAGTCTCGCTGGACGGTACAGCTTACATGCTCTTATTGAATTGTCAGCGCGTACCACCCCTTGGCTTCGAAGGGTATAGTTCTACGCGGACATGATCGATTGCCATATCGAAGGCTCGATGTCGTCAGGGATGTCCTTTTTATGGACATCGCCATCATTTCGGTATTGCCGAAACAATCAGCCCGGTCACACATGCTTCCTGCCCTTGCTTCCATCCCTCGACAGGGAACCCATTTAAAAGTCAAGGGTCATAGAGGCTAACACCATATCTTCTGATGTCAACGTCTTTTTTTCAATTCAGTGGTCATTGACACGCCTTGGGCTTTCAGATGCGATCCTAATCCAATAATCAGGAACATGATGGCTACGGTGTACGAGCACCTTTATTCTCGCGGGATAGTAAAGCTTTTCCCACCAAGCATTGGACCGCGGACGCTCGATCGAGGACCTCTAGAGCAGTAGTATACCTGCCAAACGCTCTGAGCGATGCACTCAATTCAGAAAGTACCAAGGGTATTGCACCAGTCAGTGTCGTCTCCACTTCGGACAGCCCGATCTTCTTCTCAGCCAACCACATGATAGCATCTTCCGTGAACTTCCACGAAGCTCTTCTCTTGGGAGTCTCGGCTGACAAGGGCATCCCGCAGCAGATCTATCAATGGGCCGAAACCAAACCCATTACCGGTCCTCAGCATAAATACGGCCAGAGGTCGAGATTGACCGCACCGTGAGTACGACATGTATGTATCACAGACACGGAAGGGCTTTGTCTTTGCTCCTTTCATAACTCTTGTCATTCGTTGCTCGACACAATCCATTCGGCAGCCAGTGGGCGCCTTTCGACCCTTTCGTAAATCTTTCGAGCTCCATTGTGAATCTTGAGAGACTGCGTTTGTGTCATAGAACATCTCACCAGCCAGAGAACTATTATTTCATGCGCGGATGTCATGCAAACCGAATTCGCCACTGAATCATCGCAGATCGGAACTGTACATGCAGGTAAGCTGATGTGAGATGTACAATCAACTTTACAATCGCATCTGTAGCACCAATACGATCATTGCGTTCAAGCTTCTCGCACGATTGCTGTTGCAAATTTCCTCTGGGCGTCACGTTATGTAATGTCTCCTGAGGAAAAAGCTCTCGCTGAGGATATGGCTGGAAAAATGTCCATCGACGATTGTGCATATCCTGAGCCTGTGATCTAGTCGCAGTTGGGGGTAAGATTGCGATCGATCACATGACCGCTATACGCACGTCGCTCACTTTACAATAACAATTCGAATTGGCAGCGTAAATACTTTAACGTTGGATGAGGTTGTGATGTCGTCGGTTTTTCGTTATTATACGGCGCAAGAAAGTTGGCGAAGCACTATCTTTTCCAGGCACAAAGTCATTGGTTTGCCGTATCGATTTTTACAATACGAGAGACACCAATGATCCACAGTCATTGCGGACACATTAGGATCATGGATGCCTTGCCTCCTTGAATGGTTATGAAGACGACACGCGGCACTCCGCCAAGCTTTGTATTCGGCTGAGCTACGATGACTATGTGCAATAAACATCACGACAGAAGGTAAAGCGCGTGAGCGATGCTCTAAGGAGGTACTGCACAGCAATTTTGGTACCATGCAATCACTCGTGGCGGTGAGGTTGATGACGCTCATCTGCAAAAGGCTTAGTCATTACAGCGATGACTTAATTTGTCAGGGTGGCTGTAATGACATTGTCCCCAGGACAGAACCTCCAACTACTGATGAGATATAATGAGCGTGGAAGGTTCGCGAATACTGTTGAAGCTTTCAGGCTGCGTATTCGACGGCTTTGATGGAGGTCTACGGCTTTGGCCGGTACCGGTCAGCTCTATGGATAATCGCAAACACAGCCGACCATTACGAGCTGACAATGCTTGGCCAAGTAATCAAGACGATGTCCAGAGGCCGCGTGAGAAGCAGTGGCCAATACTCCGGTTGACGTAGGCCACATCGTGCTGCTTGGACCGGTCACCCAATCAAGTATTTTATCTTGACTAAGTACCACGGTCATGATCAATGAATTAACAATCAACTTCGACTCGCCATCAGAATTTGGGCAGATATATAAAGCTCTTTCCACCGCGCCCAACCTCTCCTTCCATCATCTACAGACCAAAGCCAAGTACACAATCACCTTCCACAACAACCCTCCAATCATATCAACAATCAAAACCTTATCCATCAACCCCCTCCCCAACAATGAAATCCTTCACCATCCCCGCCGCTCTCCTCGCTCTCGCAACGCTAGGCAGCACCAGCCCCGTTGCATCCAAGCTTCAATCCCGCCAATTCGAAGCCGTTGTCACTTTCTTCGGTGCTGGGCCTAATCCGCCTTCTTATACGCTCTCTCTGCCTAATGATGGCTCCTCTGTTGCGATCGGTTCGTGCACTTTCACTTTCGATAGGGCTTTTGCCTGATATCTCCTTTTTTTCCGTTTTATTGAGCTCATAACCATCGTCGTATACTGCCCACATCATCGTTCCCCATCCCATACGGACCTTTTCCGTCGCCTTTCATCCCACTCTACCCTACCTGCAGCTAGTGATACAAGCTCATGCTAACACATCTCAAATCCAGATAACCCTCTCGGCGTATCCAGTATCTTCTCTCAGGGCGGAGCTACGTGCGACTTCAAAGGCGTCGATGGCAGCGATACGGTGATCGTTGGTGTTGGTAGCGCGGATGTGGGACCTCCACAGCCACAGGTTGAGGCGTCTTGTCTTGCTTTTTGAGTTAGGCGATGATGAGGGGTGGGAGTATGAGGCCGTGGGTGGCGATGGTGTTGTAGAGCTTGGGGATTGGGGCGATAGAGGCTAAGGGGTTGCAGAGCGTAGTGTTCTTCAGTCATTACCAATTTAATATAGATGAGGGGTCCATTCCGACAGTTCATACTCTTATCTCTTTACAACTGCGTCAATGCCGGACTGCTAAGATGTATTGCCAACTCGGACTATCGCGCCTCTGTGGCAATTTCGGAAAAATAAATCTGTTGGTACCGTAGAACTCTGGGGTGTAGAAGACTCTGCCGGAGAGTTGTTTCGTGTTTGCTTTGGATGTACGAAAGATCTATTGATGTACCATCTGCAAAAAGAATAACATGATCTCACAATATTGAACAGACCTAAACCCATGCAACTTGCCCATGTGCGCATGTTCTCTGCAGACTGCTCTTCGGATCCACACTCTATCGACGGAGAGAGGTCTCTATGTTGCAGTCGCCGTCATGTGCATCTTCCTCGTAGGCTCGTAATACCCTCCGCCCAGTACCGAAAGCGTGAGCGAGGTTTTCTTGACTTGCAGACGAAGCGTGACAGAGACTCGCCGAAGAGGATCGAGAAGAGATTGATTTGTCAGGATGAGCAAAGACTGGTGATAGATTTCTTTGTTGAATTTCAGATTGATTATCAGGTAGGCCATCGCGTGAGAATTGATGGTGTCGGCTTTGTGGTTCGGCCTGCTACCAAGGGTGTGGGCAGGAGTGTGAATGGTGTATATGGATTCGCTCGGCATAGTACAGTTGAATGCCGTTGTTCCTTCATTGGCTCGGCCGTAGGCAAATCGTAGCTTCAACACTGCCAAGACTTTAGAGTGAAGGGTCCAGTGAGTTTTCATACTCAACTTCCGATCTGTTATCAGCTCATGCATCCTGCAATACACCACATACAATTATGTACGAGCTTTTTAACCTCTACATGTATGCGCAGATGCCATTACTCTCACCCTTGGCAAGCTATCGTGATAGACAGCAGGCCTTATGCTGAAGACCCCACAGTTGAGCGTCTGCAGAGGGTCCGCCAATCCAAGATCACCACCTCCGGGCAAGTGAGTTTGCAGAGCTAGGACTATTGTTCATTGAGACTTGTTCCGGCACACAATCCCACCATATTCTCATGTACAAGGATCCTGGCATTACTGTCCTACACCTTCGAAACCTGAATGCAAGCACCACACTCTTCCGGGACTTTGTAGAATCAGGTCTTGCCTCTCCTCAACTGCGGTTCAATCAATAGTTCGAACTGATAACAGCCGCGGTACAGTCATGGAGGATTTTAGATCCGTGGGTCTCTTGAAGACGATGGACAATGGAGATTCTGTGCACCAAGAATGGGCAGATGATGAAGAAATCGCACGGTATCTTAGCCTCAGTCATGTGCCCACGACGATAATGTGTGATGATGTCCGTGGTCGTGCGGACACCTTGACCTTGGAAAAGGCTGTCGAAGATGCGAAGAATCACGCTACTGGACTTTTTAAGGATTGGATCCGACTCGGCAGCATCATCAACAACCATGGGAAAGCTGTACAGAAACGGTGGTCGAAGAAGACATTGGAGCAGCGTGAGAAAATATTACTAGCGACCTGGCCCGGCATGGCGGTAGACCATCGTCCGGATATTAGGACCTTGGCTTCGATCGACTCGTCGGGGGGCAAAAAAATCTTTGTCTATAAAGATTGGATCTATTACCCTCACATAAACATCGAAGATCTGACCAAATCGAGGACTTTTCTTGTGCTATTAAACTCTCGTACTCGATGCACTCCGGACACGTTTGCCAACGCCGATATGAATTCGATTAGAGTGGGGATGAGGTATGGGACAATCAAACCCGAATACCTCAAAGGATACACAATGCACCTGATAGGGGAAAAGACGCCGGAGACCTATGGTCGAATCACATGCTGGAAAGGAAATCCAGAGTCGGCCCATGCATGGGTGACTGGTATCGGTGCACAGCCTGGTGATGGCTTGATTATACTGGAAATTCAAAGAAGGATACTTCGGTTCCTTTTGGAGTGTACTGAGCTTCTGTTGCATGATTTAGCGTTGGACAATGTCGGCTCTGTTGGGAGTCAGAGTGTCACTTTCCATGGTCTCAGGGGTTATTTTGGCACAAATGAACCTTCACATCTCCAGAGATTGATGGAGGCCCCATATCAAATCCCAGATCAATTCGACTTTGCGCACCTGCATGGTCACGTAAATGCTAGACGTGGAGAGGCGGAGGACCACCTGTGGCTTCTACGGGAGGACCCCGCTTACTTCTCCGAAGTACTTCGCGAAGCAGGTGAGAACCAGCACGAGATTATATCCATCGATCAAGGGACGCAAGAACCAGGACTGCAAACGAAATCGTTTTGGGATCGTGTCATTACGTTATTGCTGTGCTCTGTGTATCGCGATGTGATGCTTTGGAATATTGTGTGGCAGGCACTCCAAGGTTTGGAAGCTCTAAGACAGCGCCATGAGTCTGCTATGTTGCCAGGGCAGAGATTGCCTAAAGAGTATAGATGGGCATTATCCCACTTTGCCAACTTACTCGCTGGGATGGTCGAAGTCACGACCGACCATTCTGAATTCGCGATACTGGGCTGTCAGCCGTTTCACAAACACTTCTCAATTAAGAACCGTAACCCAGACGACGGAACTTACGATGTGGATGCCCGAAGAGATGTCGCCGATCATCTCTGGTGGCTAGTATACCAGCTTCGGATACTCCGGGGATCTCGAAGTAATTGGCCTACCCTGCCTTCTGGCCGAAATAGAGCGCCTCGTTGGGAACGATAGGAGTGAAAGAGACCGACTTTCGCCGCAGCTAGCCAGGCTCATCTCAGACTTCTCTATCTTAGCTGAGCTGCAGCGTCAATTGGGGTTGTCTTCTCCTGGAGGTCGTATAGCCTCTGCAGTCCCACTCTCAGAGCTATTCGGAACGAGAGAAAAATTATTGGCGCCGGCAAAACGTGTCATGAAAAGGATACTGGCTATGCAAACCGTTGGTCAATATGGGTTGGACATGCCATCGTTCTGCTACCCGATTGATAAGCGACATACTAATGTGACGAATGCACAAATGCGTAGCGCAGAGGAGCAGCTGGATAGATTTTGGGAGGCCGTTGATTGTCATTTCATTCGGCGCACCGGAAAGACTTTACACGCTCAAGAGGGTGTCAAAATTGAGTCCAGGAAGCTGGCGAGAACGCGCGAATGGGTCGAGCCAGAGCGACTCTCAGCTACTACAGACGAGGCATCAGAGGTCGTGGCGGCATCACTGGTCCTGGCCACACTCGAAGAGCGTAGTGAACGCACCATCGCAAGGGATAAGGTGCCACCAGTCAGAGAAAAATTGAAGACTCGGGCTGTAGTCGATGTGCCCTCAACGGCTCCACCAACTTCTCTATTGCAAATAGACCAGAATGGGGCAGCGACCGAGACTAAGCCAGCCACGACCGTCAAACTTAGCAACAGGGACCGTCGATCCCTCTCAATGTTGTTCAGAGTACCTCACGAGGAGGGCGTTGCTGGCGAGCTGCCTTGGATCGACTTCCTTCATGTAATGACCTCCCTGGGATTTGCAGTCCAAAGGCTGGACGGATCTGCTTCCTTGTTTTCTCCAGTCTCGGGAGATTTGGACCAAAGTGTCATCTTCCACGAACCTCATCCTGTCAGGAAAATCCCCTATCACATTGCACGTCGGCACGGAAGACGTCTGACAAGAGCCTTTGGGTGGACTGCGGAGTCATTCATTTGGGCTTGAGAAGGCTATGTCGTACAAAAGTGACTCTGCTGCAGAGCCTGCTTGGGTCTTCTCAAACCTAAAGGAGCAGGGTATCCCTGGATTGTGTTGGACTAGATGCGTGCCACTCAGTGAAGATGTGAATAAAACCCCGATATCCAAGATAGCACGGCGAGAACGGAAGCCATCATAACTCATCATGTTGCCACTTCTTCCACGTTCCATGCTTGCTGAGACCGCTGACAAAGTCCCCAAAACCGTACCCGTGCCGATAGCCCGTCCCATTCAGTCTATCTTCCCGTATCCTCCAGAAAAGGCTTCCATCGTAGCACCGTCTGAGATCATCCTTCCACACCCGCCCCTCTCTCTGCAACAGCAACCACGTCGTCCACCACTCCATAAATGCAAAACTCCAACCTGCCGGATCCGCCGCAACTCGATCTCTCTTGAACAGCGCAAAAAGATCACCTACACCCAAGCTGCCCGTGCCACTGCTGTCGAGCTTCTCGAACATTTCCTCAAACAGTGGCAGTCGGAGATGTCCGTCGGAATCATAGATACCAGTGTCGGAGCCGTGTTTGGCCTTGTGAATGCTATCGACATGGATGCGGAAGAAGGGGTCGGGTAAGTAGCTGTGGGCGAGTTGTGTGGGGTAGGAGAAGAAGACGTTGATGAGAAGGCCGCCGATGGAGAAGGGGACGGAGAAGCCGAGGGCGCGGAAGCCGGTGTAGACTTCTTTTGTAGAGATGAGGCCGTCGTTGTTGCTGTCCCAGAAGAGGACGTGCTGTTGGAGGGCGGTGGAGTTGGAGCTAGGATGGACATCGTTGCTTGCTGAGGCTACGTTCTGATTGGATCCGAATATGAAATCGTACGCAACACAAAGACTTATGAGTGCTAGTGTGAGCGAGAGTAGTTGCTGCTTAGCTTTCATGACGACCCTGCACCACTACCCCAAGACTGACAGTTGTATTCAGTCCTGCACACCGCTCCAAGGCGTTGTTCGGGGGTTGTTATGTTCGCGGTATGGAATTGATGATGGAAGCATAGGTCCCAACGACGTCATGTTATATGAAAAATGGTGCTGATGTCACAGGTTATTCGGAAGCTCCCGGCACGCCACAAGCCATGTGGCTTGCCCGTCATGTGCACCAACACAACTCCGTATCTTATAGAGCAACCGTGTTACACTGGTGTCGGAGACTGAATACTATACACATATAACATAGAGAATGCATTCGAAAGGACGATCTCAGGTTGAAGTGCCAAGATACGCTAGGAAGCGGCGGGCGCACTAGCTTCCGCCCTAAGGGCTAGCTCCATATGATGTTTTGCGACTAGCTTCCTTGTCGGCCCGCCCATGAGCCGACGCTCCGAACGGTGGATTGTTTCAGCGTCAAAGCCAGCTTTATAACAGTAGCCTTCGGAGTGAATTATGTTAACAACCGGCTGAATGAGCCATACCCTACAACAGTACGCCTCCGCACTCATGAGGTCTGTTCATGCAACGTGTCTTCCTAGATAATCAATCATCATGTAGCTGCTTCTACCAACGGACTAACGCTTACACCTTCTTTTAAGAGACTTTGTTGATTAGCAATGACAGATCCTACTTTTGCAGCTACGACGAGAGTATGTAGCGACTCGTTTATTGGTGCGTCACCTACATTCACGTACGGATATTGAAAACGAATCGGATATAAGTCAAGTATATTCATCGTTTCTTGTACGATCACTCACAAGGTGGACGTACGACTGGCATGACCTTTGATATCGCACGTCAACGACTAGAGACACTTCCACATACACAGGCAGCTCATTAAGAGAGAATTCAACATCGTGGACTTGACATTACCCCAATCTGCCACCGGAAAATACGCATGCATCTTCCAAGAACATCAGGGTCGTTCTTCGTAAGCCTCCATCGCCCATATTCAATAGTATCTGCTTTGCTAAAGATTTTTTCCTTCCTTGCCCATCACCAGAATATGGTTGCTGGAGAATCGCACGGCGTGTCAGTGGTTTCGGAGCTACCACAACTATGATTTTCACAGGAAAAATACTTACACATGACGTTGAGATGATGAGCCGCGACTGATGAGCCCAGTAGAAACCACTGACGTATGATCATCACCTTCGTCTTGTTGAACGTTACATATCACGGCAGTTCCCCAAATGTTGATTTGAAGGTCGTAACCACCTGAGCAACGGTAACACCAACGATGGGAGCAAACTCTGCACTCCGATCTGTAATTCAGGTTCCCATGTCCGCAAACGTGGCATGTCCATTCCATGTTGGAGAAGCGGGGTGGTATGCCAAGCCCAACGTACGACTGTGTGTGGGACGCAGCGTCTTGATTCTTATGGTGTAGTAGATGTAGATGAGGAGGGTATTTGTCGAAGGGTAGTGTTGAATTTGTTCGATGATTCGAGCCTGGTCATATGAAATGTGTGAATCAAATGGTTTAGAGGGAAAGAATAGAGGGGTTGTAGATCATACCTCAATCAGATCTGGCATTTACATCAAGGCGACCAATCAAGAGGCCACAGCTTCCGACTTTGATATGTAGCACTGAATCGGGACACAACTTCAAGATTCGTCGCCTTCTAGCGCTATCTTCGCACGCGGTTAAAATGCCCGTGTGATGGAACCTCCGCTGTCCATGATGACTTCAGTGCTATGCTTGGGCGGCGTATTGCAGGCGAAAAACGCATATTGACGTGCAGTTTCAAGTCTTTGAGTGCATTATATCTCATGGCTGATGAAAATTCCGACTAAAGCTTGATAACCTTTTCGACGTCAAATGCTCTCTCGACTTTACTGCTCTTCCGTAGAATGTGGCAGAAGAGAAAGTGCCGCGACGTTGCGATCGCTTGTCCCTACAATGCGATTCCGTTTAGGACGTAACCTCTTTGGTTGCTAACAAGCTGTACTCGTCTCCTTTTGAACTCGGTACTGAAATGTGTGTGTCCGAATATCCAGCATTGGACATCTGCAAGGTGCCCTGTATGAAGAAGATCGGTTGCAAAAGCTGAGCTCAAGGAACTTCCGGTGTCACTTGGCTTTGAAGTTCCTTTGATGGTAGGCGCATGATGCGTGATGACGAGAATTTGGCGTTGTGGTTTGTCGGTACGGGTCTTGTTGACCTCCTGTTGAAGCCAGTTCACGTCATCTTGATGCTCGGTATTGTGATTATCAACAGTCCAATTCTCGATTTGATGGAAACCGCTAACCTGCATCTGGACCATGAGCTTATCCTTTGATGGGATTCGAGAATGGAGAGTACACCCCAGCACTACGATGTTCAGATGGTCCAAATTGACTCGATTACGATATAACACATACAACCTGCCTTGACAGCCTGGCTCGTTTTCGAGAGACCTAGCCAGTTCGAGTCCCTTGGCTTGAGAAACCCCAAAGAATTCGTGATTTCCAATTACCAAAAAGACCATGGTAAAGGCTGCGCACTGCCGTTGAAGGAATTGAAGGTATAATTGATAGTCTTTGAGCCGTCCAATGTCCCCAGCAAGTATCAAATATGGGGCCTTTGGAGGAATTATAAATTCAGGGTATTGTTGGCCAACCTCAAGATGACGGTCAGACATTATCTGAAATCGGGACTCAGGGCCGCCGTAGACTTCGCGAAGTCTCCGCTGTGATTGCATCTTTAAGCAATCCATTTTGGCTCGAGATTCGCGGCAGTCTATCTGACCTGGGAGGAGGACTCCATTCACGAACGCTTGACCTCACCTGACAGGTGTCTGTGCAGCCATAGCGACGAACTCCTCATCCCAAGGTAAGCCCTTGCATTGCTTCGGAAAGAGTGAACGAGACAATATTGCCGACAATCATCACTTCGTAAGAGCTGACCCCACAAATTCTGAAGAGGTGGTCAGGGGTGTGGAAATGTTTGATGAAAGGAAAGTTTGGGTTGTCGCCGCAACCAAGTGCAGGAGATTTAGCGTCGGATCGGCCCATGGCGCTTGGCGCCCGGGGGCAACTGCCGGGCTACTTATCAATATTATTTCTTTTTCGCTCCACCAGTACGACTCAGAATACAGCTTGAAGCTGGAAGCTGTTGCAAGTGGAAGGTTCCATGATTACCGTGCGCTATCTTGGGACCAAAGCTGTCAGTATAGTGCCTGAGCTATGTTGCTTGGAAGATCTCATAGCACCTACGGCTATTGACGGTCTCATTGGCGGACTGGACCAAGACAAGGAGTAGTGTATGCGGCATCTCTTCCAAGCAGACAAAAGCTGTCTAAAACCTACTTTGCAAAGTACGAGATAAAGTAACGACGGATTGGACATACTGAAATAACACTATTAATCCGTATCGTTGCGAATGAAGTCAAATAATAAACGGGGTTTCGCTGTCATAATATTGGGCAGGACTCGAGCAATCAACGACGTTGCCTTGTCACAGCAAGTCAAGACCAAGTCGTTGCCATTCTGAATGGCAGGGACCGCTGTACATTCAACCATTAACCTTCGTCAGACTACGTTGCCCTTTCGTGGTTGGCAAAGTCTGAGGACGGGTAGGCCACCCAATTCCTCCTCTATAAGTCTGTCACTGATCTTCGTTCAAGCTTAGGATCACGGTACAGATAGGAGATGTTGACCCACGTGTCGGGCTGATTGAAGGTCACACCTTGGGGAATGGACATACCCCGCCTCTGGATTCAGTCTATATATTCAGAGGCAGATTTCGCGCATTCTATTACAACAAGGACAGACCAATAGCGGGAAGGCTGACGGTAGATCCCCCACATCATATTGTACGTACGCATCCGGCGCGAGGTTGGTCACAGACTCGAGTAGAGTAGATTTACGTACCAACTTCCGCACAGTCCAGCCTACCAGACTCTGTATTGGTACATAAACTAGGAGACATGACCCTTGTAGCTAAGTGATGTTAGGATTAGGGTCTGACACTATCCAGCGGGCAAAGGCCGAAAGCTCGCCTAGTCTTGGGGGCCGCAAGGAACAGGAGTGGTCAGAATCAGAATGAAGTCTCACACCAATCACAGGCATGGCACAATAGCCAAATTCATAAGCCACGTCGGAGATAGAGGCTGCTGCCTGCAAGACGCTGGTTTATACAATCAACGTCCAATAGAGGCATCGCATATAGTCTGCTAGTATCGCCAAATAATATCTCTGACGGTTCATTAGCCCAATTCGGGGAAGATCTCAAAACAAGGCCGCTACATAGCTCATGGTTGCCTAAATGGTGACTCATAGTGTTTCCCAAGAGCGATTAGCAGCAGAAGCTGACTTAATAGCGACGATTGCCACTCCTCCTCAAACCAGAACTTCCTCCCAGAGGAACGAAGACACTGTTTTCAAGGTATGGAAAAGCAATTCTAAATTTCATCGATTCTATTGATGAGACCTAATAGAAAGTCCACTACACTCTCATCAGCAAGCTGCGCGCATTTCGAACTGAACAGGATATCATACGTGCGTATGTAGATTATGATAACGTGTACCACTTGCTTATGGATAAGTGCAAGGATGTGTGTCACAGGAGCTCCAGGCACCACCTACACCAAATGCGGTCACAAGGTTGAGGGTGTTGAGAAGGTAATCAGATGCAAGGACTATCCAAATGGTCGCAATTGCGTAAAGCCGCCGTTCAGTCATTCTTTGACGGGCAACAAGGTCAAGATGTGGTGTCCGAATTGTGTCGCTGAAGGCAAAGGCACGAATTAGGCCTGTGAAGAAGTTTTTTGATAGACCTTTGACGTGGAAGAGCCATCAGGCTGCCAGAGCCCATAGTAGTCGTGCATCGGACAAGGAGATGGCGATAGGCACAACACAGATTGTAGAGTAGTGAACATCGCTCGTTTAAATCTCATAGCGCCCTTAATGGTTCGTCTCTTCTAAGAGGTTGCCTAGATCACGTGTCATGCCGGCCACGTGACCCACTGGGGCCGCCGCACTGCCGAAGTTCGTACTGTTGAAGAACTATATTGTCTCACATCGCGCGATATGGCAGACTGGCTTACGCCCTACTGTATGCCAAATGATCACTGTTTAAGCATAGGACAAGCCCCTTCGCAAGGCCTTGTGTACGCCATCGACGGAAACATTGTAGTAAAAGTCCCTTTCCAATATCCAATTACGAGCCAACCGGATTCCGATATCGAATCACGTCGAGATGATAGTCTGCGGAGCTTCGAGCTTCTGCGAAAGGAGGCTAACATCTACGAGTTACTGGCTCATCATCCGCATCGAAACATCGTACGGTGCATCTACGCTCGACCAGCATCCTGTCTGTTCCTCGAGCGTGCATTGAATCCTTTACATTCAGCCCAAGCGCAGGCGAACAAGCAACTACGGTTTCGCTGGATCCGACAGCTCCTCAGCGCAGTCACTCATCTGGAGGAACTAGGCTACACGCATGGCGATCTGGCAGTGCAGAATATTGGCATTGATGACAATGATTGTCTGAAGATGTTCGACTTCGGTAGTGCGACGCACAAAGAGGACGACACATTCAACTATACCTCCGAAAAGGATCATACCGGATTATCAACCTGCTTATATTTCCTCCTTTCAGGAGTTGACCCGTTGGCGAACGCAAAAAACTGGGACGAAGTTCGCTGTATACAAAGAGAATTGAGCGAAGGTCGGTACAACACTGTGCCGGAAGCTGGCATCCTGAGAGAAGTCATCGTTGATGGTTGGACTGAAGGCGCCACGCGTCGAACATTCGGTGAGACTAGAAAAGTCGTGGAAGGAATCATTGGTGGCGGCGATGACGCTACATTACATCCTCACCCCCTCAAGGATTACCGCACCATGGAAGCAGTATGTGAGACATGGCTGGATACAGTCTCTGTAGAACCGCACTGGTTGACTGAACAACAATATCATGCGAAACTTAAAAGTCTCGGATACGATGTCGAAGAAGGCCTATGGGGATGACGGATAGACCCGTATTATCTGTCTCATTGGGACCCTATCAAACACTCTACATTCCCTTGATCTACATCTCTTACAAGACCCCTTAACTCTTCATCTCATAATCTCTAAGGAGTAAGGACCTCGTAGCCGGCTATTATAGACTTATATACGCGGATCTTCCCGTGAAATCCGCCCTGAAACCCGCCCCGTTCCGCTCCGGGGCCCGGACCCGTTCCGCAGCGTAGATCCGCGGTGATAGGATGCTAAGAACCTATGCCAAGGATTCTTAGATAATTTATGTACTTATGCCAAAACTCTCACGAGCGCCTTCTTTCTCATACTCTTCTCCGAGACCACCGAGTCAATCCTTCCCTCTTCCTTCGCTTACAGCTTCTCTTCCTCTGCAACCTGAACAGATCTCTTCCCCTGATCGCCTGAACGGGCTACCCACCATTCGTCCCCTCGACACAGATCCCAGGCCCAATTGTCCCAACGACACCGCCTCCTCTCACCTTCCCACGGAGCAGCCGGCCCTTCTCCCTCCCTACGCCCCTCTTTCCAGCCATCACATCACGGGCCACGATCCATCTGCGGGCTACCCGACTGCTACATCACATTCTGTATCCTCAATCGAAGACTGGGTCGACGAGACCTTGCGAGAAAGACCTACATATACGCTTGCCGAGACGCTTGAAGGAATACCTACACCTACACCTACATTCACGCAGCCACCTTCCTTCACAAGCCCCTCTTTTCTAAAGCACAAGCGCAACCTTTGTTCGGCCGACCAGGACTTCGACGGCGTAAGGCCTCTACTGTTGACGAAAAGGCGGCTAAGATTGCATACCGAGATCACAGCCGATGCCGGCGTTTACAAGACGCTCACCAAAGAAAGTGCTCAACGCAAGGCTCCCA
>JAABUW010003582.1_pt1 | contig 21983 bp, 18 predicted proteins | sample 5560081 | NCBI WGS metagenome assembly JAABUW01 (sample SAMN10711882, study PRJNA513363) | rock metagenome | isolation source: Antarctica rocks | place: Antarctica: Victoria Land, Knobhead sud
ATATCAGTACGCGTGCTTCAGTCTCTCGGTTGAGAGCTCTAAGCAGAAGCCTGGTCGAGTGGGCCCGAACGTACCTGAAAGCACTCAAAGCAACAGTCTCGTGCTGTAGAACAGAAGGGCGAAAGGGTTAGCAAGCTTCTCGGCCTTTTCGAAGAGTTCAAAAGGTCTCAGAGCGCGGCATGGGGTCTGGTCGTCTCTTGGAGAGCCCCTTTGCCAACCGGTACTTACCTTGTCGGCAAGCTGTAGGAAGTGTGCGGATCTGTGGCGATGGATGTGTGCCAGATGGAGTGCCGCAGCGGTGAGGATACCGTGCATAAGCCATGGGTACTTGACTGCGAGTTCTGGTATGTAGTGCGCCCATAAGGGATATGCTTCGTCTCGAATGCCGCGCCAGAACATGGTCGATTGTGTGCCGTAGGCATGCATCAGCTCCCTACAGTGATCTCAGCAAAAGAAGCCATGGAGTTATGAAACGTCAGGAGCTGCAGTGGCAGCACCCATATCGTGATCTTCGAGATAGCGCTGGCTCGAGAAAGACGGGGTGGAAAACGTACAGGTCCTCGGTCCATTCGGTGGAAGTGGTTGGAAGACCGGGCTCGAACGAATGCTCGCTTGAGGTCGGCGTTGGTTCTAGCAGACTGCATTCTTCGTTTCGCCGCTCGCAGTTGCCGCAAGGGGTAAGCTCGTCACATTTTACCTGCTACGTTGTTAGCACTGATGCGTTGTGATTCGCTGCTCAAGCTGCTCAAGCTGTGATTGGTGTTATTTCCGTTCATATGTGATGTTCTCAGAAACGGTGATATGGGTTCAGACACCCTCTTGTGCGCATATGATGGCAGTTGCGGCATGGAGACTGCGATAGTGGCCATGTGATCGCCCTGGTGGTTCACTTACCCGTCTTTGTTTGCATCGTGCGCAGCCGCGGCGGCTTTTCTTCGAGCCAAGTTGAGACATGCTGGATGAGGTGGTTGCTTGACCGGATCCTTCTCGAGTGTAGCATGGGAAGTGAATGCTTTATATCTCCCTGTATCTGCCAACGAGGTCGCGTGGTAGGGCTGAGATCATATAGCTGTGCTGCGGCTTCTAATCGGTGGTCTCGCGGGACGATTGGGCTCAACCAACGCCCCTGATGGAACCTGGATTGTTGTTTCACGCCGGAAGCTATACGCGTATTCTCCTTGATCATGGTGGAAGTCACAGATAGCTATTCTTCCTTGGGCTTTGTATACCTCCCAGCTTATTAACTTGGCTTGTTACTGCATACGGCAGTTGAAGCAACAAGCTGGCTGTCCTTGGCAAAAGCTGGCTTATAGCTTTTCTAACTGAGACCTTCTAGAATAGGCAGTTCAACGATAAGCAACTTTTTGCTACTTATCGAGTCCTACTAGCAAAGAAGCCAGATTCTGCTCGACGAGGTATACAAGCTTATCTAACCGCAAGAGGGTCCGTGTCGATAAGCAGAGCTGGCTTGTTCGGTTTTGGCTTATAAGCCAGGTGCTGCGAGGTATACAAAGCCTTATAGGCAACACAGCCACAAATGCTCGGGCTTGCGCGAGGCGGCAGCGGCTTTGCTCTCGACGCGCGTAAGATATGATCGCACGTTCTACACACGATCGGCTTCATATCTGAACGGACGTTTCGATGGAGATCCGTGGCCGGAGTTGTTGTACTGCTTGTTGCCATTGGAGCAGGCAGCGAAGATTGACGAGCTGAAGTGCAATGAAAGGGCCAGGAAACGAGTGGGGCGCACTGGCGCGAACCTAAAATCCTCTCAAGATTCGACATCAGCGTTCTTTGCACAAATTGTCACTCAACATACCATCAACAACATGCCGAAGCGGAAACGAGAAAATGATAGCCCAGGTGCGACGGCAGCGACCAGTTTCAAGCAGCAGCGTGTTCAGCTCAAGCTAAAAACGAACGCGGCGAAATTGAGGCATGCTTTCAAAGTCGCGAAAGGTTTCGAGCGGCAGAAGCTCAGTCGTCGAAGGAAGGACGCAGAATCTGGCAAGAATGAGAAGAAGAAGAGCGTAGAGCGTATCGACGATGAGGTGGCAGCTTTGAAGGTATTGACCTAGTTCTCACATTGTGCTGTCAGCATAGTTCTAACACCAGTCAGATTCTGGACATCGACATATGCGCGGCGCACCACTTCCATAAAACGCTTTGTAAAAGCAAAGCCGTTTCGGAGCACCCTGACTTACCACCTGAAGTGAAGAATCCGGCGAAGCTCCCACCTGATACAGCTACTCTGAACATCAGTGCTCGTCTCTGTAACTCGAACCCCGTGCAGTCAGCGTTGAAAAGTGCAGTGTCGGAAATTCGACGTGCACTTGGCGTAAGGGACGAGGACGGAAAGGCTTCGGGACAGAAGCGTCTAAGGGCGAAGGATATTGAAGCTGGTCCCGCATCGTCCAATAGAGCAGAATTGCAAGGTCGAACGAGAGCAAATAATAGCAAGCTCCGCCTGCCGGCCAAATCTTCCAAAGGACCACTCCCAGGTGATGATAGCGACTTTGAAGGTGGTTCTGACGATTACGACGACCGCCTCGCTGCTTCGTCCGACGACGGCAGTGGCGAAGATATGGATGTTGTTGGATTGGAGCGACGACTCCCAGGAGAAGGATTGAGATCTCAATCAAGAAAAGCGGGTTCGGGAGGCTACGACGTTGCAGCAGACCTGTCTTTGTCCGAGGACGAGTACGACTTACAGTCATCTTCTCCGGAACCCAGGAAGGCTCCCGCCACAAAAAAATCCGCGTTCATACCTTCTTTGACCATGGGAGGCTACATTTCTGGATCTGGCTCAGATATCGAGGATCTTGACATCGCGCCAAAAAGAAATCGCCGCGGCCAGCGTGCTCGACAGCAGATCTGGGAGCAGAAATTCGGCGTAAAGGCGAAGCACCTGCAACGACAGGATCGCAATGCAGGCTGGGATCCGAAACGTGGTGCTGTCAGTCGTGGTGAGCGCCACGGACATGGTGGGTATGCGAAAGCGGAAAGGAGGGCCAGTCCAGACTATACAGGTGGAGGTGATGAAAGTGGCAGGTTGAAGGATACGGTGAAGCAGGAAGCCATTCCGGAGCGACCTATGCATCCTAGCTGGGAGGCAGCGAAGAAAGCAAAAGAGAAGAGGGAAGCGCCCGTCAAGTTCCAAGGGACGAAAGTGACCTTTGACTGAGAAGATGTTGCCTCCACATGTTACCATTCTAGATTCTACGATGGTCTGGTAACTACGAAGAAGCCCGAACCTCATCTCACGGCTTATCGGCTCGCTGTCACGTCAGTCAACCCATCTCCGGCCGAATTGCAAAATCCACTGTTTGTTCATATCTTATGAACAAATGGTGCGTTACAACTGGCAGGCGGCATAGGAAGAAGTCGAAGTATCTCGACTGTGAGGCATCTACGGACTAGCCTGATGGGCCCTTCTCGACAACAGCATGGTTGGCCATTAATTGGCCCCGCAACGCAACAGAATGTCCATTGTTCCGAAACCCGTTCCGTTGCTACTTTCAACTTCATCCCGCATTCTCGTAAGCAGAAGCCGTCGTCAGGACTCGATCGGGTTCTGTAATAACCTCCACAGCCACTGGGCCTAAACCGAGACATCTTCCTGTACAGTCTGTTATCTTGGTCGACGTCGAGCAAATAAGGTTCCGCGTACAGCTTAAGGGCGCGGTATGAAGGATTAGCTCCGCCCTACGTGCGAAAGAGAGTGGGTTCGGTATCGAGCGCTTTAAAAACGGCCGGGCCGTACAACGCCCGACTGGCTAAAATAAGGTGTGGTAGATGCTTTCCTGAGTTTTCCGAAACAGCGCCTTCCTTGAAACAGCCGGTCACGTGCAACCCATCTTTGGTGGCAGAGAGCTTCGCGATATGTCCGAACTCCACAACACGCAGGCGCCAATGCGAAGAAGATATAATAGTCACAGGTAGGCAGTGCAACGAGAAGGTAGATATAATTCAATTGTCCTCATCCAGAATCTCAAGTACAAACAACAACATCTCTACAACCAGATCCACAACCACAACCACCCATTGCCTTCTCAACCTCACCTTCACGACCCGGAACCCACGAGAAGCTACCGCAACCATGCCAGCCCAGGATCCCTCGGAACCCAACTCCGGCTCTGACTTCGTCTACTACCGCTATGAGCCTTCCCTCGCAGCAGCCGCCATCTTCGTCTCCCTCTTCGCCCTCGCAAGTGCTATCCACCTGTTCCAGATGATCCGGACAAGGACCTGGTTCATGATTCCTTTCATCATCGGGGCCGTCCTCGAAGCAGCCGGATACGTCGGCCGCGTCCTTTCTGCCAACGAGAATCCAGGGCCGTACACGCAGCTTCCGTTCATCCTCCAAGTTGTCTTCCTGCTCATCGCACCCACGTTCTTCGCGGCCTCGATATATATGGAGCTGGGACGGATCGTGTTGATGGTCAATGGCGGGGCCGCGCTGTTCATTCGGAGGACATGGTTGACCAAAGTTCGTCTGGCCTAACAATAAGTCCCTGCGAAGACATACCTTGCTAACAGCAACCGTAACAGATCTTCGTGACCGGCGATTGCATTGCCTTCGTCATCCAAGCTGCCGGCGCCACCATCCTTTCCAGCGGCGGCAGCAACACCGACCTCGGCAACACAATCATCATCGTCGGTCTCGTCTTCCAGATCATCGCCTTTGGCCTCTTCGTCGTCGCCGCCGCCCTCTTCCACTTCCGCATGCTCAAGGTGCCGACGCAGCTCGCGCAGGAGCGGCCGTGGACCAAGCACATGATCAGCCTGTACGTCATCAGCATGCTCATCTTCATCCGCTCGCTCGTGCGTGTGGTCGAGTACGTGCAGGGCAATGCTGGCACGATCATGAGCCATGAGGTCTACATCTACATCTTCGATGCGGTGCTGATGTTGAGCGCGGTGGCGATCATGAATGTGGTCCATCCTGGGGAGGTCGCCAGGTATGTGCGGGAGATGAGGGTTCCGAAGGCCGAGAAGCCTGCGAGGAGATGGAACAGGTTTGGGAGGCATGGGTCGCACGAGGCTCTGAGGGAGAACATGGAGATGGCGTGAGGGCTTGTGCTGTGGTGTGACGGTTTCAGGTGGAGTTTCTGCGGCTTGCCATCGAGCGACAAGGAGTCCAAGCGTTTAACCTGGATTGGGCGGCGGTGGGTATCGGCGTTGCGATGGGTATAGGCGTTGCGATGGGTATAGGCGTCGGACACACGTTAGACATAGATCAGCATAGCAGGGAGAATAGATGTCCAGTGGCCGCCGTGTCCTGAATAGCTTACCTCACTCACCTCTGCTCTGCGATCGACACATATCCGATGCAGACTGCAGAACTCAGTACCATTTCTTCTGCTTTTCGAGTTTACGTTATCCGTGCTTGCCGGATATCAGCGCTGGCGAGGCAGTCGCGACCCGGTGGACGGTGAGCTTCAGTCAACCACACCCACGTGTAGATCCACCCTTAGGACATCCATATTATACGAATTAGCATTGCATCGTCTTTGTCCTCGGTCTATTGTAATCTCGTTAAGCTGTCGTGAGGTGTCATCTGGCTATTATCCCCTATCACGAGCAGCATGAGTCTCCCATGATGGCGGAGATTTACACCTCGTGGTGCACACGAAGCTACCATCTCTCAGACACATGAAGTGCCTTATCGTCCTTGTTCACCATGTCCGATCTCCTCCGAAAGTACACCCTTGCTGAGACACTTCTGAGTGACAGCAACGCCGGCAGCCGAAAGTGACAGATTATCCGCTCTGGGGTGGAGCCGCCCACAAGCACTTGCAAGGGCGTCACCAGGTGAGCCCACGATACGCAAGGCAGTTCATTATCCTGCTGTCCACCGAACAGGGCTGTTCCAGTCGCTGCCGAGCAGATCGACTTCAGCTGGACATGCATTGTATCTGTGCCTGCATGAGGGCCACGTTGACAGACACGCTTGTTTGCAGATCCGCCATGTGGCTGAGGCGGAGATCGCACATGTTTCCAAGTCATCAAGCGAGCGGCAGCAAGCGCTTCTTGATTCTGGCATCCCTGCTTTGGAGAGGTGATGCGTCAGATTGCATGGTGAAACTGTGCGGCACTGGCACCACAAAGGGCGCCGGAGTCAGTACCGAAGACGGACACAGGCCTTACGTCGGCAAGCGGCAGGTCACTGTAAGGACCAGAGGAGGAGATGTCGTCCAACGGGAGATGTGGTGATGATAGCTTCCATTTGATTATTAACCCGCTATAGTGGAGTTCATTATAAGGTCCCCGCTAGCGCGCTTTTCGAGAGGCTGCACCTTGGATCTACCACTTCCTGCCGTCGACCAGCGCTGGCAGCCAGCTTCCAGACCATCGAGCACCCTGACTCTTGCGACTGCGCCGATCGCGACGTGGCGCGTCTGCCAGCTGCATCTCCCGTTACCAAGGCATGCAGAACCATGACCCGGAATGTTTAAGCGATAGCGACAATGCAAAGCCCGCATGGAGATAGAGATAGCCAACACCAACACCACCGCAACAAGCTCACCAAGCGACTCCCCACCGACCCCTACAACCGCACCCGTTCGCCGTCGCTGCCAGTCTCGACTCGCTCGCGCTCCAACTCGGCGAAGCAATCCACTCACCACCGGAGCCCCACCCTGCCTTCCAACTCGCAGACCTCGCTCGACAGCGTCGCTTTGGCCAACAACGCCGCCGCCGCCCAACGCAACTACCAGAACACCTTCAACCTAGCACAGACGCAATCGCTCGACAATCCCTACATTGTGCCCGCGAACAAGGTACCGACAGACCTACTGGGCACCAAGTTCGATTCTGCCGCCATCATCTCCAACCTAGACGCCATCCCATATTCTTACGAAGCCCCGCAGCTCCTACCACCCCGAGCACCACAACAACTACTCCAACAGCATTCGGACATAACCGCGGCGCGGCCGGCGCAGCCACAGCACACCAGGACCGGCAGCAGCGTGGTGACCCTCGCCAACCCCGACGTGGGTCTTTCGCAAAGCTTGGCAGCGGCTGGTAGAAGGATGGAGGACATAACGCAGCCCCGAGGAGAGCTGGGCGCGAGGAGTCCACGGCAGCGACTGAGCGACGAGGCGAAGGACGGGAAGGCGATGAAGAAGAAGAGCGGCTTTTCGAGCTTCATGAATAATCTGGTGGGCGCACCGAAGAGACCGGCGATATCTGCACCGGAGAATCCTGTGCACGTGACGCATGTGGGATATGATCAGGAGACTGGGGAATTCACGGTAGGTCTCAACGTTATGTTCTGATGATCTTAGAAATGGTGGCGGAGGAGGCTTTATCCGGACGGGAGGATGATATAGAGTTGCTTTTGCTAACACTATTTGCACAGGGCCTGCCAAAAGAGTGGCAACGGACACTCGAAGCTAATGGCATTACAGAGCAAGAACAGAAGCAAAATCCACGCGCGATCATTGATGTGGTTACCTTCTTCAACGAGAATAACGAGACAGATAGCAATGACTGGACGTACCACAAGTTCGACAACGCACACCCTGAGGACAGCCCGATGCAGCTTACGCCTCAGGGTGGCATGTCACCAAACGTCCTCACCCCTTCAGGCTACGGGCAAACTATGATGAGTCCACCTGCTAGTCCTCGATTTCCAAGGAACGAAGGGGAGAGCTTTGAGAACCCACGGGCTCCTCCACCCGTTCCAGGTGGCCAATATGGCCAGTACCCAGCTTCACCACAGACACAAGGACTAGGTCTGAAGACTCCGGTCTCCCCGCAAGTCAATGGCAATCTCCTACCACTACGAGCTGCACCAAAGCCACCTACCACCAATTTTCAACCTCCACCACAGAGAGCCGCACCGCCAGTCCCGAGTTCGCAGCAGGATTTATATGGCGCTCCTCAAGCGGGATATGGCCAGCCGGTGGCAAATGATATGTCTAGCACGCAACAGCCACAGAACCGAAGTCGATCCAACACAGCTCAAAACCAAGGCTATCCTCCTTCTCCTCAGAACACGACGCAATATTACCAACAGCAGCAGGAGCAGGCGATGAAGGCCGCGCAGCAAGCTCTTAAGCAGACCTCGCTAGACCGATCGCAATCGCAACGTCAGCACAACGGGCAGATGCAGCAGCAAGCAACGATGGTCCCGATGCAGCAGCAGCAAATGCAGCCAGCCATGTCCGACCCTGCAAAAGGGATCGGCGCAGTCCCACGACCCAGGAACCGGACACGCGAGTCCATCACGAACGCTGAAGTCATCGCGAGACTGCACAAGATCGTCAGCCCCGGAGACCCAACGAAGAAATACCGACAACTGATTAAGATCGGTCAAGGTGCATCGGGAGGTGTCTACACCGCGTTCGAAGTCGGCACGAATAAGTGTGTGGCCATCAAGCAGATGAATCTTGAGCAGCAGCCGAAGAAGGACCTCATCATCAACGAAATCCTGGTCATGAAGGACAGCACGAACAAGAACGTGGTCAACTTCATGGACAGTTTCTTGGTCAAGGGAGACTTGTGGGTGGTGATGGAGTACATGGAAGGCGGCAGCTTGACCGACGTGGTAACCTTCAACATGATGTCCGAAGGCCAGATCGCAGCCGTCTGCCGCGAGACGCTCAACGGCCTGCAATTCCTTCACTCCAGGGGTGTGATCCACCGGGACATCAAATCCGACAACGTCCTGCTGAGCATGGAGGGAGCGATCAAATTGACCGATTTCGGCTTCTGCGCCCAGATCAACGAGGGCGCGATGAAGCGTACTACCATGGTCGGCACGCCTTACTGGATGGCGCCGGAGGTGGTCACACGTAAGGAGTACGGACGGAAGGTTGATATATGGAGTCTGGGCATCATGGCTATCGAGATGATTGAAGGGGAGCCGCCTTATCTTACCGAGAGTCCGCTCCGCGCGTTGTATCTGATCGCGACGAACGGGACTCCGAAGATCAAGGATGAGGCGACGCTGACGCAGTGTTTCAAGGAGTGGTTGGCGCTGGCGCTGAAGGTAGATCCGGAGAAGAGGGCTAGTGCTTTTGATTTGTTGAGTGTGAGTATTTCCTTCCTGATCTAAAAGTGGGTTTCGGGGAGGGTGTGTGCTGATGTGTGTTGTAGCATCCGTTCATGGAGCGCGCGGATCCGCTATCGTATCTCACGCCGCTCGTCAAGGCGGCGCGGGAGGCGAGGGCGCAGGAGAAGGCGCGGAAGGGCAACTGAGCGCCCTCGATCTTGCACTAAGCGTCAGGCTCGGACCTGACGACACGCCTTGTCGAGGAGACAGGGTTCCTTCATGCTCACCGCCATGTCTCGACATATCCTCCATCCATCGATCTACCAGCATCTTCCATCCAACCTGCACGGAAAGCGTTCAAGCCAGCGAGCAAAGCAAGCACTCAACACATTGATACCTTATTACTTACCACCTTACCCATTTTCGTCACTCCCGGAGAAGAGCCAACACAACCGGCCACTCCTCTCTTGGAACTTACCAGAGCCTTAGACTGGATGCGCAACACTTACTTTACTGTCACGAAAGTACCGAAGAAATAGGGATAGAGGGGGTTCGTCGGTTGATGGGCGTTACGGAACACAAGGAGGGCGTTCACCGGGGTAGGTTTTGCAAGCAAACGCATACTTTGATGGTACTGCTGGGGAGGGTTTAGCAGTGGCCCGCACTAGAGGTTGCGTGAGGCCGGGGGTGTGGTAGATAGATAGCGTAGGGTAGGTAGTTGGGGGTATGAGGGAGGTGTTGAAAGTATCCGGTGCACCTATCTATCTCAGACCTCCGTTCCATCGTATTGTAAACGCGAACAAATCAAGGCACACTGAACGACTGCATGTGGCTCATATCGTATATTTGCCTGATAATACGTGCAGTGGCGGAGCTGAGCCGTGATTCGTCATATGCCACGAGGCTGGTGACGCTCGCGGGCAAGCTTGAGGATTTGGCGCGGGCTTGACGAGGCGGTTCACTTGTGTGGCATTGACGTCTGCCTGTTCTTCGCCTTCTTGAGACCTTCATTTTCTGCTCAACACTTGATTGCGCATAGCTGGTCTTTACGATGTTCCGCGCACAGAACAATCAGCTGGATAATGCTGTGGGTGAGTGCACTCTACCCGCTGCGACGAGGCTGCCTACAGCACGAGGGCTACAAGTACGATGTAGATAACTAACAGCAGCCCACAGGCAAAGCAACCGACGAGAATCTCACCTCCGAGCCCTGGGGCCTCATCCTCGACGTCTGCGACCAAGTATCCGCCTCCACCTCCGGTCCGCAACAAGCAGTCGCCGCCCTGATCAAGCGCCTCGCCCACCGCAACGCCAACGTCCAGCTCTACACCCTCGAACTCGCCAACGCTCTCTCCCAGAACTGCGGGCCGGAGTTGCACCGCGAGCTCGCTTCGAAGGCGTTCACAGATGCCTTACTCAGATTGGCTGCGGACCGCAACACGCACTCGCAGGTCAAGCAGAAAGTCCTCGAGCGCATGTCGACATGGACGGAGCAGTTCGGCCGCAACCCGGAGCTGGGGATCATGGAGCAAGCGTACCAGAAATTGCGGGTGCAGCAGCCGAGTCTGATGCCGCCGAGTAAGCCGGCGAAGAAGGAGGTTAGTCCTGATGAGCGGAGGAAGGAGGAGGAGGAGTTGCAGAAGGCGCTGGCGTTGAGTATTCAGGATAATACGAAGCCGGATTCAAAGGCGCAAGAGGATGGAGACGCGCAGAGAACACAGGCGCAGAGTGGTGCGCAGCAGAGTCAGCAAGGGACGACGGCGGCGACGGTGAGCCGGGTGCGAGCGCTGTATGATTTCACGCCTTCGGAGGCGGGGGAGCTGGCGTTCAGGAAGGGGGATGTGATTGCGGTGTTGGAGTCGGTATATAAGGATTGGTGGAAGGGGAGTTTGAGGGGGAGTACGGGCATCTTTCCGCTGAATTATGTGGAGAAGTTGCAGGACCCGACGAAGGAGGAGTTGGAGAGGGATGCGGGTATGGAGGGTGAGGTGTTTGGGGAGATCAAGAATGTGGAAAAGTTGCTCGCTTTGCTGAGTGTGAGGAGTGAGGGTGGTGGGTCGAGGAGAGGCGAGAGGGAGGAGGAGGAGATCAGTGAGCTGTATCAGAGGACGTTGGCGATCCGGCCGAAGCTTATTGAGTTGATTGGGAAGTATTCGCAGAAGAAAGGTATGCTTGATTTGGGCCGTGTCTTGATCGCAGCGCATGTACTGACCTTTTCTGCAGACGACTTCACGCAGCTCAACGAAAAGTTCATCAAAGCACGAAGGGACTACGAAGCACTACTCGATTCATCCATGTCACAACCACAGTACCAACAACAATATCCCATCCGACAGCAGCCCTCGACACAGCAGATGTACCCACCTCAGCAGCAGCCGGGATACGGTGGTCCGCAACAAGGACCGCCACCACAAGCCTACCCTTCCCAAGGGCCACCTTCTGCCCAAGGATACCCACCTCAGCAGCCTTTCGCACAGCAAAGCCAACAACACCTCCCACCTCAGCCAGATGTCCAACGCTTCTACTCACCAGCTCCATCCGAACCTCCTCCCCAAAAACAACCAGCCTACGGCAACCCCTACCCACCCCAAACCGGCCCACCAGCAGTCCAGCCCTCAAACGGCGCAGCAGCACCCTTCCACTTCATCCCCGGCGGTCTCCAAGGCGCCCCTCCCGCCCAACAACAAGAAATCCGCCGCAAGCCCAGCCCCCAAGCCCTCTCAGCTGCACCTAGCGATCCATACAACGGCCAGAACCCACCACAAGCAGCTTTTGCGGGTCAAATCCGACCCAACAGCATCCACACCCTCAATAGCGGGCAGCCGCAAGAACTCGGCACAGGCGGCTACGAGAGCCCAGTCGATAACCGCCACTCTTACCCCTCGGCGCAGCAGATTGGTGCGTTTCCTCCGCTGCAGCAGCAACATCCCGCCGTGCACCAGGGGTATGATAGCTACGCTCCGCCTCAGCAACATGCACAGATCCCGCAGCAGGTGCACAGCGATCGCGACGGCCTCCCTTCACGGCAGCGTACGCATTCTTTCGAATCGCCGACGAGTGTTTACTCCGGTCAGCAACCGAGTGCAGGCTCGATTCCGCCGCCAGTGTGGGATCAGCAGGCGCCTCCGCAGCAGCCTCCGCAGCAGCCTAGTGCGCCGCCGCCTGGGGTACCGGGGGGTGGGCAGCAGTATCAGGCGTATCAGCCTGCACAGCAGCAGCAGCAGGGGCAGCGGTTACCTAGTGGAGGTAGTGGTGGGGATCCGGGGGATTTCTATAGGTAGGCTAAACTTGTACAGATGTTCTGGTCGAGCGAGGCGTCTGGTGTTGGCGGCCGGGTCGTGTCTTGCATGGGGAAGAGGGTGTGCTAGATCATGTATCGATATCACGAAATATTGATGCATCTATCGGACGTCTGTAAGAACGGATGCAAGGCTCGCTCGCAGGCTATATAGCTCGCCCACGCATATATGAACTCCACACCACCTCAGCCAGATAACAGACACATCTATGCACACCAGCTCATGCATTGCAATCTTGCAACTATTTCTCCCCGCCCTCTACTTCAACTCATCTCCCTCTTCAGCTCTTCTCATAGCTCAGGCACCATATCATCCACACCACCAGCCATGCGTAAGCCTTCCTAAGACTTCTGCTGGCTGCTACTCTGCAGATATTGGTAGGCGAAGAAGGCCAGCGCGCCGCCGACGAGGATGAGGGCGTAGACGCCTACGCCGAGGCCGCCGGCGGAGGAGGTGGCGGCGCTGCTGGAGGAGGAGGTCGTGGTGGAGGTTTTGGGTTTGGGGTCGCCTTCCTGTGGCGACTGTCAGTATCAAAGGCTGTGGAAGGAAGGAAGAGGTGGAGAAGGGCGGGGTCGGAACGTACCTGTCTCTTCAGGTTCCCGATCAACATCCCATTGAGAATCTCGCGCGCCTCGTCGCTGTGACCGACGTCTTCGAAGGCTTCGGTGGCGTCTTGGCCGCCTACGTCGAGCATTACTTCCTCACCACCTCTAGAGCCATCAGTTAGCATGACATCCCTGTCTTTCACCTCTTCTAGGTAAACGGGGTCTGTTATCTGCTGGACATACGGATGCTCATCCACGAAACTCGAGGTATCGTAGACCTTATCGTGGATCACGACATAGAGATCCTTCTTCGACGTGTGCTCGGCCACGTCCGAGTACGTGAGCTCCTTGGTTGCCGACATTTTGTTGCTCTCCGTTCGTCCTTCTTGTTCGATTGCCGTTTGCCTTCCTGTCCACCGCTCGTCTCTATCACTCCTCGTCGAAGTCGTTCACAATCCTATCTCGCTGTGGTGAGTCTCGTAAGGATGGTTATCGTGGGAGTGCGAGATACGGGCGGAATAGTCTATCGTTCGATACGAGAATGAAGTCGCAGTAAGCAAGATTCCGTTGATTCGCTGTGGGGTGCTTTTTTGAAGGGTTAGCCGTTCAGTCAATGCTGCCAACTCCACCTCGGCGCCCGGTTTACTTCCGCCTCACATGTGCCGGACCTCACTTCCGTTTTCTGATCGTGAGTCCATCCACGACACCCGCCATCGAGCCGCACACGGCGGATGGATGTGCTCATCATTGGGAAACAGCTACCAAAACATACGACATGATGCTCGTTCGGTATGCCTCGATAGATGAATCTGGAGATATCGAACAGATCTTTACAACGCTTTTCTCCGATCTAATGTACAAACACGCTCCAAAACTATGATAAAAATAATGCTAAAGCCAGTCTTGCCATCCTCCAACCAACCCCCTCTCTGCCTCCAAATCGTTCTCTCGGTCGCGAGACCCTACCACATCTCAAGCCACCTTTCATCTCATCCACGTTCTTGGCCTCGATCAAGCATTATTCTGCACAACCTCCAAAATCACATCCCTCGCCTCCTCCACTCCCCCCTTCGTCCCCGTAATCTCAATCGCCTCTCCCTTACTCTGATCCCTCGGAACCTGGATCTTCGTCCCGGTCTGCTTCCTAATCCTGTTGATCTCGCTGCCGCCTTGACCAATCACATGGCGGTATGCACGCGGGTCGGGTAAGATGAGGAAACCGATGGTATCCTGCTTGCCAGCCTCGTCCAGAGCGCGGGTCAACTTCTGTTGTGCAGACGCAACAGCTTCAGCAGAGGGGCCAGAGAGCACCCATGGGATATCGCCTTCCTCGGTCGAGGAGTGCATATCGTGCATCTCCCAGGAGTGGTTGCTGGCGTTCGCCGTCGGGTCATCTGTGATCAGAGGCATCGACTCGCCGTTCGCGCGGCTAGGCGCTGGCGCTGAAGGCTTCGGTGGCGGACGCTGGCCTGCATGGTCGACGGTGACTTTGTGGTCGTTCCTCAGACGGCGGAAGAACTGGCCATTGTCCGCGATCGAATGGTGGTACTTCCGTGGCACAGATACAGTCTCGCCTTCCTGATCTTTCGTGATCTCGAGGATATGTGCCTTTGCCGCCTCAACCTTCTCAGGCTGGCCTGCGATGCGGACCTGCGAGCGCTGCGCGCCAGTCTCGCTTTGTCGTGGGACGTTGATTGTGACACCGAACTGCTGCTCAAGTTGTCGGCGAGTCTCGCCACCTCTGCCGATCAGTAGGCGATGCTTATCCGGCTTGACCTCAGCAACGTCAGTAGTTTGAGACTCTTGCTCATTGACTAGGGCCTCAATCGCTGCGCAGATCTTGTCAACGACAGCTTTCTGGCCTTCGACACGAATGTTGTTGCCCTCAGCGTCTGTCTTCGGGAAGCGGATCATGCGGTTGTGGAGTCGTGTGTCGTCTGGGCCACCAGCTTGGGTGATTATACCGCGCAGATTAGAGCCTAAATCTTGTTAGCATACGCGCACAGAATATAGCAGGAAGCTGAGCTGCATACCTTGAGCACCAATGATGAGACGATGATGCCGTCTCTCAATCTCAAGGTTGCGCGTAACAGTGTTGTCAAAGACCTTCGCCTTCTCCTCGATAAGCTTCTTCGCCTCCTCCACAGCCTTCTTCGAGCCCTTGATCTTGATCTCAGCTCGGCCACCAGGACCAGCAGCTTCTCGCGCATTAGGCACGTCAATTTGTGCACCAGTCTCGAGTCGCATCGACTCCATCTCCTTGCCGCCAGCACCGATGAGTGAGGGAATCTGGTTCTGCGCAACCTGGACAGTCGCACTGAAAGAATTGTCCTTCACGTACTGCAGCAGACTCAGCAGCTCCTCGCGACAAGCATCAGCTCCCTTGGTCGGGCCCTTGATAATGACTTCGTGAGGTAGCTGGTTGTTAGGTCGGCGTCCTGCAACACTTTCGCCAGCTTCTGAAGCATCGTCATCGCCTCCTCTGTTGCGTGGGAAGTTCACGCGAACACCATAGCGGTCCTGCAGACGGTTGACTTGAGTGCCTTGGTAGCCAATGAGGTCGCGATGGTACTGTGACGGGATGTTGAGATGGTGTTCTGCCTCATCTTCCAGCTTCTTGCCCATCTCGAGAATGTGCTTCTTGCAGGCATTGGCTTTCGCTTCAGGGCCCTTGATCTCGCACTTGCCGTCATTGAGCTGTATGTCCACATCGAATTCTTCTCGTAGACGATTGATGTTCTCGCCACGGCGACCAATTAGATGGTTAGCGAACTTCTGTGGGAAGTCGAAGCTGAGAGTAAAACCGCGCTCGGACTCGTCCTGCTTCTCCTGTTCAATGAACGCGAGCAAGCTCTGCATGAGCGCATCAACGTCGTTTTGCGGGCCGCGCAGATTGACGTTTGGAGTAGGTGCTCGTCTTTGTTGTTGTGGCTGCCGTGGTCCACCATACATGACTTGTGTCGGGATGAAGCCTTCAGGTTGTGACGAGTGATGGCGATCAACGTGCCGCCTGATTTTGTCGTGGAACTTCACAGGTGCGTCGACCTCTCGAGAGACAATCTCCTCGCGACCGCTGATCAGACTCAATATCTCCTGCTGTGCTTGCTGCAGCGCTTGCTCGAAAGCCTGTGCGTCTTGCGCAGTCGGTTGCCGCCGTGGTAGCTGATACTCTGGCGAAGGTGCGCGATCCTCGAAGACAAGCAGTACTGGGCCTTCATCACCATCTTCGGGAAGAATGACTCGCACGCCGTGTTGGTCTCTGATGTTGCTAGCTGCCTGCTGGCGGAGATGTTCGTGGTAGAACGGATCGACCTCAACAGGATGGAATCGTGTGGGCGGGTGGCCACTGATCAGGTTCATGATGTCTGAGCGAGCTTTCATCGCATTCTTGCCGTCGCGAGCATAGATCTGCCAGGCGCCTGTGCTATCCGGCATAATGCGAGCATTATGCATGCGCTCGAGCTCCTCGATGCCTTGTCTCTGCTGAAGATAGCGAGTGACATCGCGTGCATGGGCTTGTGCGCCCCTCGGTGCATTTGCATGCTGTTTTGCGATGTCTGCACTAGCCATTGACATGCTGGAAGCGAGATCCATAATCTTATTCATACCCTCCTCGATCCGGTCAGCGGGCCCAACGACAGTGAGCATCTCCGAGTCGTCACCTGGCGGAGGCATGATGACAGAGCAGCCAGTCTCGGCAAGGAAGTCATTGAGAGAGGTGCCCATGTTACCGACGATAAACTGATGGCGTCCTCGCTCAATTGCCATTTGCTCCAGAGTAAGCTGCCGTTCAAGCTCCTGCATTTGCCGTTCGATTTCAGCTCGCGCCTCTGCTACAGCCTGTCGCTCGCCTGAAAGCTGTATAGGTAGCCCAGCTTGCGCCGAGAATGCTGCTGGTTTCCTGTCCGCAGGCGCTTGTGGAGGTGGCTGCTCGTTCCAAGTGTGGTATTGAGGAATTTGCATCTTTAGATCGCGGCCTTCACGTAGTGCATTGGTGCGAGGGTGCGCGTTCAAGAACGGGTAGTACTCCGGTGGTATATTCTTCAGCCGAGTATTGGCGCTCGAGGTATGTTCGTTCACAATCTTCTCAATATCTTGCTTCGCCATCTGGACGGCGAATGGGTCGCCTTCGATTGTCACATCCACCATGGTGTCCAAGTCGTCATCCTCGACTATTTCGGCCGCCTCTTGCTTAGATATATTGATGCGCGCCCCTGTCCTCTTAGAGATAGCTTGGATCGTTGCGCCTTGCTTCCCAACGATCTTGCCACGGATGGAGGCAGGGACCGGGACGTTTACGTTTTGCTACAACCGCGTTAGTCGTGCATCGAGTTTTGAAGACCATTGTACATACCTTCGAGCATAGCTGGGTTGCGACCTCTTTCAGCGCAACCCGAACAGCGTCCACAGGTCCAGTGCCCTCGAAGACAACAACACCCCCTGGACCAGCCTTCATCTCCACATTGGCCTTGGAGCGCTTGTTGATGTCTCGGAGGATATCGACCACAGGCTTCTTGAGCTGGTTTCGCGGTGTCATCATGGACGGATGCAGCTGGATCTGTTCGCTGTAACGCCCAGGCAACGACATCTGCGGAGTCGGACCACGCTGGGATGGTGCAGTTGAGCTTGGAGTGACAATCCCAGACATTGGAGTGCTCGCGCGAGAAGACTTGTTCGAGGGTGCGGAGGTCCCGTTGGTCGTCCCGTTCGACATTCCATTTGCGGCCTTCCCGACGGCTGCCGGCTTGCGTGACCACGGTGTCGGTGCAGCAGCAGCTGGCTGCGCTTTTGGCCCGCCCAGAGCTGGGAACGCATCTTCAGACTGAGTATCAATGGTGGGCTTCTTGCTTGCGGGAGCCTGCTGCGGTTGTTCGCGCATTGGCTGCTTGCCGGCTGCTTTGCTGGACATAGCTTGTTCGCCAGATGGAGTAGCTACCCGAGACGGGTCGGTGCTGATCGGCAGGGAAGCGGCGCCGGAAGGCGGTGGGTGCAGGGTGAACTCCTCGTCGGGGACGTCTTCAATGGTGACTTTATGGTCGTCGGCGGCATGCTGCTGCATAAGCTTTTCAGCTGCCGAAAGCCCATCGGCTCCAGCGGAGTTGCTGTTGGTAGCCGTTTCTGTAGCCATGCTGACGGGTATCGTGGTGTTGCACGTGAGAGGGTACCAGGTAGAATTTCCGAGTCGTGTGAGGTGGGACGATGTGAAGTATAGACAAGTTCGGTGCTCCTAGTTATGCATCATGCGTAGTCAATCAATTCGCGGAAGTCGTAGGTGAATGGGGTCGTCTTGTGACCTGTAGTACGTCTCAGTGAATACTTGAGAAAGTGATGGATGGAGGTGGAACTGTAGGGTGTAGAAATGTCTGGAAGCGAAGCTGTCCTTCGATTTTGCCGGGGCTCACGGGGCCCTGCAGGTGACCCCAGACGAACTACCTTAAGCGGGAGGCTCCGTCTCCAGTGACCGTTGCGCCTACTACCACTTGACTTCACCTATCAAACTGACATCAATGGTCGGATGTCATGTCCATCACGTTCAGCAGCTTCACGAGAGGCCAGTCCTACGGCAACGCCAAAATTCGCTACGACGAGGTCACAATTCGCACTCGAGGTCACACGACCGTGCCCTTGTTACCTTCGAGATTCAGACCATCGTCCAATGGCATACGCAGGTATTGACATCCTTCCTAGATTCGCAGTATCTGGCCTATCTCTCTCAACGCCGCTTCACATGCTCCCGAGACTTCTCATCAAGCTCATAGCCAACTTCGTCGCACCAACTTCTTGTCGCTCCTAGTCTCGAGACTGCCCCTGGGATACCCTAACTCCATATGTACAGCAAGTGTGTCGATCATCGTTGGGTGGGTCACTTGGTGATGAAGCCCAGGTAGTCGGCCTGTTGAACGAAGATAAGTCAGCATAAATCTACTTCTTCCTTCCTGCCCGGGTCGGATACTCACCACAATAAGCGTAATCATCGCATGCGGCGCTATCCGCACATAGTACGTCGAGAACCCACGATAGAACCTCAAAGGCCCTTCATTCGCGATCACCTTCCGGAAGCAGTCCACCATACCACTATACGGCAACTTCCCATCTGGTCCCTTCGACTGTTTCTGAAGCCTCGTCTTCACAAAGTCGAACGGCAGCGAGAAGAATGACGCGAAGAAGCCGGCAATCGCCGACGCCGCGAGCGTCTGCGCGCGTGGACTGAGGGAGGTGTCTTGTAGCTGCGACTTGGCCTCCGAGAAGAACGCGAGCTGACCGAAATTGAGCGCCATCGCGCGAACGACTGTCGGGTATGCGCCAGCCCACCAGGCACCGATGCCTTCGGTCTTGGCTATCCTGCTCAGAGCGTCTATGACACTCTTATAGTGCGCTCGCTCTGCTTTCGGCTTGAGGCCATCAGACTGCATGCGGATGAGGGCCAAATCAGCCGGGTTGCCGACCATAGCTGCCAACCCACCAGCCGTGAGACCAGAGCCCGCGCGCTCGTAGAAGTTGACTTTCCGTCCTTGCTCTTCAGCCCGAGCACCAAGAGTCTTCATGAACGTGTCGAAAAACCCCAGCCTCGCAGTCGTATACACAGCTTGCCGCAACAACCCAGCAGACAGTCCAGTATACAGATCCAGCACCTTGCCCTGAGCAATGACTTCTCGGGTCACGCTTATAGGGGTGGGCTTCACACCGCCCGTGGTTCCCTCACCAGCAAGCTGGAGTCGCACTTTGATCATGTCGATCGGTTGGATGCAGGAGGTGGCTACCATGCCCGCGAGCCCGCCGTTGACGAAGGGAAGAGCTCCGCGCATGAAGGGTGTGTGGAGAAAACCTTGTGCTGCGGCTTTTGGGTCTGTCTTTGCGGTTTGTGCGAGCTCTTGTGTTTTCGCTGCCGCATCTTTGGCGACTTTGGCTGCCTCGTCGGCTTTGGCCTTTGCTTGGTCGATTGTGGAGCTCATGGTGTGCGGTGGAGTGGAGAGAAATGGGTTGTACTGGTTGGATGTGCTCGCGAGCCCTCAAGTTCGACTCGGGCTTCGACTCGTGTTTGCTTTGTCTTCGACTCGATTTTCGACTTGGTCTTCGATTGTTCTGCTGTTCTACCTGTTAGTCTGGTTGGAGGCGGTGAATTCATATACAGTGTCTAGTGGGAACAGGTTGGCAGTGAACGACTGCAAGTCCTCCCGCTGCTCCGCCATCTGGTATACCAATGTACCTGATTGTGGCTTTTCCTCTACATCTGATCGCACTACCAAACTGGTGAGACGTACGAAATCGCTTACTCACAACAGTTGGAACCGATCCGCGTCCCCAGCTAAGCTCTTCCCACTCACATGTGCTCCCAACAAGGCGGCTTCACAGTCTACAGGCGACGTTGGTGTCCGCGTCTTGGTCTTCGAGGAACAGTCATGCAAGCTCTGCAGCGAAATGTACAGCTACGCAGGTACAAGTAGGAAGCAACGCTCGCAAGAAGGGGACGACGAGCTGTTGAGCTGTGCCGTGGTGCTCCTCATCCTGTTGCCCGCTTCTCGGTGTGCACTGGGGAGCTGTTCTTGGTCTCGTGCGGGGTGAAGCTGGCCACTTACGTTGGGTGAGATCAGCATCGCGTGTCGGGAGAATGCACCGATGCCGTTTTTGCCCGAACGATCGGGTTGTCGGGTTCATTGTTCCATGAGACCTGTACTCTGTTAACGATTTGGTCTCCAAGTCACGAATGCTTCGGAGAGATGTAGGGGTGGATGGTGCGAAGTCGGCGGGACGCCGGACCGAAGAAGATGATTGTCGGCAAATCTTCGGTATCATGTGCGTTTAGATCGCGTCAACCAGAACGCGTATAGTGGTTCATGTTGTACTTCACAATATAAACATAACAAAATCGACATCATGCCGCCTCGAGCCCGACAACCAAATGCTGGGCCTAGTCGACAATCCACCGTAGCACCCACGCCCTCTCAACCAGCAAGAGCCGGTACTCAATTACCACCATATGAAGCACCTTCGTTCCCGCTCAATCCAACCGCACAACGCACACTGGACAATCTGCCCAGATCACACAACTTGAAGAAACTCGACGACAGCCTTGCTGATGCGCAAAAAGCACTATCAGAAGTTGCTGCCGAAATCAACGACCGTCTAACCGAGCGGGAGACCAAGCTATCGAAGAAGCGCAAGGCCCAGACCACTGAGCCCACGTCAGAAGACGCAGAGAATGGCGCCAACGAAGGCGAGCAGAACCTGGACGAGCTGCGGGACAAAGTCTCGAGGATGACGACGCGGATGGACGAGAGCATGCGGAAGATGATTGATGGACAGCATAGTGTGCAGGACATCAAGGCATCTATCGCTGCTACTGCCACGGATGCGAGACTCAATGCCAGCACGCAAGCGAGCACGCAAGCTGCTTCCACTCAGCGGAGGAGAAGGCGGGGCCGGGAGGAAGGTGAAGATGGGGAGGAGGGAGACGAGGAGGAGTACCAGGACTTTGAGCCCACCGATCCGAGAGGCGGCACCCAACCACAGAAGTCTGCTCTCGAGACGTTCCGTGCGAAGATTGACGACTCGAAGACTCGCTACCAAGCGCACAGCTTGACAGACCGTTATGCGGACAACAATGCTTACCGAGACTTCAAACGAGTTGTTCACGATGCTAGACACCCCACTGGAGATGTACCGATGTCGCATCAGAACGAGTGGTTCGACGAGGGGCAAGCGCCAGCACCGGGAATGACTACACGAGCACGAAACGGTGATGAAGAGGAAGACTCCGACGACGATCTTGCGGTGTCTCGGACGACCATCAGCACAAAGTGTCCATTGACGCTTACAGAATTCAAGAAGCCGTTGACTTCAAAGAAGTGCCCGCACAGTTTCGAAGCCGAGGCTATCCTGAGTCTAATCAACGGCTCCACTGCGCATGTCGGAGGTGGACGCTCTGGAGAAAAGACGGTGCAATGCCCAGTCTCCGGCTGCTCGCAATCTTTGACGAAGAGCGATTTGCACACCGACGCTGTGCTGGTCCGCCAGATCAAGCGGTTGCAGCGGTCTCGCGAGCTCGACGAGGAAGATGCAGACGACCGGGAGGATGGTGTTGACGGCCCAACATTGATCGGAGATGACGATACTGCAGATGTCGATGATATCGTCGAA
>JAABUW010003585.1_pt1 | contig 21967 bp, 19 predicted proteins | sample 5560081 | NCBI WGS metagenome assembly JAABUW01 (sample SAMN10711882, study PRJNA513363) | rock metagenome | isolation source: Antarctica rocks | place: Antarctica: Victoria Land, Knobhead sud
GGCTTTTGAATGATAAGAGTAAGCCGACGGGGGTAGAGCCGGGGCCGGGGCCTGAGTATGCGAAGATTATAATGGGGAGAGTGAAGGAGTTGTTGAAGAAGCTGGAGAACGAGGGGAAGTTTGGAAAAGATGGGGTTTGTTATTATTGAGAGAATGCGAACCGAACGGTTCGTGATGTTGATTATCATGATTTGCGGTGCGATGGCGGTGGACAATCTTGGCACCTTGTCCTGTGTCTTGTGATGGAATAGACTTCCTCAGACAGAATCGATGCCGCCAAGCTGATCGTTCATCATTATCCTAGCATTTTCTCCGTACAGATCACAGGAATGTTCGATGGCAATCTTTCCCCATTCATGTCCATTGGTCTCACGCTTGGGAGCACGATCAATCAGCGTCTGATGATCTCTTGTCTCCCTTAGCTTCGCAATTCCTCTCGTTTGTCGTCCGTATTGATCTGTAATGCTGGGGGAGAACTCGACCCAAGTGCCTAGTATGCCACGACTCCAGCTCTCAAAGTCAAAGTCGAATGCCGTATCTCCGCGTCTGATGTCGAAGAATGAATAAGGTCACCAGAGGCATCCCGATCGCGAGCATAAGCACCAATATGAGGCTGATACCATTCTCTGGAGGGACCCATCCAAGGTTACCATCAACCGCACTGATGTAGAAAAGAACGAAGTCGAACGTTCCATGTAGAAAGACTGGGAGCCGCATGACCTGCCACAAACTCATACTCTCCCCACGAAGATCCCGCCGGATCACATTGATCGCTAGTAGACAGCTTGTCATTGCGTGACCAGGCGCACCAAGGAATGCACGCTGGAAAACGAAAATGGCGATCTTAGGTCCACTTTCCGATTGACATGCTTGATATATGAATGCCACACTCTCCACTGTACCCATCCCCAGCGCAGATGCCATGGCATATGTAACATAATCTGCCTCGCTGGTCACGGCACGAAACCGACGGACAGCCATCAATGAACAATACTTCACTCCTTCCTCCACCATCGCTACTGCGATGTAGCTACCCAACACGAGAAATAGCACATACTGCCATCGCGAAACCATATGCTTCCTGATATCTTTATGTTGCGTACTATACCCATCAATGGCACCGGCGCGATCCTCGTTCTGCAGATTCCATTCGTCGAGATATGTCTTCGTCTCGGACCCAAAGAGCAAGATCGCAAAGCCATACGACAGCACCGATTCGAGGGCTAGGACAACTACCATTCCAACCGTGCCGGCGCCAAGATACGAGCATATTATGGTCTCTGGATCCACGGACGGGCCTCCGTCTGAAGCATTCCAACTCCAGAAGAGCCACACGGTCGGCAGTAACAGGATGGGAAATAGTGCAGCGGTCAAAGGTGACAGGATCAGCAGAGTGCCTAGCGTTGCTAACAAGGTGAGAGCACACAGTATTCTGACTGGCAATGATATGCGTTTGACCAGCTTTGGTAACGGGCTATTCTTTGCAGTAGAAGGATTGTGACTCGCCATATTTTACTGATCGCTAGATGCAAGTATTTGGGATAGTCAAATATAGGTTGGCAGATTGAATAGGAGGGGACAAGAATTGGGGTGATAGGTAGTATATCTCGCCTTGTTGACGGTTTTTGGATTCAGCTGAAGCCTAGCTTCTAATTTGTTTTCGTGGTCCACCGTAGAAGGCTTGGCGCGATGCGAACAGAGAGTGCAGACGAACTACATTACTCACTTAGGTAGGCAGAAACTACAGTCTTGGAAAGAAGCGTGTTGAAATCTTCGCAATGGATGAGAAGATCCGCGCTTAGAAGTCTCAAGGAGTGGGGATTTCTGTCTTTGCCTCGACTCTCATGGTCTCATCATGAAGGGATTTGAAACCGTGAATATCATGTGATCATATAATCGTTACGTATATACAACGTCATTTGACATACCTATACACCCTTAGTTCCCCTTCCTCCTGGAAAGTATTTCCCTTTTCGGTCCGCATCCCTTCCAGCATACAAATCCCCCATGACCGGCGTCTCAACCTCCAAACTCGTAATACAACAGTGGCCGACTCCATTCTCCACCCCCACCACCCCCCACATCACCCCCTTCCTACTCGCATCCACATCCTCATTCGGCCTATGGCACGCAGCGCTGATCGCCGCACTGCAGCTCCCTACCAGCGGGATACCAGGCTTATATCTCCTGAAGCCCATGCCGATACCAAGAAGTACGACAATGGTTCCATAAATGATGACGGTGATGATGGCGATGGAAGAGTATCCTACAGTGGAGATCGAGCCGTAAATGTCTTCGGCGCCGTCTACTGTGAACGCTGTCACACGCGCCAGGAACAGGGATTGGGAGACGAGCCAGTGGAGTGTGCCGGAGAGTATCAGAAGAGGGATGCCGTAACGGTAGGGGAGTTGCAGCCGGTATGTGCATCTTTGTTCGCCAACAGGGCTGGTGACACGTAAGGGCTTTCGCTTGTGGGCGTAGCCGGTCCATTCGTCTGCGAGAAGCATGCATGTGAAGAGGCCGTTGTACGTGAGAAACAGGAAGGAGAGAAGTGCTTGTGGCGAGTTGGCAATGAGTATTGTGAGCATAAGTCCACCGCTTCCTGTCATACTGCTCCAGTTGACCATCTGCTCCGATGTTACGGTGCCATAGCCTAAAGCCCAAAGATGCGAAAATTTGTTGGTAGTGAGTTGGCTCGTATTCATGCCCATGAAAGAAAGTAGAAGAGCAATCAATATTGTGAGGCTGCAGAGTGTGTTGCAGATAAGCCACCTATAGGAATAGAAGTCAGCATTTGTGTCCTGGAGCGGGATCTCAAGTCATCAATTGTATCAACTGGTTTTGAAAACACTCATGCGTGGTGGGTTGGTAGATTTGTTTGGCCCAGATTGCTTACCGCCGTAGAGTGGCACTGTTGAACCAGCGATGGGACTTCGTCTGCCACTTTTTGGCCCCAGGTACCCATTTCTTCGTGGATTCTGTCTCTTTTTCGCGAGTGTTGACCGATGGTAATTGTCTACCATCATTGTGATTCGTTGGATACGAATAGGTGGATTTATCCCCTTCGTTATGATCTCGTGGGTTGAATTTCGCGTGCAAGGTACCTCCTTTCTTATTTCGTGCAAAGGAGAATTTATTGGCCAGGCACATATTTTCTGTCGTTGGGTCGGGATGATCTAGGAACGAGGCTAAAGCGTCTCCAAGGGTCACTAGTGGCTGTGACTTGTGATACCATAGTGTGAGGACCATACAGATAGTCTTCACAAGATTGCAGCCTATGACGATACCCATGATGACCAAGCTAAACTGCAGCCTGCAGCGTTCTTCTACTGGATCACTGAAACAATAGTCGACGGACAGATTATTCCGAGGGTTCAAGGAGTTGTAATTACTCCCTGAATTGTTCTGCAAAGTCCAAGATGAAGCCTCGGAGATCATACGCCCAATGTCGCAGTCCTGTTGGCTTCCGGTGTTTTGCGTGCTCTGACAAATCCATTCGTATGATGGTCCGCCGCCACTGAGCCCAGCTCCAGCAGTATCAATGCTAGTGATGTAGACAGCAGGATTGGTTGCATTGAGATCCGCGGATATCGCCACTAGGTCTCCATGAGCTGATACAAATGCTTGACCGTATGCTTCTATACACGCCTTATTCTCCAGCCTTTGCCAATTGGTAGCATTTCGGATATCCTGCAAACTTCGGCCCGCAAATATGGGTTGGGACCAATTGACGCTTTTGTCGGCGAAGAAGTTGGGAGAGGCTGCGTATACCGTGTATTCCGTCGTAGCGAGCGTTGAAAAGACCGCGCTATTGTACAGTAGATGCAGTGGAATCCCTGACAGGGCCAGAGCGTACCAAAGTGCTATCCTATACCATGATATCTGATGCAGATTTCGCACGCTCGGGACACCAATGTCAAGCCAAACCCGTTTACGGTGTGCTTTGTCCACTTCTTCGCGGGTTGGCGATGAAAGGCATTGCATACAATAATTGCTAGCGGAGAGGAGAATCGTGCTGAGAACATTGATGGCAAGATGCAGCCATAAACTTAACGTTTTAGTCTTTTGGCAGCTCCCTTCCTGGATTGTCGCGAGGCCGCCAGCATTGCCATACCGGATAGAGGCCCATAAGGTCAACATGGAGTTGATGGAGAGAACTGTCCCAGCGGTAGCAGCGCAAACGAAGACACTCATGCGCCATCCGTGGTAGACTTCCGACTTCTTGACTTCTTCGCCGTCATCGTCATCTATGCGCTTGGAAGACCTACACAACGAGCCTATGCGGCGTTCGCGAAACCAATGTGACTTTTTGACATTGACACCGTCATTGAAGGTTTCGTATTCCGCAGAATCGAGTAACGAGACAAAGCTTGAAGGTCTGGCAACAGGTTCAGGGCGAGTGGCAGATACGGCCCAGCTAGAAGAAGTACTTTAGTATGCCTCCTTGGAGTAGTTACTGGTGACCTACGATGTCGCAGTATGCAACTCATAGCCTTCTACCCTTGGTGCCGAATCATGGACATGACCATACGACGGCGGCAAAGGTGGCAAATCCTTGTCAATGGATAACATGGAGACTCATGAAGAACAGCCAGAATCCCGGGTGAGGACAGGCGAACTCGACGGGATCTGTTTTTCTGATATATTGAGGAATGAAAAGAGAGGTCATTCCGAAGCTGAGAAACATCCGGACGGAAGATGAAAGATTTTTTGACAGTTCGGTTCTGTATTGGAGAAGAGCTGTCTGGTTTGAGAAATGCAAGTGTCTCGACTCTTGTTTCACCCTCTCGACCAACCCGTACATGCGGGAAGTCATCACTGGAGCGGCTGGTAGAGCCTCCTCAAGTGTATCAAGAGTCAGGAGGGCTGTGCAACGAGGTTGGGGCTCAACGTTATTAGCGAAGCCAGAACTACTGGGTTACATCGCCCATCATCGCATATTGATAGGCATGTGTGAAAGCCATGGATGGGCGGGCTCGGTACGGAGTAGGGAGAAGGATGAGGATGTTCTAGGTTGATGCCGCTGATGGGCCCTACCTTAGGGGTCCGACCAGCTAGTTCTAGAGCCTAGATCTAAGCTAAGGTAGCCCCTATCTACTTACTAGACTCAATTCTTCGCGATGCATTACGTCAACGACCCTCGCGTCTCTCGCGTCACAAAAATAATTTCTCTTTTCGTCGTGCATTGTGTCTGCAGTTCTGCATGTTCAGGTTTGCCCCACCCAAGTATAGCTATACATCAATCAGATTGAATAGCCCTGCCACTCTCGTGCATTCCATTAGGCCCTTGACGATATATCCTTGCCAGACGTGGCTATCCCACAGCTCTCGCGACTTGTCAGCCCTCGCAATGACCAAGAGAAAAAGCCAGTCGGCGGCTTCTGCTTTCACCATCGCCCCCATCCAACTACCCACCTTCGATGACCCAACTCCGCCAGCAAAGCGAAGGGCTAGTCAGCGCAAGATTTCGCAACCTGAACCCACTACAGGCTCCACCAACCCCGATATAAATGCGAATGTTCTTGATGCACCGGAAGCTTTGCGAGCTTCCCCTGATGCAAGTGAGGCGGATGAGCGCATGGATCTTGCCGCTGCTGGCATGGATGTGGATAAGCAGGTAAAAGAGGAAGACAATGATTCGCCTCTTACGGAGATGTCAGAGGTAGAGCCACCAGTCGAGGCAAAGAAAGCCAAGCCGAAAGCAAGAGCATCGGCATCAAAGAAGGCTGTCAATACGGTCGACCCGAAGGTGGAGCCTGCTGTATTCTTGAAGGACAAAAAGGAGTTAGCGATAGAACCACGATTCCTTGATCCGGAGGCAGAGGGGGAGGAGGAGGCTGACGAGGAAGAGATACAAGCTGCTCTGTCTAGACCGCCACCTGTGAATAGCGACTACCTTCCTTTGCCGTGGACGGGCAGGTTGGGATACGTGAGGCTTGACCCTCCAAATGATTGAGTGGGGACTGACTGCCACCAGGCTTGTTTATGCACATACCTTCGCTTCTCGAACCCGCCAGTCTTCAGCTCACGAACTTGTCGCATTGCGTCTATACTAGAAAACCGTCACCCATTGAGAGACCCCAATGAACCCCCTCATGCAACAAAGAACAGACCAGACAGAGAGCAGCCTGCGGATATCGCGCGGGGGCAAGCGTTCGTAGAGTCCCTTGGGATAGCGAACGCAAAGGATATCGTGAAAATGATCAGATGGAACGACAAATTTGGGATCAAATTTCTAAGACTAAGCAGCGAGATGTTCCCTTTTGCAAGCCATTCAGAGTATGGTTACAAGCTGGCCCCTTTCGTCGCAAAAGAGCTGGCCGAGGCAGGAAAAGTCGCAGCAGAGCTAGGTCATAGGCTGACCACCCATCCTGGCCAGGTAAGTCGTATGTATGCCGTTGGTTTATCACGCTCTAACATTGATCACAGTACACACAACTCGGCTCGCCTCGCAAGTCGGTCATTGACAATGCCTTACGCGATCTGGACTATCACGCCGAGCTACTAAGCCTCCTCAAAATGCCACCCCAACAAGACAGAGATGCAGTCATGATCCTACACCTTGGAGGCGTCTTCGGCGACAAAGCAGCAACTCTGGATCGCTTCCGTGAGAATTACTCCAAGCTTCCCCAAGGCGTCAAAGACCGTCTAGTCCTCGAAAATGACGACGTAAGCTGGTCCGTCCACGAACTCCTACCTCTTTGCGAAGAACTCAATATACCAATGGTGCTGGATTTCCATCATCACAATATCATCTTCGACCCTGATCAGATCCGCGAAGGCACGAAAGATATCGTAAATCTGTTCCCTCGTATCTTAGCGACATGGAGGCGGAAGAACATTACCCCAAAGATGCATTATTCTGAGCCCACACCTGCGGCTATAACCGGTCGTCAGCGAAGGAAACACAGTCCTCGCGTTGCGACCCTCCCGCCTTGCCCAGCAGATATGGATCTTATGATCGAGGCCAAAGATAAGGAGCAAGCTGTCTTCGAGCTTATGAGGATCTTTAAGCTGCCAGGCTACGACAAGTTCAATGACATCATTCCCCATGTACGCAAAGACGACAACAAGCCCGTTAAGATAGCCAAAAAGAAACCGCCTAAAAAGAAGAAGGTTGTCAAGACAGAAGATGACGATCTAGACGCCGCAGAGGAAGCGATTGAGGACGAGGAAGAGATCATCCAGGAAACCATCGCAGACGATGAAGTTGGCATGGGCGGGCCTGAAGGTCGTGTTTATTGGCCACCAAGTATGGAACACTGGCTTCGACCTGTGAAGAAGGTTATCAAACCGAAAGAGCCAAAGGACGAGACGAAGATGACCCCAGCGCAGAAGAAGAAAGCTGCCGCCGACACGGCTAAAGAAGGCAGGCAGGCTGCGGAAGAGGAACAAGTAAACGGAGTCGAAGACGCGGCCAACGCGATAGCTACGCCCACGCCGTCGAGCAAGAAGGCCATAGCCACTTTGAAGCCTGCACCCAAAGCAGCTGCGAAAAAAAGCGCCAGTGGGACGAAAAAGAGTGTGAAGAACGTGCCTACGCCTTCAACTTCAGATGATGAGGCTGATGAGGCAATGTCTGATCTTGGGGAAGAAAAACAGGTAAAGAAGCCGAAGAAGCCAACGGCGAATGGGAGGTCGGCGCCGAAGAGACAAAGCGCAAGGGCAAAGAAGATGAGCTATGCTGAAGACCACGATGAGAAGATTGAGTGAGCTCAGTCGTGTGAGAAACGACGGCGACGTTTTATAACTCCATTCCGTCTACCCTTTTACGGGTTCTGTGGCCTCGAAGGCTGATTCGCTCCGTCGGCAGTCATGTATCTTTGCGACCATGCGCATCGCCTGCTGGAGCTTAGAGCGCCAAATCAGTTTTGCCGCAATTGAAACTTCAAGATTCAAAGTCCAACCCGACGGCATTCTTTTGGCATTCTTTTGGCATTCTCAGGCACTGTTGTGGTGCCTTCTCTCCTCCGAAGTTCCGCCTTAGTCCTTTCGGAAGCCTGGCCACTGCAACGACATCGTCAAAGGGAGTTCAATTGAGGAAGCTCTGACCAAATCCTGTTCTATTTTCTCCGATCGCCCCTGTGCAGAATCCGTTTACCCTGCCAAAATGCACCTCACCAACTCTCTTCTCACCCTTACCCTTACCCTCCTCCTCTCCCCTTTCAGCTACGCTCTCGTCGTCGACTCCTCCCAGACAATCAGCATCCCCGGCCTCTCCAGCGTATACACCGCCCCCGGATCCCCAGAAGCGACCCAAGCTGCCCGCTACACCATCAACAACAACCTAGGCATAAGCCAAGGCATTCCCAACAACGCCTATCAAGACCCATGCGGTCCAACCTCCCAAGATCGCGTCAACGCAGGAAAAAACACACGCTCAACCTGCCACAAAAATGTCAGCGTATCTCATCTCGACCACCTAAATTACTACGGCGTACAATGCCAAAACGACAACACTGGCTACATCCTCAACCAAACCACATGCCTCAACGCTATGGCGACTATCTGTCTCCAGATCTCCGGCATGCAAGGCTCCGCCTACCAAACGAACGACAAGTGGATCTGGAGTACCTGGGAAAACAACTGCACCTTTGGCTACTGGCTTCCTTCCAATGGAGCGCCGGCACCGAGTTTCCAACGCTGCTATGAGCAGATTGTGGCGCCGATAAATGAGGCGTGTACGCAGGAAGCGGGGTGGAATGTGGGGAGTGTTAATTTGAGAGAGTTGCCGGTGAAGGGCAGCACGGGATCGCCGGTGGATGGGAGCTATCCGAGTTATGTAATGATTGCCCAGGGAAGTTATTGGGGTGTTAATGCTGAGGATGGGGCTGTCGCTGGGGAGTGTAAGGCGCAGAGTGGAGTGGTTTTCGATTGTGAGGTCGTTGGAGGCGGGTAGGGGTAGATTTGAGTGAAGTTTCGTCGGTGTCACGTCAAATAAGTGAGAGCTTCGCACCCATTGGATTCGGCGCGCCGTCGTACAACGTACCTATATGTGACCATCTGGGCCTCATTGGGAAGTTTCTGCGCAAAGAACGCGAGCATTGAGCCAAACATATTAAACGCCGGCAGAATGGCGCTATACATTGTCAGCGCCCTTACCTAAAGGTAGACACTCCAACTCCAGTACTGAGGACTACCCTACGCTTCATGTCGCACCCTTGATCCTTGTTCCTCAAGCCCAATCACACGCTTGTTTACTCCTACCATGGCTCCTTGGCCTCTACCAACGCAGTATGAGCAAGGCCACTCCACCCTATGGCTTTCTCCACGACTGCGATACGCTCACCACACAAAGGTCGTCGGTCCGCAAGAAGAAGCTTGGTACAGCGGGTTGGAAAGGAGTCAATCGTATGTGCTTTCGATCAGGTATAGCCCACAAGAGCCGCCTATGGCTTTGCACATTGTTCTACTTCAAGCCGCGTAAAACCCATTGTACACGATTTGCTTGCTTTTTTTTACCAAAGGCAGCTCTTGAGAGCACGGACATGGGGCCTCTGATGCATTTGCTTCGGTACCTCGGTGTGTTGATGAGTTCATCAATGTGGACCAACACAATTGGGTTTTCTGGATTCAGTTCAATCAATTCGGACTCTGTGCCTTTGTCATTCCCTCCCCCTCCCCCAGAATCTCGCAATCGTATTGAATTACACATGTAAATCTTGACGCATGCGCTGACTTGTTCGAAGAACGAGTTCATTGCAGTCAGCCGAGTCCAGAAGTCTGGACGTTCCTTCAGACCTGCTTCAAACCGCGTTTCATCGATTCAACACGAGAGCTTTCTCCGAGCATTTCGTGCCTTATAAGTTTCACACTCGAAGGGTTGCGTTCGAGCCTGGCCTGGAAGATGGGAGGACCTTTATTACTGAGATCACCGTCGAAGAGACCGTTGACACCAATTCAGAGGACTACCAATGTACGATTTCTCGAGAGGCGTACTCAATACATATTTCGAACGAGGGCCAGGTACTCATCAGCATTAAACACCCTCAAGGAGCGATCAGAGCGCTGGACACGCTTGCACAGCTCTTCTACGCTCATTCTAAAGGCAAAACAGACGTGTATACGCCGTACGCACCAGTTCTGATCAAAGATGCTCCGAAATTCGATCACAGAGGTCTCAACCTCGACATCTCCCGGAATTGGATCCCTCCATATGATGTCTTACGCACGATCGAAGCCATGGCCTTCAACAAATTGAACAAGCTGCACATCCACGCTTCAGATGCTCAATCATGGCCTCTCGAAATACCCGCTCTTCCCAGCTTAGCCAAAGAGGGCGCCTACCGTGAAGATCAAATCTGGAGCGTTGGAGACCTCGAAGAGGTACAGAAGCACGGTCTCTACCACGGCGTCGAAGTCTACCTCGAGATCGATCTACCGGGCCATACGGCGTCAATACACCACAGCCACCCTGATCTCATCACTGCGTACAACAAATCTTGGGCAACATATGCCGTGGAGCCCCCAGCGGGCCAGCTAAAATTGAATTCGCCGGATGTCCCTCCATTCCTGACTACGCTGCTGAACGACATCCTGCCTCGAAGCTCGGCGTGGAGTTCGCACTTTCATGTTGGTGGCGATGAACTGAATCATGAAGCTTATAAACTCGACCCAACCGTGCGATCTTCCTCTAAAGAGGTCATACGGCCGCTGCTGCAAAAACTGATGGATCATGTACTATCGCTTGTTAAGTCCAACGGTCTTACGCCCGTGATATGGGAGGACATGCTGATGATGTGGGATCTCAAACTACCCGTCAACACGATTGTACAGACGTGGCGGTCTTCGAAGTCACTTGCCGATGTGGTTGGCAGAGGGCATCGTGCCCTTTTTGGGTCTTTTGAGGAGTGGTATCTTGATTGCGGCTACGGCACCTTCATCGATCCGGATCCTGCAAACCTGGACAGTCCCATCAATCATCCCTTTCACGATTGGTGCAGTCCATACAAGAACTGGCGCCAGATACTCTCTTACGATCCCTTGAAAGATATCCCTGAAGACCGTCAGCATTTAGTTGTCGGTGGAGAAGTCCATTTATGGGGAGAGCTAACGGATAGTGTTAATCTCGTGCGTTGTTTTCCCTGACCCTTCTGCTCACTTCAAGTAACCATCCTGACTCCGAAACCTCCACGTAGGACAACATGCTCTGGCCCCGCGCAGCAGCCGCGGCCGAAGTCCTCTGGCGGGGTAAGGGTGAGGTAGGCGAATCCAGCACGCGCAGGTTGGCGGAGATGAGGGAGAGACTCGTTGCGAGGGGAGTGAAAGCTGGTATAGTGCAGATGGAATGGGGTCTCAGGAACCAAGGCGGCTGTACCCTATGATTCGAGTGGCCATTGGTGGTTCAAGCCGAGACTGAAGTATGCTTGGGTAGATGTATGTCATGCTATGACTGACTGCAATTAGTCTAAGCTGGAAAGACAGCCGCACGTGGTCCAATCCAACGAAAATCAAGTCTCAAATGACACCAAATATCGGCTCAGATTTAACTCTCCAGTCACAATGCAACTATCAATGAAATGCGAGATCAACCACTTCAACCTCGACGGAACCCGAAGAGACGGTCTTCTTTGGTGCATCGAGCCTCGTCTGAGTACATAGCTCAATGGGGTTTACTCCACCAGTATCTCGTATGAGTATGTCGAGCGACCGAGTAGGCTAGTGGCAGAGACAAACGCGCGGAGGAATACAAGGTATTATCCCTGATGACATCCTCAAGCAACATCGGTGATTCGCGCTTGGGTATCGCGGGCTGAAGTGTTGTCATTGATACTGAAAAGCTCTGATACGTCGCCATTGCTCGAACTCCGCCGTTCAAATATTATTTGGCTTCTTGATTGCTTGATTTCTTCATGCCTTGATACCTTCGTGCCTTCATTCGTGTGTGTTGGGAGTCGCCATACCTAGATCTTGACAGCTGCTTATAGCAGTTTATTGAAAGTGCTAGCTTGTGGCTCCAGTACATTCGTTCTGACGATGTATTAGGATAACATGTTGCCACGGAATCGAAGGCTTGTGAGTGTTTGTGCTTTCTTTTGAGGCTTTCCAGCTAGAACGGCAGGCTCGTCTACGGTATCTGTTCCTGTTGGGTAGGTTCTTTTGCCTAAATCGAGCAAGCCGGGATCTAATCCCTATCGTGTGTTCGCCATCTTGCAAGGATATATCCCCAATGGCGCAGCAAATGACGCGGAACCCAGTCATTTGAAGGCCGGTGCCGCGGCAGAAAGCTTTTGGTCGGACTGTCGACTTCTGCCATATTGGACTGCCCTCTAACATTTTACAGACGTTGGAATCCTCAAAGAAATTCGTCACCCTGATTTTCTGTTCCAATGCTTCCATTCGTCTTCCAATGGCACTACGACATCATCGTAGAAGGCTTGCCTGAAAGCTTCGTTGTCAAGGCTAGATATTCTGACTTTCGTTCCAAAGTCGCAAAATATGCAAGCTCTTGCTGCGTCAGCATATCCGGACGCCTCTTCTTCAGCCAGGTTTTCGACGAGGCGTGTGGCGATAGCATATTCTGTGAAGTACGGAGGATCATCCGCGCTCTTAAAGTGGTCCAGGGGCTTCCCATAGGATAATTCAAGTAGGAGCACACCAAGCTTGAAAACGCTTTCATTTCGGACTGGACTGAACGAAGCGTGCGTTGTCTTGCTTTTGGGCTGTTGGCTTTCCATATCATCCTTATGAAAAACTTTAGAAATGTAAGGATGTTCCGCCAAGCCGTTGTGGAAGATGATGTCTTTCTTTCCCCATTCACTACTGAGCCAATCCGTGGTCTGTAATTGGAGGATAGTAGAGGCTAGAGTGACCGCGATCTGTAGGCGTTGTTTCTTGGTCATATAGGGCACCGTTTGATTACCGTGAAGCGCAGCCGGTCTCGGCTGGATTTGCAGTATGAAGGGCTCGTTGCTGAGAACATCATGGAGTGTTGTAGTATGTGTCCACGAGAGCGTAGGCTGTTGGCTAATCGCGTACATGCCAAGGGACCGCTCCTCGTCGACCAGGCACCCGAGGCAGGTTTCATGTTGCTCGATGCTCTGTATCTGACCAAGAGCGTAACACAGGTTCCTAATCAGACCTCGTCTAGTGTCCACAGCTGGGAGGCAATTCGTCAGTGCCGACGCTGTGGAATCAACATCTGGGGTCTCGGAAGCCCAGCCAACCTTCTTTTTGAGCTGAGGTAGTTTGCATCTTTGAGCGAATGGCATGTTTGTGTGGTCTGCGAGAGGGATACCAATACCGAGCTGGACGGTAGAAGACATGATGGCCATGTGGGTCTTCGAGGCCGTCACGGTGAGTGACGCTAATCCCGAAGCCAACTGCGCGCTGTCTTCATCTGAATATTGGCCATTGTTTCGTCTTGGACCAATTTCATCGTCGTCTTCAATGGGTCGAAATTCTGTTTCTTGCCAGGTCGAAGGCCTAGAGTGATTGGGCGATATCTCGCTGGTAGATGGGAATAACACCCGGAATGAAGGTGTAGAATCGCAATCCCTCATCTCGAGTCGTAGACTCGCGCTGTGAGGATATCTGCACGTGCAGGACCATCCATGCTTTAGAACGTTATGTAGGCTCCTGGCGCAATCCCGAATCTTTCGGAACGGCTCTGTTGCTTTCCGACGGCCGAGCCTCACAGGTTCTAGATGCAAGGTATCCTGCGTCAGATTCATCAGATTCCTGTTGTCCTTGTCCATCTTCAGAAGTAAAGTCTCGTGCTCTTTCCTCGACAGACACATGACAAATTTCTTCCATGCTTTCTTATGACCGCGAGCATCGATCCATCCAGGCTGCATGACGCACATCAGCACCTACCCCAGACAGTATCAGCATATAAACGTACCAATCCGCGACTATCGAGTCCCATGTTATCCCTCAATGCCTTTACTAAGCTCTCCATATCCCTCACAGACTCCATATAAACCGTGAATGAACCCTGCAAACGCCTCTTCAAGTCTGTAGCAAGCCCCTGGTCCTGCCATCCTTCATCACCAGGGTGCTCCAACAGATGCGCGAGTCTCACATCGCTAGCAACCGAGCCACTGAGAAGCTTTTCAAGAGTATTTCGGAACAATGCCCTTTGTGTGGCCAGGTCTACCACTAGCTCCCGTACTAGATTCTTATATCTGACGAAGTCTTTCAACGGCTTCAGGCCTTCATTGTAGTGTTCCAATGCCGAGATGATCAAGGGTAGAGCAGCGAGGACGAGTCCTAGGAGCATAGTCAGGCTACGTCTGTCAGGAGACGATGGGAAGGATTAGGACATGCCTGCGGTTTCCACACCAGTGAGCATGACTTTATTGAGTGCCGTAGGGATTAAACCCTTCGGACACTATTCACAATGACTTGGGGTGGTTTCAAACCACCAGGGCCAAGAATACTGTTGTATTCTTTCAGGCACGGATACATCGTAGAAGGTGGCTCGACACCAATGGGGACGAGGCTGAGGTTGGAAGCGCTAGATAACCCACGGCATTAGCGTTCAGCCTCACGTCCTGGACAGCGTCGACAGAGTTGTGAAAAGCAATTGTGTTCTATCATCTGATCATCGGGATCATCACGACGTGAGACGAGGTGGAGGAGGCATCATGGCCACCACTATTGCCCACGAGCAAAGCCTGTGCATCAGATCGTTCGATAGATTATGTGAAGCTTTGGGTAATGGGAATAGCGGCTATAGCTCACAGCTTCGAATCTCATCAATACTTGATGAATATGGACGCTTCAACGTGTGGTCTGGCAATATCGGAGCGCATCAAGTGGGACGAGTTTCGTTGGATCATCGCCTTCGAGAGGCAGATCATGTCAAGGAACAAGTCATCAGACTGCTTCAATACCTGCGCGAAACTCTAGATGATGGTAATGTTGATCCTATGTGCATCTCTACAAAGTCAAGTTTTCTGACTATATACCAAGCCACTTCCATTGTAGATGGGTCCCGTTTGCCATACGAGGACGTATATTCAAGCTCAGAATCAGAATCATCCGAAGAAGAGATGCCCCCAGGAACGATGCCCACAGACTCAAAGCTTCCACAGGGTGTAAACTCTCTAGGCACTGAATTACAGCAACTAATGCACGGTATTGGCAAGATCACTGCAAACCTTTTCAAACTATCAACTATGATAAGGAAGGGTAATGTTAGCCATGACAGACTTCTCAAGTCCTCCAAGATCGATGTATCGTATTATGAGTCATATGATATACAGCATGCCAAGAACCGGTTCCCGTCAGCGAATGAACGCTTGACTGATCGTATGGGCAAAGCCATCTCTCGACGTCGTCAATACTTGAAATATCGAGAACAGCATCACGAGAAGCTAGCGGTACCATTTACGGACTCGACGACTAGCAACCTTCCAGCTGAAGACAGCGAACAAGTGCCAAATTTCGAGTCTGTACCACGATCGAAAACGCCGACCGGCCAGCAATCTACAGGGTGCGCTACCAGTACTAGAAATCAAGCTAGCGTCATTCAATCAACCAATGCGTCAACATTTATCCCATCAAAGGTTCCGGAACCTGTCAATCTTGACGTTGATGTATATTCGGAGGCTGATACTCAGACTTCTCATGCCACCTCTGTTGCAGGCGAGGACAAATTGCGTGTGCCTCCACCCCCTGAGTCGTCTCGAGACGGCAGAGACTTTGAGTGTCCATACTGTTATACCATATGTCGGCTCAATGGAAAGGAAGAATGGCAACGCAGAAGAGAGTGGAAGTAGGTACCCTAGCAAAGCATTTGACTTGACTTCGCTTACTACGTCCCTGCAGGCGACATGTCTACAAAGACCTACAGCCATATATGTGCACCTTCGACTCTTGTTTCAAGGCAGAAGTGATGTTCGAGAAGCGAAGAGAATGGTTCAATCATGAGCTGCAGGTGCACAGGAGAGAATGGTGCTGCAATGCGACTAACCACGAAGCATACCGAGACAAGGCCGAATTTATCGAGCACATGAAAAGCGTTCATGCAGATTCTTACGACCATGCAGAACTACGTAACGTTGTGTCACTGTTCGAGCGTCCCTCGACTACTACTACAGCTTCCTGCCCCTTCTGCATGAGCGAGGAGACAGAAGAACTCTCAATCTCTCGGCTTGAGAAACATATTGCGCGGCATATGGAGATCTTGGCTTTGTTCTCACTTCCTCGCAGCAACGACACTTACAAAGTAGGCTCCATACAATCTGGACTGTATGTGGAAGCATCTCACGAAAGCGAGGACGAATCCGTAGCAAATAATGGTGGTGGAGACCCTCTCGAGAGACTTCCCACAGCTTCGCCGGCTAAGGGAGATTCTGATTCGTCAGAATTGCAGCCACTGTCCTTATTCGACAACGTCCTCCACAGTTTCTGCGCTGTCGAAGCAGCAAGGGATACATCCGTACCAAAGTATTTCCTTCAAGGTGAAAACAAAAATAAGAGCCTGCAGCTCCGCAAAAGCAATTCGGAGCTTCGATGGGCGTTGGTACGCAAGGTTGATCGACTGGCAGATGGTGATATAAAGCTTGCAGACTTTCTAATGGGATTACATACCGAGTGCAACGCGGAGTTCGAAAATAGTCCAGATTCAGTGGAGCATCTTCGTAGCACAGTCAACCACTTCATTTATGACATCGTGGGTTCTATCGAAGGTTCCCTAGATTATTACCTGAATGGCTTCGAGTCCTCGGCCGACAGATTACAGGACACAAAATACCGGGTAACTCAATTGCGCCAAGATATGGGAGAAAGCCTTGGGGAGGGACAGGAGACTGGGCAAACCAGTATTTCAAGCAATGTTAATTGGGATCACGTCCAGCCGAAAGTTATGATCGCAGCATCCACAATTACGTTTTTCTCCCGCGCATTAGCAACAACCCAAGATCTGGCCCAGCTAGTCCCAGCTCATGGACCTTCATTTGACGGCCTCAAAGGGGATTTTGAGACACTGGTTCGAACGCTGAATGGGGTCACTTTCGATAGAAGCATGGCCGATGAGGTCGAGCGAAAGGTCTGGTCTCAAGAAAGCGCGATTGCCCAGTACTGTCTATTAACAGAAGTTCCGACGCTAAGTGACGAAGAAAATACGAAAGCATCGTTTATCCGCATCCCCTTCGTTGGGACTGTCATGAACGTGGTTCGCGAATTACTCGAGATCCTCAAGGCCGCTCCACTAGACACCAAGAAACCGTCGAAGAACCTGGGGATCTAGTGGATAGTGACACGAGAGACTCCCGAAACGTTGTCTCATGGTTAAGAGGGCAGAGTCCAGAGCAGATCATTAGACATCAGACTGCACTCGCTGAGTGGCACCCCGGAACTTCTCGATGGTTCCTCGACAGCTCGGAATATAAAAATTGGACACAGCGAGTGACACCGCGACTTAATGTCTTAGGTAATCCAGACTGTGGGAAAACCATGTTGTGTGCCGCAGTCGTCGAGCATCTCAAAGTGCATATAGTCTCACGTACCGTGGGCATTGCCTACTATTACTGGCGTAACTTAGCTGATAGTCATCTTCGAGCTACTGACTTGTTACGATCGATAATTTCGCAATTTTGGCTGCATTCACAGTCCCTTCACGAGACACCACCACCCTTACAGGCACTCATCGCTCTATGCAATCCCTCTAACCTACAGCCTTCAAGAGAAGATCTCATTGCAGGGTTTGCGGCCATTGTGCGCTTATTCGATTCATGTTATATCGTCATAGATGGTTTAGAACACTGCTCAGACTACTCCAGCTTTCTGGAGGTTGTTCAAGGTTTAGAGCCCAGGGTGTGCACCATGGTCACAAGTAGGCGGTCAGCACGACTTGGACAACTTTTGGCAGACCAACCGTCTTTTCACACTAGCATCCGCAGCTTCATTATCGACGAGTCTCACGTTGCTGTAGACGCTGAGGTTGTGCTACGGGCGAAAGTTGCATTGGCAAAGTCACCAAAGGTCTTCATGGACGAGATGACAAACATCATCCTTCAACAAGCTTGTGGAATGTACGTGTTCTTCCGTGATAAATGGTCTTTCATGAGCTTAAATCCTTTTCCAGGTTCTCATGGGCCGTCCTCCAATCGGAACGGGTTCTTGACTGTGATTCTGAATATGATGCAAAAAGTGTCCTTGATAATCCGCCAACCCAGATCTACAATTCATGGCATCATAGTCTATTTCGAACCTTTAGCCATCATAAAGATTCAGCGGTCTTTGTCAAGCATTTCCTGGAGATACTCTCCGCTGCGACCAGACCCCTGTCCCATAGTGAATTCGAATATTTCTACGAGTCTCATCTGAACAGAAGTCCACACATCGACCGGCATCTTGTTCCGGTGAATTTTCTTAAAATAGAAACCATCTGCTCAGATTTCGTGGCTGTTGTTACGAGGTCAGAGATAGCGAAATCCTACACATATGAGAGCATCAAGCTAGTCCATCCGCAGCTGAAGAACTTGCTCTTTTCATGCTATCTCGGGGAGACCAAGTTCTGGGAACTTGGCGTTTCGAAGACCCAAGCAAACCTTCACATGGCCGAATCATGTCTCACATACCTTCTATCATTCAACGGAACAATCGACGCAAACGATACGATATTCGCTGACAGGTATTCATTACTGCGGTATGCTGCACAAAACTGGTACATCCATGCCACGGAATCAGACGTGTTGTGCTTGCAGACGCTGCTCTTGGGCCTGTTTACCTCTGAAGTATGCTTTGCTACTTGGCTATCAGTGCATGACCCCGACGCCCCGGATCGCAGCATTCCAGAAGCCAATCCTCCGTCGCCTCTCTACTATGCCTGTCTACTAGGCTTCTATGATCTGGCTAAGACTCTACTCGGTCAGGGTGCTCGGCTCGACGAAGTCGGCGGGAAGCACAATTACCCCTTACTGGCCGCAGTCGCATCTGGACACAGGGAGGTTGTACGCATGCTCTTAGACGAGAAAGATGAAGCCAATCGGCGCTTCAAGAATGGAGATACAGCTATAATTCGAGCAGCATCCGAGGGTAGAGCAGATATTGTTCAGCTTCTATTGACCCATGGCGGTGACCCCAACGCGAAAGATGAGCGCCACCTCACAGCCCTGCATTGGGCAATTAGATGGGAGCAGTATGGCATTGTCCCGCTCCTGCTTGATTCAGAAGCAGAGATCAATGCTAAGGACTTGGATCGTAGGACAGCACTATATCACACACTCTGCGTCGAGAAGCCAAACACGTACACGTTCAATCTACTCATCGCTAAAGGTGTTGATGTGCTAGAATATGACATATTTGGGAAAACAATGCTAAATTATGCTGTTACAAAAAAATACCTTGAGGGTATGCAAAGCCTGCTAGCTGCAGGAGCCCAAGTTGACATGGGAGATCATCGCGGATGGACCGCACTCCACGAAGCCACATCCATTCTATGGTTCGAAGGGGTAGATTACCTCCTGTCCTCATGTTATGCTGATCCTGATCTACAAGATAAGTTCGGTCAGACTGCGCTGCATTGCGCTTTGTTCCTCGTGAGCAAGAAGAACCATCAGGATCCGTATTGGGACAGGATGAGCGCTGATATCATTAAACGTCTGTTAAGATCCTCGGCCGACCAAAGTCTTCCGGATTCAGGAGGACGTACTCCACTAGACATAGTACGATCTTGCCGCTCGGATGGCCTTGGCGACGTTTCGAAGGTGTTACATTCAGCTCAAGCGCAAGAAAATCTCATGCCGGTCGTCTTATATCTCAAGCATAAGCACTTGAATATGACATTCCCTGTAAAGCTGGCAGCGTTCGATTCAGAGAAGGGCGCTTTCAAGATTGGCCTGCTGCGCCGTCGAGCAGCCAAGATGAGCGGGGTTAGCGATGCCCACATGATTAGATTGTTCTTCAACAGCGGCACGTTCAATAGGGAGCTTTGTGATGACACCAAAGCATGCAAAGACGAAGGCTTGAAACACAAAAGCGAAGTCTTTTACGTAGTGCGTAAGGAGGATAGTATGACAAGCGCAGTCGAGGAAACGTTCAATGTGTCAGGCAACTCAATTGACGAAGACCGAAGGCTCGAAGCCAAGCAAAGCGGATTGCGCGGAACGGACATGACGCTCTTGGATGACCTCAGAGATGGCCATCAAGCCGACTCCGACGAGAAGCCGAACACGTTACTCCACCAGGATGTCTCGCAGGGCAATGAAGTACACACCAAAATGCCTAACTCGCCTGGAATGAGTACAGATGATGGGTCCGCTAACGCTTTCATTGAGGTTGATATGGAATACGAAGAGGAAAGAAGTCTAGAGTTTGTTAATTCGCAAGTTGAGATTCCCACAAGTTTTCAAGAAGTACATCTTAGGATGGAGATATTTAATTCTCTTAGCAACAGTCACCATGATACATGCGAGAAAGTTTTGCCTGCAGCGCTCAACAAGCTGGACATCGACGGAGACTGGAGAGAATATGCGCTCCATATCGTTTACGACGGTGGTGAAGAATTATGTCTATCTTTATCAGACACGCCATGGCTTATTTATTATGAATTAGCAGCTGGGCAACATAAGCCAAGGTTCATGGTCAGAAGACATGGACCACGTGCCGCGCCAAGCCGAGACGTTGGTATAGGGGAGCAGATCACATCTCCGTTGGGGGTCCCTAGGTCATATCACTGTGACCATTGTCCACAGAGCTTCAACCGCTTACACGATCTGAAGAGACATAAGAAGATACATACAGGTTTGAAGCCGTTCCGTTGCCAGTATTGCGACAAAACATTCACCAGAGAAGCCGCGTTAAAGGTAAGTTTTACTGGCTGTAAACCGCTAACGGACCACTGACGTCGATGGAAGGTGCACATAAAAAGATGCGGGCGAGTGGCGTCCTCTTCGGCGAATAGTGCAGAAGAAGGCACAGGTTCTCACGCAAACGCGGGTAGTCATGAAGAGAGCCCTCGGCCTGTTGTTGATGATGTTTCAATCGAGTCCGAACCTGCGATAAGTGGAGAGCTACATGACGATGAGCAGAAAGAGCCGTCAACTCAACGCCAGGAACTGCTACACCAACCAGTATCTCGTATCTCTGGCGGCGACAAAGGTGCCAATACCAACAATCACCTGAATCGACTCCTTTATATGGTCACATTCAAGGCTCTAAGAGCTGACTTGTACTGCGTTTTAGAAGCCACCGGGCTGCACGTGGAAAAAGGTGACTTGGTTATCGTTGAAGCGGGTAGAGGTGAAGATCTGGGCACTATAGCTAGCGACGCCGTACCGTTGACCGAGGCGAAGAGAACCAAGGAGAAATATGAACAAGAGCATCAGAAATGGCTTATGCTATTATCGCGTCAACCCCAAACTCATAATACTACAGGGCCGATTACAAACAGCCAGCCACAATTGTCGAACAATACAGTTGGCGTAATGAGCAACGCATCCAGTCAAGGCAATAACGCTGCTAGCGACTTGCTAAGACCGAAGATGATCAAGCGTCTTGCACGTTCTCACGAAACCCACACGCTCAAGGATAAAGAGACCCGCGAGGCCAATGCGAAGCGTGTTTGTCAAGAACAAGCCATAGTGCTTGGTCTCAATATAGAAATTCTGGAAGCTGATTTCCAGATGTAAGTGATCATGTTCAACAGGATCATTGGCGTACTAATAGCTCGTAGGGACCGGAAGAAATTGACCTTCTATTACTTCGCGCACGGGTATATCAACCTCAGTCCTTTAATCAAGGATCTGTTCAAAATCTATGCGACCCGCATTTGGATGTCTGCGGTCAATCCGAGCACGCCTGCGGGTCCATCGTCTACCAATGACGATGTAGAAGATGGAAAGAGGATAGACCCGCTACCGGTCATGTCGACTCCTGAGCCTCGACCATCGCACCCTGAGTCTGTATCGTCTGGCTCATCGCTGCAGGATGATGCACGCCCATCAAATTCGACTGCCCTGCCCGAGGTCAGCCCTTCTCACCGGGCGGGATTATCCACACCCTTGTCGAGCTATGC
>JAABUW010003587.1_pt1 | contig 21962 bp, 22 predicted proteins | sample 5560081 | NCBI WGS metagenome assembly JAABUW01 (sample SAMN10711882, study PRJNA513363) | rock metagenome | isolation source: Antarctica rocks | place: Antarctica: Victoria Land, Knobhead sud
GGGAAGTGTATTTAGTGAGGATGTTCTTGGGAGTTTTTAGAGCTGGTATTCTTGGCGAGGCGTAGATGATTATAGCATGTTTGGTAAGTAGAGATGAATGCATAGAGAATGGACATCTTGCAAGAGCTATGTATAGTCGAGTACGACGGGCCTGAACAAAGTGCGCCGAGCTCGCTAGAAGTGCTCCTGATTAAATGAGAGCGATACTGCATCAGAACGTTGACGAAGCAAAATCTCCTTCAGTCCATCAACATTGCTCGAGTGACTAGCTCCTCAACATAGCATTCATACCTAGCCAGGGCCTCGTCACCACGCTTCGAACCTACCAAAGGGGCAACCCAGCCGCAGCAAAACTCGTCGACGACGACAACCCGCTCGCGAATCGGAGCCTGGGCTATAATTTCTCATGCCAGCCAACCACCAATAGCCGTCCTGCAATCGGCCGGCGATTTATCTTGGCCGTGGATTTACTCCGGTCCAAAATAGAACGGCTAGCGATAGATAAGTTTAATGGAAGTACCTGCTTCAAACTTAGTGCTCGATACGTGGTGAAGATCGAGTAGAGACACAATCTACATGTCGTACTGTGAGTCTGTGAGTAGGAGGTTGAATTTAGGCACAAGCCGAATAAGCGAGATTATCTACTGTAGATATGCCCCCAGAAAAGAACAAAACCACAACACCATTGTACCAGCGCCATTAGGAATCGAACCTACTATAATTAAGTACTCTCGGCAAACACCCCCGAGAGAGTATTTGTTCGACGTCATCCTTTGATCTAAAGTCGACGACCACGACGATTGAAAACATCGACGGGACGATTCTACGATTAGATCCAACACGTAAGGATATCGGAGTAGCGAAATCGTTGGGTTTGTACGTTTATACGTGATTACCAGAATGTCGACTTCTACAGCTCTCATCAAGACCGTGGCGAAATTCCTGAAATGCGTCTTTCAAGCACAGTCAATGTCAGAACTTCATTCGAGGTTACGGAAATATGATATGTGAAGCTAGCTAGCTATACTGTGGTCGAAGGCATCTTCTTTCCGGATAACGAAGTAATTGACGAGCCAATCCAATCAGCTCTCCTCGCGTTGCTCCAGTCTTCCATCGGTCGTTCCTCCGGCACGTACAGTATGTAGGTCATTATCAACGTCATGAACGGTTGACGTACTGTACTACCTTACCGTAGCCTACCTACCTTATGTCACTCACATCAGTGAAAGTCCCATCTGCCTAACAATTCTTTAAATTCTTTAAAATCCCTCCATATCTTCACTGTTGAGTGGCTCTTCCAAATCCAAGGTATATTTCCACAGCTCACGTTACCGTTCGTCTCTGTACTCAACCTGTACACATTTACCATCAGAACAGCCTCATAACCGTCATGGAATCAGCAAAGAATGCTGCCAAGTCAGCTACGAGCGAAGGCTCGCAGTTCAAGTCTGGTAAGTCACCGACCAGGTGCACTTCGGAAACCTTACTGACCCTTCCACCAGGTCACCAAGTCCCAATTCAGCACCAAGATCAACCAGGTCGTCAATTCGACATGAAAGGCCCCGAACCTGTCAACGCTGAAATACCCACTGAAGACGGCGGATACCAAACCTACAAAGCGGCTGGAAAGCTGGAAGGCAAGAAAGCCATCATCACCGGCGGTGACTCTGGCATCGGTCGTGCCATTGCTATTTTATTTGCCATGGAGGGAGCTGATGTCTTGATCGTCTACCTACCGGAAGAAGAACAGGACGCTCAGGAGACCAAGAAAGAGGTTGAGAAGCGCGGACGAAAGTGCTACCTCACGTCCACCGATCTTAAAAAACAGGAGAACTGCAAGAAGGTCGTCGACACAGCCGTTTCTGAGATGGGCACCATCAACATCCTAGTCAACAACGCCGCATACCAGAACATGACCAACGGCATCCGCGAGCTCTCCGAGTACGTCTTCCCCCTTGTTTCCCTCCACCAGCGTACATCCAATGCTGACCCACCCCCCACCATAGAGACCAATGGCTCAAAACCTTCGACACAAACATCCACCCCTACTTCTACATGTCCAAATACGCCCTCGAACACATGAAATCCGGCGACACCATCATCAACAACGCCTCGGTAAACGCCTACATCGGCCGCCCCGACCTGCTCGACTACACCAGCAGCAAAGGCGCCATCGTCGCCTTCACCCGCGGCCTCAGCAACCAGCAAATCTCCTTCGGCATCCGCGTCAATTGCGTCTGTCCTGGACCCGTGTGGACGCCATTGATCCCGAGCACGATGAAGAGTTATGCCATGGATCAGTTTAGCGCGACGCCGATGGGACGGCCAGGGCAGCCGAGCGAGATCGCGACATGCTTTGTATTTTTGGCGAGTCAAGATAGTAGTTTTATGAGCGGGCAGAGTCTGCATCCGAACGGGGGTGTGGTCGTTAATGGCTAGAAAGGAGAAGGTTGTTTGGGGATGCCTGATGCTTTTGAGACAATTTTAGCCTTACGAAAAGATGATAGCGCATGGAAAATCTGCTGAACCTGGCGTCCATTGTAGGATCGTGTTCATGAAATGCTTCCTACGGCAACGGTGTGTACGTATCACATTATCTGGAAGACAGATTCTAGTAGATGGGCAACCAACACGACAACAAACCCTTTACGACTAAGTAGTAAGAACAAAATCCAAATCCCACCATCAAAGAATCTCACACAACCATTTCAACAAAGTATATCACGTACACACAGTCATTGGATCGTTTCCATGAAATGCTTCCTACGGCAACGGTGTGTACGTATCACATTATCCAGAAGACAAATACCAGTAGATGAGCAACTAACACGACAATAAACCCTTTACGATTAAGTAGTAGTAAGAACAAAATCCAAATCCCACCATCAAAGAATCTCACACAACCATTTCAACAAAGTATATCACGCACGCACAGTCATTCACACGCACACAAAACTCAAAAGAGCCCTTCAAACCCATACCATTTCTACCTATACGCCCGCCCATATCTCTAACGAACGTAACCATACCCAACAATAAACCCGCACCCAGCCCGATTGATCAATCAAATACCACACCCCACTCGAATTTCCACAAACCAACTATCCCGCTTCCATCGAGTCAAACCATCTGCTCGCCTCTTTGCAGATCATTGAGTCTCACATTTAGAGTGACGTCCTCGGCGCTCGGCCAATGTCTTCGCTCCCTGATGGATGGCATCACGGTCTCATTCGTCATGCGTCTCCCATAGAAATCTGCATTCCCGTCCAGGTCCCCGTTCAAAGTTGCGTTGTCATCGATGATACCGTCTACACCACCCGCTGTCATCTGACCTTTTTCGGTTGGTCCATCACCGCCAAATCCTTTGCTTTTCGGTAGCGGACTTGTGCCGGGCGGTAGACTAAGTGTCCCCGCTGGCAGATCTGGCGCACCGGCTGGCAAATTCGGTGATCCTCCTGGCAGGTCTGGCAATTTCGCCAGGTTTGGCAGATTCACAGGCATATTCGGTATGCTCGAAGGCAGCGCGCCCCCCAACGGCGTCTTCGGCCATTTCACCGCCAAGTCCTGGCCAACAGGTAGTGCAGCGCCAGGTGCTGGAGGAAGCACTGATTGCCCAAGTCCAGCGTGGAGGAGAGGGATGTGGTTCGTCTGGTATGAAAAGAGGGAAAGGTAGCTGGCACGGTAGGCGAGCATGGCGCAGAAGATGCCGAGTGGGATGGAGAGAAGGATGTCATGGACGTGGTGATTCTGCCGAAGCCTGTTAGTACGACTTTGGGGGCATGGGTTTGTGTGATATTTGAACGCCTGAGAGAAGCGCATCGTTGATTTCTAAGTGCGGAGGTGATTACAGTTGGACTTTCGAAATGTGCTTTGGCTATAGAGTGGGATCGGTAGGTAGAGAGGTGTATGAACTGAACGCTCAAAGAAAGTAAGAGCTCACATGGTCGATCGTTAATCCACCAGCAACAATGATAGCCCCAATGATCGGAGACGCTACAGCCACCATCTTCCAAAAGCTTGTGTTATAATCCGAGAAAGCCTTGAGCTTTGCATTCAAGTAAAGTGCCAAAAACACTCCACAAGCAAAAGCACTTCCTGTATGTCCACTGGGGAATGATTGCATTGCAACCCTGAGTAATCGAGGGTCGCTTGGATTACATATCTTGCTGGTGGCGAAGACACGGTGGTAGGGGAAAATACCATTAACCGGATTTGTGACGCTCTGGCGAGCGAGCAGGTGAAGTGCGGCGATGTCCGGGTTGCAAGCTGTGAGAAAATAGGGACGAAATTCTCCGATGTACTGTTTGAGAGAGCATTGGAAGAACGTCCTGGGAAAGCGTCAGTAGTGGTACTAGGGATGCTGGTCTTCACAGGAAGAAAATTGGACCGGACAGAAAGTCCAGGAGGCTGAAGAGACGAAAGTCCGATTCAAAAAGGGGGATTTAATCGTACATCAAAGTCATTGCCTTCAACAGCCCGAAGTTGGCAGCGTTGCAGTCCCAAAAGCTCCGCACAAAGAATTGCATAATGAGAAATACGGCAAGCGGTACAATCATTAGGGCGAAAGCACACACAATGGTGCTTAGCACCATGGGTATGTGTGGATAGCTGAGTTCAATAGGACCCTCCCATAACCTCGTATGCGTGTTAAACCACATGGGGAAGACGCGATCATATGGTCTGAAGACCTTCGAACTATTCAGGGCTAAGATGATGCCAAGGATGAGGAGTAGCCAGAAAAGATCTTTCCAGATAACGCGAAGCCAGTGTAGCAAAGGCCTGGGCAGGATCCTTTTCGGCACTTTGGAAGTCTTGGGAAGGCCCTTAGTGAGGCCTTTGGGAATGACATTGGGAAGGCGACTCGGCATTTTCAGTACGGTTTCCCGCACGGGTTGTGTGACGCTGTTGATTGTGGACTTAATATTCTGTATTGTATGTTATGGGACGAAAAGAGTGATGATAAGAGCGTCTCCTTTTTTGTGGTGTATGGTAATGGATGCTGTTGCTGATTGGGTATGGAGAAGATGTAATTGTCAGGCTAAACAAAGACTTGGGATGTCCAAAGTAAATGTAGCTTTGGTAAGTGGTGTAAGCGTATTGGTCTCTAGATAGGAAGGCGCGAGGGCGCTTCTTTTCCTTCCACTTACGGTCCCTATAGATCTCGATCCACCGTACAGCCATAGCAGGTTATGGATGAAGTAGAAAAGAAGCTCTCTCGGCTTGATTCCCGCGCAACATGGTAAGATCGCCAAATTTGCAAACCTCACTCGAAGTCTTTTAATCCAAAAACACCAAAGGCGTTATAGCATTCCACATTCATTCCGGTTTTTTCTAGTCTCCTAGGCCCTTGTCCCCTTGGCTAATCGCTCGTCCTCCTAAATGTATAATTCTTCGTGCAAGTGAAGTTTGCATGCACACACACGATAGGCTAAGTAAGAAAGCGGCTCGGTCAAGGTCTTCGAATATCTGACTCGGATACGGTAATTTGTATGCAGAGAACGATGAAACGACTACCTATTAAGATGATGGATGGTATTATCATCTTGGCAATACCGAGCCACGATCAGATGCCTGCGCCCCAAGATAGTTTAAGGCGATCGTACTTCTTCCGATCACCAACACTCGGCTTGACCTTGACTCGAGCAGATACGAAGTCTTCATACTTGATGTCATCATTTCTCTTAATAGCCGCATATCCAGCCCTTCGGAGTAGGCTCTCCAAATCTGCACCGCTGAAGCCTTCACACCCTTTAGCGATTTCCGCAATAGCGTCCGTGAATGGTATGCTAAGATTTCGACTCAGTGTTTGGAGAATTTCAACCCTTTCGTCTGCACCTGGCAGGTCGACAAAGAGAAGCGTTTCTAGCCGTCCTGGTCTTAGCATTGCAGGGTCAATGATATCCGGCCGATTAGTCGCTGCTATCACGTAGATTCCCTGCCGGTTGCTCAGGCCATCTAATTCTGTAAGAAGAGTGTTGACTACTCTTGCTGAAGATTCTGAGAGTGCGTCGTCTCTTCTCGGTACCAAAGCATCAAGCTCATCGAAGAAGATAACACATGGGATAGAAGATCGGGCGCGAACAAATACCTGCCTTACCGCCCTCTCCGACTCTCCCACGTACTTGTTAAGAAGCTCTGGGCCTTTCACGCTGATGAAATTCGCTCTGGATTCGTTCGCTACAGCCTTTGCAAGTAGCGTCTTGCCACATCCAGGAGGACCCCAAAGCAGGACCCCAGTAGGTGCAGTGATACCGACCCGTTCGTACTTTTCCGGACTTCTGATAGGCTCCACGATCGCAGTGAGCAGCTCTTCGCGCACGGGTCGAAGTGCACCTATATCAGCCCAGGTTGTGTCGGGTATGGTCGCAAATCCCTCACGTTTAGAAGATGGCTGGATTTTGGGCAGCGCCGTGAGAAAATCATCATGAGTGATGGAGATTGCTGTAGCTCCCTCTACTGGCGGTTCTTTCGCTCGCTTGATCAAGCGCCTCAGCTCGATGACCTTCCCTGAAGCTAATACACTATCACTGTCGATGTCCATATCGCTAGCTTCAGACTTAAGGGTGTCTAAAAACCTCTTTATGGCTGCAGAACCGGCTGTGGAAACTAGATCACTAAGATCAGCACCTACGAATCCAGGTGTTAATTTGGCCAACTGGTGGAAATCGGACGTCCCTGATAGTAGCATTTCTCTTGTTAAAGCTTTCAGGATCTGCTCACGCACGGTCTCGCTAGGCACACCTAGGTTGATCTCTTTATCAAACCTGCCGCCACGTCGTAGTGCTGGATCTATGCTATCAGGTCTATTAGTCGCCGCAATAACGATCACAGATTTGCCCCCAGTCTTTTCCAAACTCAGATCATCCATACAGGTAAGCAATTGAGCGACGATACGCTTCTCCATTTCACGTGAAGCACTTTCTCTCTTTGGCGTTATTGCATCAATCTCGTCAATAAAAATCAAACAGGGGGCAACCTTCTTAGCCTCTTCAAAATGATCCCTTAGTGCTTTCTCCGACTCTCCAGACATCCCCGAGACTATAGAGGGTGCAGACAAAGCTATGAAAGGCACCCCAAGCTCTGCCGCAAATGCATTCGCAATCATAGTTTTGCCACATCCAGGAGGACCGTGTAGTAGTATGCCTCGTGTGGGCTGTATCTTGGACTTTGAATATATTCCAGGCTGCAATAGTGGCAGAACTACAAGGTCTTCCAGCTGTTGGATGACAGAATCTACTCCACCAAGGTCTGCTAAACTGACATGTGTCGGAGGCGTACGATCAATTGGAGGAGCAGCTTTACGCTTTTTAGTGGGCGGCTGGCCGTCTCCCTGTCTCTTTCTCGATATTGAGGCTGCCAAGGGAGCTTCTCGCTCCTCGTTCGAAGGTGTCTGCATGCCATTCTTCCACATAGATTTGTTTCCCCACATCCCAACGATGCTCTTGTTCATGCCATTCGCTGACGTGTCGGGTATCTCAATGCCGTCAAAGTCCCCTTCAATTGAACCCACCTCATCTTGGCTTTCTGCATCTTCCTTCCAAACTTCCAGGACCCGCTCGATGCTATCTTCCAAGAGCTTCTTACTTTTACGGTTTAGACTTGAGTTTGACCTTTTGATCTTCTCGTAAACGGCCGCGACTGATAACCGTAAACGTTTGGGTTCGTCGGACAGCGCCTGCTCATCGACGAGCTTTCGAACAATTTGATAAACCTAGAGTATGAGTGTCTTTTGTCTAGCTCTTAATAGACCCAATAATTACCTCTCTATCCAAGCCTTGGCCCAGAGTAGGTCTACCACTTCCAGGTCTTGGAGGCATCGATGCTCGGACAGCTAATGGGAATGACTTCGCCGTGGTTGATACACACATACAGATGTTCGCGAGATCTAGTACCCCTGCTCTTACCTTATCGATAAGGATAAAATACACGCTGTGGCTGCGTCATAGAATACGCCTGGTGCAGATTGCACCAGGACTCTTCAAGCGCGAATCCAAAAAATAACACTAGGTACCTGCTAAGGAATTGATAGATCATGTCGCAATGGGAAATACTCCCAGCTCGCATAGGATATCGGACAGGGACAGGTCTATCTGCCGTTTCGCCGGCTTTTTGAATCTAGCTAACTGGTACTCAGGGCAATCCTCAGCCTGAAGAACCAGCGCGACAATGTCCACCAATACCAAAAGCGCATCACCATAATTACAGACCGCGAAACCGCAGTCGCTAAAGCATGCCTCCAACGAGGTGACAAACAGAAAGCCCTTCTCGCCCTCCGTCAGAAGAAATTCCAAGAATCCCTCCTGGCAAAAGCCGACGGCCAGCTCGAGACTCTAGAGCAGCTGATTGCTAGCGTGGACTACGCGCAGATCCAGAGCGACGTCATTTACGGACTGAAGCAAGGCACGAGCGTTCTAAAGCAGATTAATGCAGAAATGGGCGGTATCGACCAGGTGGAGAAGCTGATGGGGGAGAACGAGGAGGCAAGGGCGGCGCAGAAGGAGATTAGTGAGATGTTGGGAGGTCGAATGTCGAATCAGGACGAGGATGAGGTTGAGGATGAGTTGGAGGCATTGGAGGGGGAGATAAATGGTGTGAGACAACCTGATGCTGTCGATATGCCTGCGGCACCCAAGACAGAGCTTGAGAAGAAGGAAGATGACGAACAAAGGGTCGAGCGACAGAAAGGAAGGGCCAGAGCCAGGGCGGGAGAACGGCCCTCCACTCAGGCTGCAGAATCGATGTTGGCATAAGCATTGAAGGAGTGGGGCATTGTTTTCTTCGCATAGCGCTGGCGTTTGTCATTTACTGAGTCACTCTAATCGCCATACTTTAAGCATTTTGGACCTATTTCGTATCTGGTTCCTTGGTGATCCTCTGGTCGCATCCAACACCCAGTCGTCGAACGCCTTTGATGCAGGAATGCCGTTGCTTGTCATCGACGCTCTCCAAAACCGTCGAGAAGAACCACAGTCTTGCTCCGTGTCCAGGAAAGAGTTACTGCAAAACCCAACTCCTTTCCCTGCCTGCAGTCTACATCCCCTGCCTCGACCCCGAAGCACCCATATTCCCAATGCCCTGAATTAGCGTATGGTCCTTCGGATTCGCCGCCTTCTCATACAGCACCTCGACTGGCTCTCGACTCAAATTCTTGATCTCCCCCTTAAATCCCAACCACCACATCCTGGTAACGTCATCTCCGTAATTATCCTCCACGTACAGATTCAGATTATACGTGTTCCCGAACAGCGCTCTCTTGACCGGGATCTCCTGGATGTCGTTGGTACGGGAAAGGGTGAGGGTTTGGGTGGGCGCGAGGTCAGTGGCGGAGGTGAAGTCGAGGGAGTCGTTGTTGATGAAGAGTTTGAGGGTGCGGGGAGCGGAGGGGGAGTCGGAGGAGCGGACGAGGATGGAGTGGAGTTTTAGGGCGCCGGCGAAGCTGGTGAGCGGAGACGGATTAGCCTAGCCCGACCGGTTCTCTGGCGGAGAGGGACACACGTACGGCACAAACATGAGCAGTTGCTCGTCCGCATCACTGACAAGCTCTGGCTCAGGGTTCAGACGCTGCGGCCATGTCTTCTCAACGATTTTAGCGCCAGTATCGGGCTCACTTTCATTTAGTGTTCTGATGCCTTCAAAGTCGATTTGCTTCCAGATGAGAGTTTGGAGCGCCGGCTCTGCCTCGTCGCTATGATCATGGCCATCGGCATGGTCGTGGCTATGATTATGCCCGTGGCTGTCGTGATCCGACATCTTTACGAGTGCTTCATGGCGAGGGAGCGAAATTGGAAAGAAGAACGGGTCTGGGTGATATTATCCGTGAATATTCTAGAGTTCTACACTCATTGGTGGAAGAAGCGTCATGGAATGAATTTTGATATGACGCACTTGCAGATCAGGGAAAGGTTGGTCAATCGTTGAACTCTACTATTCTATGACTCGGTGCAGCCCCATGCAGATAGAAGCACTTCTTGAGCAACAGTATTCAAGGATTTCCAAGACGACCTTCAACGGTTCATACTTGATCAGGCATCTCGCAGCAGTCGTAGCCATAGGCAAGTTCTGTTCATACCAAGGTCTGCCCTGATCATTCCTTGACCTGATAGTATGCAGCTAATGAACCATCCAGAAGCCAGCTCTTCTCGATCTTTGTGACATCTCGTATGAAAGTCTTGTTTCCGGTCTCCAGTATTTCATGGAAAATGACCCAGTCGGCTTTCCTGTTCTACACTTTGTCAGTCCGATCCAGGAATTCGGAACGAAAGATGCCTCTTACAAACATCAGTGAGCTCGGGTGGGCGTGCAGAACGATACCTCCACCAATGGTCTTGAAGGTGCCGTCAGGCTGCATCCTCGCCGCGTGAGCAAAGTATCCACTAGTCAAACATTTTCTTATTGCTTCCCCTGTATTTGATAGGTCGTCCGGGTCCTTCTTGATTGCATGAGACTCATCAACGTTCACGCCAAATCTTTCCAGATATCTCTTTAATTGAGCACGGATGCTCACAGCCCGTGTCATAGATTTATAGTTCAAGTAGTTATCCCTGCACCACTTCGATTCCTTCTTGCCTTTGGTGACGAAAGCCTGAAAGACATTGAGAAGAGTAAGATGATCACCCTCCTCGGCAGCAAATTTCCGCCGTGCGCTATCACTGGCTTTCTTGTCTCCATCATGGTGAAACCAGACAGCTCCCTGCAGACTTGTCATTGCGGCGATGGACAAAATCTCACTAAGACAACCAAAGCTGGATGAGGATAAAATCACTTTGGCCATCATAGGCTCTACTGAGAGCTCGGCCATACGCACACCAAGTGGTCGTGTGAGTTTTGCGTAAGAGTCTACAGCGCCCAGAGCGTATAGAAGCTCCATAGCGCGAATAACCAGCTCCGCCGGTGGAGGAGTAAGGAAATTGAATCTAATAACGTTGTCGATTCCTAGCGCTTTCAGTTGCAGCAAAGTCGGCGCAAGATTGGATCGCTGAATTTCTGGTATTGTCGCTTCTGGTAGACTCTGATACGCTGACTCGGTGTATAATCGGTAACATTTCCCTGGCTTGGTTCGCCCTGCTCTACCAGCTCGCTGGGTAGCCGAGGCTTTTGATATTGGTGTAGCTGTCAAGGTCTCAATACCGGTTGTGGGATTGAAAGCGCGCAGCTTGACGAACCCACAATCAATAACATAGACTATGCCATCGATGGTCACAGAAGCTTCGGCAATATTCGTTGAAACAATGACTTTCCGGGTAGTATCTGGCGCAGGCTCGAAAACATAGAGCTGTTGCTCACTTGAAAGCCCGGCATAGAGCGGTAAAGCAAGGATCGACGGTGCGCGAGGGTGTAATGAGGCCGCGCGATCTGCGATCATTTGGATCGCAGTATCTATTTCCCCTCTGCCAGTCAAGAAAAGTAGAATATCTCCAACGGCTTCATTGGAGTGGATATCAAAGACAGTTTTCACTGCTCTTTCGACATAGTCTTCTGCTGGCTCTTCCATGTACAAAGCATCTACAGGATACATCCTTCCTTCTAAGCTTATGATCCTGCCGATGTTGCCACCTAAAGGTTCGTCGTTTCTGACATTGCTAATTTCGTCACCAGCAAAAAAACGTAGAAAATCCTCAGCTTGCAGAGTTGCACTGCTAACCACAATCCGAAGCTCTGTTCTCCGATTTCTGATTTTTTTGAGCACCCCTAGTAAGATATCGGTGCTGAGGGAGCGCTCATGCGCCTCATCAACCATGATCACAGAGTATCGTGACAACAAAGGGTCTGCCAAAGCCTCTCGGAGCAACAGGCCATCTGTCAAGAATTTGATCCGGGTTTTAGCACTCGTCAAGTCTTCAAACCTGATTGAGTAACCCACTTCTTCCCCTAACTTGCATCTCATTTCTTCAGCTACCCTGGTAGCAACTGTCGTAGCAGCCACTCTTCGAGGCTAAGGATGTATGTAAGATGTTTTGCAAAGGCGTGGGTGCTGATATCGTCGACCTTGACCTACCTACCTGAGTTACCGCTATGACCTTGTCTCCTCCGGTCCATCCTGCCTGCTCAAGGTATTGAGGGATCTGTGTGGTTTTTCCACTTCCCGTCTGTCCAACCACAATGGTGACTGGAAACGTCTCAATCAGATATAGTAAGCTTTGACGATGACGAGCAATCGGGAGCAAGGACGAGGGTTTATGTAGGGAAGGTATAAACGTATTTCCAATATCGAAATCAGCGGCCATCTTTGATCAAACCATCTTAAGCTGCCTCGGCCAACGTTCTCTTTGTTACCACGGAAGCTGTGCTGCGTTGCTACTCTCGTTATCTCGTAGCATTGGCATAAATAATTCCCGAGACTCGAGACTCGTACGGCAACCGACCTGGACCATTTACGCAAACTTCATGGTTCTTACGGTGGCAAGCGTGGCACGGCGGAACTACAACGTTAAGGTATTTCAAGAACCTTTATATTTTCATATTGTCACTGGCTGCTGGTCTTTGGATTCGTGGGTACTGTATCATTAGGGTGTCACTCAGAGCACCTCCCTAGGATATACAATTTCCCGCTCGCACCATTCCTGTTTCTCTACTACCTGCTCTATTTCCGTCTCCATATCACTTGGCCCAAGTTTAGAGTAGATTTCCGTTGCACTGCTGTGCTCCGTCATTTGTGAGCGCGATCTCTTAGCCGTTTCCTCGGTGTCGTCTCCCGTTCGTTTCACCCTTCCAGTCGGCCACTTCACAGTATCTTTCTGTTTTGAATCCCTCGCCAGACTACCAACATGTGCCACCAGAATATCCTCTACCGAAACTATATTCATGTTGGTTCTATCATACGTTCGCTGGGTAATTGGCGTCCTCTTCCATCATTTCCATTCCATCGGTAGCCATGTAAGGTTCCAAGTTGGAGTAATCTGCTGCCCATGGTGGATGATCGTGTATGCTGTATAAGTAATGTAAAGATCTAAGGCGTAAAAGCACGGGAAAGTGTGTAGGTCTAGGCGGCGATATGGTATTTCAGGGAAGTGCTTGCGCAGGTACCTGTAGGTTCTAATGCTGTTGTTTGCCCTCTGTTCTTGATTTGGCGGCCACTTCTAACTAAAATAATAATCAAGGACTACTATGGAGTTGTCTCGAATCAACGAAAAATACTCTTCACGACTGTGGAGTTTTCGTTCTTCGAGTCAGCTTTGATGGCTACAAGGTGTATACCGGATACACGAAGTCGATTGAACGTACGTTAGAACTTGAGGAACGACGTTTTCAATATCTGGATAGGCATTTCCAGTTCGTCCGAGCATGTTCAACGCGAATCTCTCGAAGTACAAGATTCTAAGACTCATTCAACATCGGTCCTTTTGTCAATCCGAATTGGAACAATGAAATTTAGAAATGTCACATTGAGCGCATCGAGGCCTAAGTGGGCATGAGCGGGCAGCGCTCTATAAGAACGCACGATCGTATTCAATCGACCACGGCCGAGGGGGCTGTGTGTCTCGCCCTGCACGATGGCTATTGGCTCCGCTTGGTTATTTGACCGTCGATGGCCTGCATCAGCAGAAATCCGCAACGGTAGAACATGCAGAGTATTACTTATAGAAGACGCTCCCAACAAGGAATATACTATAAGCGTCAAAACATTGTTAGACCCCTCGGACAGTTAGAAGTTTGGTTGTGACCATACGCCTATACGGCAGACCGTATCGTGCAAACTGAAATAACTCGGATCTCAGATGTCGAACGTCGAACATCAGGCGAGCGAAGCTGTGAACCCACCTCATAGATGTTAACCGGATGTTCATTGCAGTTATTTAAGGTAAATTGTAGTATAATCTTTAGATCAATCTACACAGTTCCTACATGCTCACCACCCTACTCGCCACCCTACTCGCCACCCTACTCGCCACCCTACTCGCCACCCTACTCACCACCCTACTCATCACCATACATGCTCACCACCCTACTCACCATCGTACATGCTCACCATTCTACTCACCACCCTACCTCTCGCCTATCTACATGTTCAGCTATCAACTCAGCTACCTACTTGTTCGCCTACTCATCAGTCTACTCGCTTCAAAACATGCTTCAAAACATGCTTCAAAACATGCTTCATGCAACGCGTTCAAATACACGTCATTCGCTTCATATTCTACTTCATAGTATGCTTCATACATGCTTCATAGCACATGCTAATTAGCTCAATAGAAAGCACCCTTCATGGCTCAATATCAAACTCCCTATCAAACTTCCTATCAAACTCTCTATCAAACTCCCTTCGTGACTCTCTTCATGGCTCCCTACCAAACTCTCTACCAAACTCCCTTCATGACTCTCTTCATGGTTCCCTATCAAAATCCCTACATGCTTCAAATTACGCGTCGGTCGAGCGCATATATCTACTCATCTACCTGCTCACCTACCTGCTCACCTATCTACATGACTTCTCACCAAGCTTCGAATTGCTTCAAATTCGAGAATCAAATTTGATCTCTATCGAGCACCAAATATGATTTCTATCAAACATTCTTCATGACTCTCTTTATGAATCTCTATCAAACACTCTGTTAGATGAGTATGTAGAGTGGTAAGTAGGTAGAAAGCCATGTAGAAAGCATTGTTTGAAGCACTTTTTGACGCGTGTTATGCGCCCGACCGACGCGTAATTTGAAGCATGTAGGGAGTTTGATAGAGAGTTATGAAGAGAGTCATGAAGGGAGTTTGATAGAGAGTTTGATAGAAAGTCATGAAGAGAGTCACGAAGAAAGTTTGGTAGAGAGTTTGATAGAGAGTTTGATAGAGAGTTTGATATTGAGTCATGAAGGGTGCTTTCTATTGAGCTAATTAGCATGTGCTATGAAGCATGTATGAAGCATACTATGAAGTAGAATATGAAGCGAATGACGTGTATTTGAACGCGTTGCATGAAGCATGTTTTGAAGCATGTTTTGAAGCGAGTGTTACGAACATGCCTGAACCGACCAGGGTTCAGATGGCGCTATGCCTAGTTTGGACCTAGCGCACCCCTATTGAACCCTTCGAGCCATCCCCAGCACTTCTTCCCGTTGTTCAGCACTTTCTTCATTCACCCCTTTCATCATCCTTTTAGGCAAACACACCTGGCATATTACATCACATCTGTATCGGGCCTAGCGCAGCCTCAAGCCATTATTTATAGAAGAGCTCGCACTCTTTCTCTTCTGTATTCTTAATGTCTTGTTATAGCTACCTCTAAAGAGCAATACATACATACCAGCTCCGAGCCCCTTTGGTTGAATGATCTAGGCACGGTTCCAACAGCGAGTAGGCTGGTGAGTAGGCGAACAAGTAGGTAGCTGAGTTGATAGCTGAACATGTAGATAGGCGAGAGGTAGGGTGGTGAGTAGGATGGTGAGCATGTATGATGGTGAGTAGGGTGGTGAGCATGTAGAAACTGTGTAGATTGATCTAAAGATTATACTACAATTTACATTAACTAACTGCGATGAACATCAGGTTAACATCTTTGAGGTGGGTTCACAGCATCGCTCGCCTGACGTTCGACGTTCGACATCTGAGATCCGAGTTATTTCAGTTTGCACGATATGGTCTGCCGTACGCCTAAGGTACTTCAAAGTATCGTGCTGTGCAAAACTCTGTGCCGTTTTCAGAAATCCTAGGATTTGCTGAGGGCCCCGTCAAAATCAGGCCTAATTCTTCAAAATGGCCAATATTCGTAGTTTTGAAAAGTAATCAATCTGTAAAGAATATGTAGGTGGTTAGAGGTTGTAGTTTGCTAAAGGTGGGTTGTGGGGCCCTAATAGCCGAATGGTAGCCCTATGGCAAGGCTAGCCCTATGACCCTGGGGAATACCATGATACAATCACTTCAATAACGACTTCTAGGTCTCTCTTCGATTGAATCTTCTTCTACAGTCAATGACGAGACGTGCAACATGTTTCTCTCGTCGATTGAGAAGCTGTTCGACGATGTCAAAGATACACAAAAGTCACAGTGTGCGACAGCGACTCTCGACCACGACACTTCTTTAACTTCTGAGTCAGATTCAGAAGTCAGATAGACCCATGAAGACTCTTCGCAGTAAACCTCGTTCTAACAGACGACGTCGATCTAGACGTCTCGTTCTTCAAGAGAACACGTCAACTTTCATCTTCGAAGCTCTTTCGTCATCTTTTTCTTCTTCTTCTTCTTCTTCATCATCATCATCATCATCATCATCATCATCTTCTTCTTCTACCCTTCTCTCGTCAACGTTCAATCATCAGCCGATCGAATCGAGCGACATCGCTCTCAAAGAGACGAAGCCTCAACACTTCAGCGAGGAAAAAGAAGATGACGGCAAAGAAGATGATGACAGAGCAAACGACGATCAAGACGCCAAGAAGATAGAAGATGATAACAATCAAAATGAGCAGGCAGGTCGAAAGGCGAAGAAGGTCACGAGCGTCACAGGCACTCGAGACTCTTTCAAGCGTACCGCACGCATCGCAGGCTTGAATGAGTGTGGCGACGACAAGCAGAGCTCTGAGCGAGCTGAAGGTGGGACGAAGAGTGCAGGTCAGCTCTCGAAGAAAGCGAAACAGCTTACTTCTTCATCATCACGTTCTCGTTCGATCTTCAAAAATTTCAAGAAGATGACGCTTCAACGTCGCAAGAACTCGATCAGTTCAAACTCATCTGATGAGGTTGACAGCAGTCAGGGTGAGCTTCGGCAATACGTTCTCGTCTTCCAACTAGGCTCTCTCTTTGACATACTGCAGGTAATTCGGTCGTACTTGAGGATGACAGCCCAGTGGCCGACAACAGCGGCGCGCTCATTAAGGCCACCAGTGGTGAGCCCGAGATTGAAGCAGCGCTCCTCCTCAGCTCCCATCTAAGGGAAGATTCAAAGACCCCAGGATGCGTGAATGCTCTCACCGAGCCCAACCCCCCCCACCGAGCCTCTTGATCGGCCTCCTTCTCCTGACATGGCTCGACCTCAGCATCATCATTCTGGACGAACCATCCGCGAAAACGACCCGGGATCAGCCCCCGGTCGCAGGCCCTCCCAGTGCTATCACTCCACCACTTTCTCAGCAGCCTCAGGGTCAAGGCGATTCAGGATCAGGTTTAGAGGACGATGAGTGGGAAGTCGTGAGAATTGTTGGGAAGAGACGTACGGGTAGAGGCGATGAATACAAGGTGCGCTGGAAGAGCACGTGGCTACCTGGAAGCGAGCTGAGAAGCGCGCAGCGACTGGTACGGGAATTTGAGGCGAGAGGCCGGGTGCTGCAAGGACCTAAGAAGAGGGGGCCGAATATCTCTGGATAGTTGTGGCTGACCATTGCCTTTTCGTCTCCCCTGCCATCGTATCTTTCTCGATTAGGGACCAGGATGTTAATAGGCTATTTTCCTTGAGATCGTACAGAGGAGTCAAGCAGGGTGCTATTCACATCATAAGACGCTAAGAAGAACTATATAACAACTTAAGTTAATGAGAAGATATGAAGTATTTCGAGTAAGTGTTAGAAATCAACATTATAGACTTCTGTTCTCATAACAATCGTTGCATTATTTCCTTCGCGGCCTCGTATTTGCCCTGGCCTCGTAGCACTGATGCTAGGTTGCTGACGCTGGTCAATGTATCGGGATGCTCGACTCCCAATGCTTTCTCGCGTCCTTGCAATGCTCGTCGATTCATCTTCTCTGCTGCTTCGTATTTGCCCTGGTCTTGTAGCACTGATGCTAGATTGTTGACGCTGGTCAATGTATGAGGATGCTCGACTCCCAACGCTTTCTCGTGTCCTTGCAATGCCCGTCGATTCATCTTCTCTGCTGCCTCGTATTTGCTCTGATGTTGTAGTACTAATGCTAGATCGTTGACGCTGATCAATGTATCGGGATGCTCGACTCCCAACGCTTTCTCGCGTCCTTGCAATGCCCGTCGATTCATCTTCTCTGCTGCTTCGTATTTGCCCTGGTCTTGTAGCACTGATGCTAGATTGTTGACGCTGATCAATGTATGAGGATGCTTGACTCCCAACGCTTTCTCGTATCCTTGTAACACTCGTCGGTTCATCTTCTCCGCTGCCTCGTATTTGCCCTGGTCTTGTAGCACTGATGCTAGATTGTTGACGCTGATCAATGTATGAGGATGCTCGACTCCCAACGCTTTCTCGCGTCCTTGCAATGCCCGTCGATTCATCTTCTCTGCTGCTTCGTATTTGCCCTGGTCTTGTAGCACTGATGCTAGATTGTTGACGCTGATCAATGTATGAGGATGCTCGACTCCCAACGCTTTCTCACGTCCTTGCAATGCCCGTCGATTCATCTTCTCCGCCGCTTCGTATTTGCCCTGGCTTTGTAGCACACGAGCGAGGAGAGACAAGCTGTCCGTTGCGATAGTATCGGGTTCATTTGAGGATTGACGGATATTATAGGCCTCGGAGGTAGTTTGGTACGCAGCGATGTAGTTCCCTCGAGTACATTCGAACCATCCAAGATTGTGCAGAAGAGCTGCACGATACCTCTGGTCCTCTGGATTGCAGTGATAGCTTAGAACGACCTGAGCATGGGCAAATAGCACTCCACAGATCTCTTTATTTTCATATTCACCACTAGGAAATTCCTCTGCCAGAAGCTTCAGAGCTTTACTAGCATATATCGCCTTCTGCTGCTTTTGCTCCAGCCAGTACTGCAAGGACGCTTGCACAAGAGGATGTATGGTAACATTTTCTGTGTCGAGCTCATTGGTAATCAAATGATATCCTTGGAGCGTCCCCTTGGCTGTCCAGAAATCTACGTCTCTCTCAACTGATTGACACAACAATTTGGCCGATATCTGCTGGGGAGAAAGCATTGCTGCTAGCGAAAGTAGTTGCGCTGTGGCCGGCTCTGTTTGCATAATGTACTCAAAAGATATCCGCCATGTTCGAAAGACCGAATTAGGAGTTCCCCGTTGCCTCCTAGGATCTCCCAGCAGCTCATAGCTCAGAAACTCCGTGAGGTTCTGCCGATCCTTATCAAGCGCTTCGAGGTACTCTTGCGTAGTCATTCGATTACGCCGCATGAATGCGGCAGCTTGCGTGATTGCCAGAGGGATATAAGCAAGAACGTCAAGCAGTGTCTCGGAGCTGACTTCGTCATAAATGCCGATAGATAGTTTCAGTTTTGATCGCAAGCATAGACTCGCTTCCTGAGGAGACATTGGCAATACCTCGACACAGTGCTTATTATCGAAAATCTGTTCACCAACAAATCTATCCCTCGTTGTAATAAGGAATCGTTTCTTATCGCTTAATTGGGTTGGGAGAAATTCAATCAGAGGTTTTTGGTTGCTTGGAGTATTTATAGGCGATTCATCAGAGTTGTCTGAAAGGAGACCAGAGTCAAAAGAGGGGAAAATCACATTAGCATTGTCGGCATTGTCCAAGACCATAAGCCAAGTGCCGTTGACCTCTTCGTCTAGCCAGCGGGCGACTAGCTTGCAAAGATCGGCTTTTGGATCCTCGTACCCAGGAAGCTTCAATCGGCGTGCAATGTCTATGTAGGCCTGCTCAAAGATAGTATAATTCGCTGCGTACACCCAGAAGACATGGCTCTCGGGCTTGCTTTGCCGAAATCTATAAGCGTATTCAATGGCTATTTGGGATTTTCTGGAACCCAATGGTCAGTAGGGTAAGCTTGTATATCAAAGGTTTCACGTACCCCACTCCACCCAATCCACACAAGGAAACGCAGTAATAAGAACCCATCTGCCTCTCGATTTCGGCAAAGATGTGTTCCCGATTAACGAAATCGTCGTCTCGAGAAAACTTTACCGAGAAAATGGGCTTCTCTAATAGTCTTAAGTCAGGGCGAGCACTAAACCTGCCGGGAGTACTAGTTCGAAGTAATTCTTCTGCTTCGGCTTCTCTTTTTGCCAGCCGATCGGTCTTTTCCAAACCCCATCGCGAACCGATGGTTCTCGCAGCCTCACTCGTATATCGATGTATCGCTTCTGTCACGAGGTGGAAGCCAGGCTCGCTGCTGTTTTCGAACTTGCATATTTGCATATGATCTTTCTGAATAACAGCACGCTCGACGTCTTGTATGGTTGGAGAGGCAGATTCCTCGTCGACGATATATTCCCATCTTTCTCCTCCCAGATGTGTAGGTTTCCCTTCGTGGAAAAAGAACATATGCAGAGAGGGGCTCAGGTGAATGAATTGACGATCAATGTTTTGGAGCGTCTCGTTGTTGGAATTCAATATATTGATCAGCTGTGAACTCTCACTGCTGAGATCGTCCGGCAGAGCAACCTGGCAGATGGCTTCTAATCGTGACCGCCAATTGGTGGTATTCAACCCTTTGTGCGGTGTCCCAAGAAAGATTATACCGTACGTAGAGATGAAGATTGATCGGAGATGCTCAGTCTTCTTGCCACTTATCTCAGAAGAGTGTATCAATGCGCGCTTCACGACGAGTCCCCCAAGCGAATGGGCCACAAAGATAATAGGATGCTCCGTGGCGTTGCTCGCCCTTCTGTTTGCCGCGAGCTCCGCAACCAATTGTTCGGCGTGATTATGTATCTTATCGCCAGAGACGCCATCTGTGAACGACGCAATGTGTGCAGCGTAGCCGTAGACCAGTATGCGTGCCTTCTCTTCCTGCAAAATAGGTCCCAGAAGCGTCGCGGGCCAGATCGTACTCGATGATGTACTCGACCAAGTGTCTTGTGGATTTCCGTGGAGACCATGGATAAAAACGACATCGACGTGTGTATCAGAGGTAGCAGCGTACACCTCTGTAAGTCCAAAGCGTTTGATGGGATGCTCTGCAGTAGCACGAGTGGCCTTTTAAGTATCAGGACTCCTGGTTCCCTATTGCATAGGCCGAGTACTTACATCCATTGCTGTAGTCTTAGAGTGTTCTGCCTCTTAGATTCATATGTGCCATGATACTTGCTTGGTCCCATGCCGGGGACGCATCGCGGTGATCGCCTCGTCATCAATCTCGGTCTTGAGCAGTGGAAAGCAGCAGGCGCCGACGTGGCCGTCGGGTCGGAATTATTTCGAATCTAGAATTAAGCGAGGTCACAAACATCAAACGTGCAATTATGTTCATCACTCATGAGAGCATCAGCTGTGCATATGCGCAGCATCGACTGAGCTTGAACGAGATATCTGCGTGGCTAAATGAATTAGAGACGAGAGATGAAGCACGCATATGTTGAGCAGAAGCTAATGAACTCGGCTTATGCATCGCATATGCTTTGCTAAAATCTTTCTTAGATTCTCTCTCAAGCAAGCGTCTCAAGAAGATCATCACAGATGTCAAGAGCAAAGATACGCATAGCATACCTAAGCTTCGCATATGCACTGCTAACGCACTTCACAGTTCTCGCTGTTGTCAAACGTCGCTCTGATCGCATTGCGGCAAAGTAGGACGAAATTTATGCTTTGCATATGCTTCTCATATGCTGTAAATGTACTATACCTGAGGTTGAAATGTTTTTGAACATACCTTATGTTTCGCATATGCAAATTTTTCTTTCCGCTTCGTCCCCAAAAGTATATTAAGTACTCGTAACCATCGGCATCGTTTAAATGCAGGTACCCATATTCTCTCCAGTAGTGGCGGAAGAATATGCATCTCTCTCTTAATCATGTAGTTGGAAAGTTGTGGAGCTGATAGCCTGATACTATGTCCTTGTTAAGTTTTAAATTATACTAGCCTCGCTTTAATGAGTTCACAAGTCTACTTCTACCTCTGCCACGTCAAATTTTCAATCTCGGTGGCGCGTCATCACCTTGTCTCCAAACATTGCCAGCATCACCTCCATGGGCAAATCCATCAAGCACAAGCATATCAACAATATGGGTGCCGTAAACAGGAGACAGACCTCCTCTGGGAACATGAACCCTCCACTGCCAGGAACGAGCTTGAGCGATCAACAAGCACGCAAAGCTACAGGTCAAACTGATAGCCTAGCTCACAAAGAGTGGTTGGCTGAAGTCAAG
>JAABUW010003588.1_pt1 | contig 21962 bp, 18 predicted proteins | sample 5560081 | NCBI WGS metagenome assembly JAABUW01 (sample SAMN10711882, study PRJNA513363) | rock metagenome | isolation source: Antarctica rocks | place: Antarctica: Victoria Land, Knobhead sud
GGCGGGGTGGTTGGGTTGATTACGGCGCTGTTGTGATGTGACTGGACGGTTCAGCAGTATAACTGTAGCTATACCCGCCAAGACCCCATTCCATTCTCCAAAATCGCATCATGACCCCCCAGATCCGCTCATCACTCCGCCAAGACCCTCAACTTTCTCGAGAACGCCCCTTATACGGCCGGAATAGTCGTGCTTGGCGCCGTCAAACTAGTCGCAGCGACGACGACGAGCTGCCGGGCACGGAGTATGACCAGCCTCGCTCGCACCTTCGCGCGCGTCGGCGTGCCTATATCACCTACTGTATTAGTATAACGCCCAATTTACCTACGAGAACAGGCGTATCTTACGTACCTGGCAACATTACCGCGATCATACGGAAGTCCGCAGAAACGAGTTGGCGCCCGAGGGCAAAGAGCAGTAGAGTCCGGTCGCTTGCCGGGGTCCATTTGTAGGCGGCAGTCGCCACCGGAGTGATGGTGGTGGTGGTCGCCATAGTGGAGTGGCGATGGAGGGAGTGTGAGGTTTGTGTTCTATATCATAGTTAGTAAATACAAGCGTAGTATGAGTGGAAGATCGCTGTACTTACTTGTATTTAGAGTGATGTAGTTATATAGGAGGTCGAAGTTGTAGTAGAACCTCGTGTTGTGTGTTTTGTGTGGTCGAAAGAGAGCTAGAAGGTCGAAGAAGTATTTAGAGCCGAAGGCCAAAAGAGGGATAGCTGCTTGAGTAGCGTGAGCATGTGAAGGTGCATGTGATAGTGAATGACCAATGAGAAATGGTTGTATGTGTTTGTACTTCCGGGATATGCCATAGCAGGTCGTGTTCTTATAGTACTTAGCTGGTCAAAGGAATAGCCAAAGTTTTCCATGGAACGTAGATATTGCTCTGACTACCTGCCCGAACTTTCCAGGTGACTTCCATGCGGCGACGCATGCCATTGAGAAGCGTTGCAGCTAGGTGTGTAAGAACTGCGGTAGTACAGTGCGTGAGGGCCCATCTTTCTTTGAGCGTACGGAGGAGATGGAGCTGGTATTCGCTGCCGTGGGATGCAACAGACCGCCGAGCATTGCTGAGGTGACATGGCCAGGGAGGCTGCTCTCTGCTGTGCTTGGAGCAACATCGTGGCAAGATCAGTCACTGTAGTGCCATCGCTCTTGATGGGCGCTGCGAAATCTTTTTAACACCATTGTTGCCTGTACATGCAGAGAGGTGCAGCCTGAATCACTCCACAGGCGTCGGAGGACCACTACATCGAGCGATTCGTCCTCTCCGCTACAAAGTCGTTGTATGGAGCTGCTACGGTCAGAGATCTGGCTGCGTCGACCATAGCCTTAGGCGCGAGGTAGCGTCTGGAAATCGGGGCTCGAACATGGATGGACTGTCGCTTCCCCGTCTCGCTGACGTCGATGACGCTACTACAGTCGGTGAGGTGGCCGCGTGGACGCCGGTCGTGCGAGTGAGGACAGTCTCCTGGGCTGACGGTCGAACATGGATGGACCTGCTGCTTCTCGGGCTCGAATTTGCTGGGAAGGCCGCTGCGGCCAGTGATATGCCCATATGTTCCGTAGTAACAGGCGAGAGAGCGACATGACGAGGTCCTGTTCGAAAATGTGCGTAACTGCCGCTTCGCCATCTCAGTGTCGTTGATGAGGCTGCTACAGTTCATGATATGGCCATGCGTGCCACAGCGGTGGAATTGAGAAGGGTGTTCTCTGGACTCTTGCTCGAACACGGACGGACCTTCCGCGTCGCCGATTCTATGTCGTGGTGAGGCCAGTAGTCAATCCTCTAGTCATTACTTACACATAAGGCAAGCCGGGAGAACAGAGTGGTCGGACCTGGTTCGTCTCAGTGACGACGACATCTTACCTTTCATGATCGTGTCCAACAACGCAAACATATCCGTTTTCTTTCATGGGGATGAAGGAGCAGCAGATGTCGCCCATATCTCGGGCGCGCTGCCGAAGTCATCCGGAATCTGCAAACCGGGATCGACAGCTAGCCTCATCTTTATCTTTATCTTGCGCCCCCCTGAAGACGCTAGCGTTTCAAGATATTTGAGTGGCCGAGTGCAGATGCTTCAATGATCTTTCGATTTTGATTGAGATGCCCGTGGATCGAAGGGAGGAAATGCAGCAAATTGATGGACAATTGGTTGGATAGAGAGCGTGGAGACTTGTAGAGAAGTCCTAAATCGAGTTGGCATGCCGCGTTCGGAAGATGGCGTGCATGATCGCCATCCAATAGAAGAGTGCGGAGGTTCGACGAGACTTCGAGGCACAGGAGCTGCGTGGTAAGTTGTGGTGGTGTTGAAAGGAGGTGTGGTGTCGACCGCATTGACCATTCCCAATAATTATTTTCCGCGACTGCCACCTCCACTCTGTAAAAGCACGAGCGTGGAGAAGAAGTATTCTTGCGACCGTGAAGTGTCCCGTTGCTGGAGGTGTGCGAAGAAAGCTGGGAGAGTCTTGACAAGTCCGCGCCATTTCGATCGACCTGTTCCTGTTTTTAGCGTGGGAGCGAGTCTGGAGCCCTCCATTCCACCACCCCGTCGATGACCAGCCTCGTCCACCACCGCCCAACAACACCTCCCTCCACCTCCTACACCAATCGAGCGCATCGAGAAGAATCCGTGGGATGATCACACCATGTCCTTCCTTTTCAAGAGCAAGCAGAAGAACCCGAATCCCAATGCGCTGCCCCCAGCGTCGCGAGACATCCGATCGGCGGATGGCACACCCAACGGCTCACAATCGCAGATCCCGACGCTGAACGGCGCTGTCAACGGCACCGTCAATGGCGTCGTCAAACCTGCTTCGCCGACGCCAGCATCGAGTGTGAACAACAGCATCGCCTCATTGGCAGGAAACGAGCAGATCGCACGGCCTTCTGGTGGCACAGGCAGCGTGAGGCACTCCGAGGAGAAGCTGCCCTTCCCTTCCACCGAGGATGCGAGAGTCATCAATGGCTCGCCAAGCCCTGAGCAGAAGAGCATACGGAGTCTGGGGCCGGATGTCGTACGTCAAGCAATACTATGAGATCTGCCTCCGCAATACTGACAGCACGTAGCAGCCTCGACCAAGACCCGCGGCGCCTCGCGTGGCTGGGGATCCATCGCCATACCCCTGGTCTATGCGCCAATTGTCCTTCACCACTCCGCATGCACACCCCTTTCCGAGGTATGGCGCCGCCGTCAACGCGACCTCGAGCAGAGATGGATCAGTATATCTCATGGGCGGCCTGATTAATGGCAGCACTGTGAAAGGCGATCTGTGGATGGTGGAGGCTGGGCCTGGAAACATGACTTGCTACCCAGTAGCGACAACATCCGAAGGACCTGGGCCAAGAGTTGGGCATGCCAGCATCCTCGTAGGCAATGCTTTCATCGTGTTTGGGGGTGATACGAAGATGGACGACGGCGATCAGCTAGACGACACACTGTACTTGCTCAACACATGTGAGTACCAAACAGACTGGAAATTGTGATAATTGGCTGACATGGCGCACAGCGACGAAACAGTGGTCGAGAGCGCTGCCCGCTGGCCCACGACCCCCAGGCCGGTATGGCCACACGTTGAACATTCTTGGAAGCAAGATCTACGTGTTCGGCGGCCAAGTGGAAGGCTACTTCTTCAATGATCTGGTCGCCTTCGACCTCAACGCTCTACAACAAGCTACCAACCGATGGGATGTTCTAATTCAGAACACGATTGATGGCGGTCCCCCACATGGCCAGATCCCGCCCGCACGAACGAACCACACCATGATCACCTGGGGTGACAAGTTGTATCTCTTTGGTGGCACCGATGGCGTTCACTGGTACAACGATGTCTGGTCATACTCTCCACAAACAAACTCTTGGACACAGAATGAATGCATCGGCTACATTCCCTCTCCGCGCGAAGGTCATGCCGCAGCACTTGTCGGCGATGTCATGTACATATTCGGAGGTCGAACAGAAGAAGGCACCGACTTGGGCGATCTTGCGGCTTTTCGCATTACCACGCGGAGATGGTATACGTTCCAGAACATGGGACCGAGTCCGTCACCGCGATCAGGCCACAGTATGACGACTGTTGGAAAGCAAATTGTTGTGCTTGCCGGTGAACCTAGCAGTGCGCCTCGAGACCCCGTTGAGCTTTCGCATGCGTACTTTCTGGACACGGGGAAGATAAGATATCCTCCGGATTCGGCGGTGCCCCAACAGCAGCAAAATACCGTTCAGCATAGAAGGCCCAGTGGTGATAAGACTGGACTCCCGATCGGTGCAGGTCGAGGACATCCGCCGCCACCTGGAACTCGGGATTTGGTGGAGTCGCCTCGTTCAGGCAGCGCAAATGATCTGCGAGGCCGGTCGGGATCAGTGCTGTCTGACAACAGCACTTCGCGCTTACCGATGGCTGCGAGACCTCCACAAGCTGCACTGCCAGCACCGACAAGCCCACCACCACAAGTGCCACCCCAGCAACCGCGCAGCGGACCACCTTCTCGGCAGCCTAGTAGGCCTGAACGAGGTATGAGTCCATCCGGAGACTTGGATCGCACACAAAGCATAGACCGGAGTCTTATGTCTTCGCCACAGCCACCAGGACCAATTACTCCACAGCCACCAGGAGCGTTCATGATGGATGACCAGTCTATGCCAACATCTCCTAGCTTCGCGCCAAACTTCGCACCGGAGAGGTCTTACTATGATAGCGATGCATCCGACCAGCCGCGGTCATTGAAGCCGGAGACATATCAACCGTCCCAAGAACCGGGCGGTGAAGGGGATAGGAGCTCCTCAAGACTTCAGAGAAGCATCATACCTGAAGAGGAGCCATCGAGACCATCGGCGGATATACCTGAGCAGTTGCCCAAAGTCCAAGAGCTGCGCGAAGAGGACGACCCACAAGACTCCGGTATTGGCTCCTCGCCTGCGCTCACTCAGCAGTACGACCACATGATCAAAGAGCTGGAACAAGTCAAGCAGCGAAACGCCTGGTACGCCTCTGAACTTGCGATGGCGAAGAAAGCTGGCTATCAACCGCGATCGACCGAGTCTCCAGTTATGGACGAGCGAGCAGTAGACGTGTTTGGCGACGAGGACAAGCCTTTGATCGAAGCACTGCTCAAGATGCGGGCGGAATTGTCAAGAGTGCAGGATACGATTGAGGAGCAGAGCAAATCAGCTGCTGAGAAGATCGCCGAAATTGAGAAGCAGCGCGATTCGGCGGTCAGCGAAGCCGTGTATGCCAAGACAAGACTGGCTGGTCACAGTAGTCCGCAACTCAACGGGGAAGGCACGCGAAGCCCTGATCAAGATCGTAACGATATGGGCCGGAGGCTTGCTTCATCGCTGAATGCGCACAGCGAGCTTTCGAGAAAGCTTGACGCGCTCGCCCAGGAAGTTGAGGCGGAGAGGAAGGCGCGCCAGCTTGCGGAGGACACAGCTGAGGCTGCGCAGAAGCGTGTCAGTGAGCTTGATAGTCACCGACAGGAGTACAGCTCTGAGCTGGAAAGCTTGCGGTCGGAGCTGCATGAAGCACAACGCGAGGCCAGAGAAGCTACGGCGAGCCACGGCGAAATCAAATCTCAGCACGACATGCTTGTTCTCGATAAGCGCGAAGTTGATGGAAAGCTCGAAGGTGCCATGGCTCAAACTCAGAATCACACGTCGATCCTTTCTTCGCTACGCTCGGCTATAACTGCGTCTCAGGATAAGGCGCAAACGCTGGAGCAGAAGCTTGAAGAAGAACATGGAAGGCGAGATGAGATCGAGCAGAAGCTGCGGCAGCTCAAGGTCGAGCATGAAGAGAGGACCAATGAACTTGAAGATACGTCTCGGCGACTCCGCGATGCGGAGGAGATGACTGAGAAGCATGCTGAAGAAGCGCGGACCCATCGCGAAACTGTCGTCGCTGGGCTCGGCAAGATTGACGACCGCGACATCGGTGCCAATGCTGTCTCCGACGAACGTGTGGTCACTTTGCAAGCTCAGGTCGAGCACGCGAACTCGATGGTCCGGCAAAACCAAGCTGCGGCAGATACGGCAGCAGAGAAGCTGAGGCGTGCTGAGGAGCGCATCGCGGGTCTCGAGGCGTTCCAGGAACAAGCTAGCCGAGAAGGCTTGTCGATCAGGAAGCAGCTCCAGGGCCTTACGAAGGATAACCAGAGTCTGACTTCCCAAAAAGCCGACCTGGAGCAGAAGGTACAGAGTCAGATGTTGGAGACGAACGCGCTCTCGGTGCAACATGCTTCGCTTCGCGATGTGCTAGGCGAGCGTGGTATTAATGCTGCCGAAGTGCGGAGGTCCAGGGCCATGGACTCGCCCAGCAGTCTCAGCCGCTTCTCGACGCCGGATCTACACCGGGTCCGAGAGCTTGAGCAGCAGCTCGAAAACAGCCTCAAGAGCCACGACGAGATGAAGGCGCAGTTCGAGGACATCTCTGAACGGGACGAGAAGCAGAAGCGGGAGTATGAGGACAAGCTGACCGCGCTGGACAACGATCATCAGGCTGCCGTGAAGTATCTACGTGGCACTGAGAAAATGCTTTCTAAGATGAAGCAGGAGTTGCAGCGCGTCAAGGACGAAAACCGCGAGCTGAAGAAGAAGATCGACAAGGTTCGAGACGATGGCGAGAGCAGCAAACGAGCAACCCCAGACGATTGGGAGTCAGAGCGCGACCGTCTGAAGAAGGAGGTTGCAGATGTGCAGTCGAATTTGCATACCTCTGTTACTGATCTGGAATCCAAGATATCGGGCATGCAGCAACAACTGCAAGCGGCCGAAGGCGAGCTCCACCAAGTCCGCATGGCCCACGCGACCTCACAAGCCGACCTCTCCACCCTCACAGCCACACATTCCCAATTCCGCGGCGACTTCGAGAAAATGCAGCACGATAACACGCTTCTCGAAGAACGCGCCCGCGACGCAGAGAACAAAGTCCAGCTCCTCCTCAACCAAGTCGAGTCGAGCGTCGATAACTACCGTCGCCAGTCTCGTTTGGGTGATGGCATCGCTACGATGAACGGCACATTCCACCAGCGTCCGCTTTCGGGACTGAGTGAGACCAACATAAACCACACCTCCGCACCAGCGGGAGGCTCGCATTCGCGCAGTCAAAGTGACGGCAACGCGAGTATCATCTCCGATGCCACAGGAGCTAATGGACGGGACAGCTTCGCCCTCGACTCGCTGGCGAGTGAGCTTGAGACGCTGCGGAGTCACTGGGAGACGACGAAAAATTTTCGCCTGAGCGATAAGTTCGACTTCGAGAAGACTCCGATCTCCGGCAGTGGCCCTCACGCGGAGGGCAGTGCGGTGGGGAGTGGGGATTATGGAGCGAGTATGGCGGACTGGAGGCGGGGCCTGGATTTGAGCGACGAGGAGGAGGAGAGGAGGGTGGGGGGTAGTGAGGGAGATGATACGATCCGCGGCGAGGAGGATGAAGATGGGGATGAGGCAGGCATGGCTGTGACTACGCCTACGCAGGGTCAGAGGGTTGGAATGATATGAAGATGAGGGGTGTGCTTGGAGTACTGGCTGGACGCCGAGACGCGGACGGGTCTCTTGCGTTGGCATGGTGTTCTGGGGGTTTGTTGATGGATATGTGGTATGGTATATATACCCTTTGCGTCTCTGCTCGCTGTGTTCTGAGCGAGACTAGGGAGTGCTTCTTATTGGGATGGGTGGGGACGAGGGATCGATGCTAGCTTGTACAGTATTGGCGAGATCTTGTAGAACTATCGATATCTTGAGTAATCGCATCGAGAGCCTTTCCTTGTGCCCAGACAGCTTTCAAAAAACGTTGAAAGTTTTCGATTGTAGTGGAGAAGAGGCACAACACCACAGTGGAAGGGTTCTCGATCGATGGTGCCGCTTCTCCAGCACCAACTCCGCTCTCATGCTCACGAAAAGGCTGCTCTTATGGCCTTTCGGCGCCAATCGCTATGCTTGAGGAGAGCCAGCCCAGTTCAATCAAGGCGCCAGGGACAGACGACGATGCAGGAGAGCTGCCTAGTCGGTGCTGCCGCGTTTCTTCTCGTTCTCCGGAGTCCACTTGTTCTCTGGGATGCGCACCACGCCACGACGTCCAGCTGAGTAGCCGTAAGGCACAGCGCCGCTGCCAGGGGTATTGCTGCCATCCCCAGAATCCGAAGAAGTGTCGGTGGTCTTATTCATGCCGATGAGGGGAGCTGAGGTATCCATGGCGGAGATGGAGGTGATAGTGTGTGAGCTGCGCCCAAGTCAGTGGCTCTGATAGTGGGTGTGCAGGTGAAAGTGAAGTCAGCATCACGGATTTTAGACTTTCCGCCAAGGCCGGCGAAACTCATCCGCACCGCCGACGCACGCTAGTCGGACATCGAATTCGACCTACAACTTTTCGCTCCACGCCGAGCTCATAACATTGCATCTTCGACGACACCACCGCAATCATGGGTAGAGGACCAAAGAAGCATCAAAAGCGGCTGTCCGCGCCATCGCATTGGCTGCTCGACAAGCTCAGCGGTGCCTATGCGCCCAAGGCCAGCCCCGGACCGCACAAGTTGAGGGACTGCATGCCCTTGATCGTCTTCATTCGCAACCGGTATGGCTGAGCAACAATGGTATTGCTGATATGCCAACGAAAACTCATGCTAACGTATAGTGATATGACAGCCTCAAGTACGCCCTCAACGCCCGCGAAACCAAAGCGATCGTGATGCAGCGCCTCATCAAGGTCGACGGCAAAGTGCGCACCGATCCCACCTACCCAGCCGGCTTCATGGACGTCATCGGCATCGAGAAGACGGGCGAGAACTTCCGCCTCGTCTACGACACCAAGGGCCGCTTCACCGTCCACCGCATCACCGAAGAGGAGGCACAGTACAAGCTCGGCAAGGTCAAGAGGGTACAACTGGGCAAGGGCGGCATCCCGTTCCTGGTCACACACGATGCTCGCACGTAAGTGCCATTCTATTCTCCTTGCGCTTGACCTATGGTCTATTAGCGAGACAGTTTAGTCAGAAAGATGCTGAGACATAATCAGGATCCGCTTCCCAGATCCGGCCATTAGGGTCAACGATACTGTGAAGATCAATCTCTCCACCGGTAAGATTGGGCATCCCATCCCGCTCGTAAGCGGAGGTGCTGACATACTCCACAGGCAAGATCGAGGACTTCATCCGCTTCGACACTGGTGTCATCGCCATGGCTACCGGTGGTCGCAATATGGGCCGTGTCGGAGTCATCACCCATCGTGAGCGCCACGACGGAGGTTTCAACATCGTGCACATCAAGGACGCCATAGACAACGAGTTCGCTACTCGTGAGTCCAACGTCTTCGTCATCGGTCGCGAGAAGCCATGGATCAGCTTGCCAAAGGGTAAGGGCGTGAAGCTGTCTATTGCTGAGGAGAGGGATCGCAGGCGGGCGTACGCTCTTGCTGGCCACTAAGCTGCGCAAGACGCGAGAAGGATGAGTTGAAGAAAGGAATACCGAGGGCGGGTTGCGGTTACCTCGCTACAGCGGAAGCTCCTGCTCAGGTAGTCATCTGCACTTGCGTTCGTGACTAGATACTGAACGAAGTAGCAGATCCCATCAAAACATTCCAAACTGTTACCGCTCAGCTCCTCCATTTTCTCTTCACGTCTCTTCACAGCATCATCACATCCATCCGATACGTCCATCCGCTACATTGCTTCACTATACATCGTATTGCAGCGTCCTTTCACTTGGGCGTTACCATATCTACTACAAGCACATCCGATACTACCCACGCCCCTCAATTCACCTTACCACCACATCCTCATACCCTCACCCAAACATCCACAAGCAAGCACGCCAAGCCCTCAAGCTCAGTCAGACCTCCTGGCGAAATGGGCCCCTTCAAGGACAAAGTGACAGACATCCTCGTCGACAACGAAGACGAGCGGCGCGGCGCGCGGCGCCAATACGAAGAAAGATTACAGGACTCCACCAACCGTCCGGACGACACGCTTCATTGGCGGCAGCTCGAACACGGTGCGGAATATGTGGCGAGGAATAACGCGCAGGCTGACCGGCGGGTCTATGGTGTTGACGGAGCAGATGAATCTCGTGACGAGGACGAGGCAGAGCACGGAGATGTTACAAGTCACACAAGCGTGACAGACGAATCGGGGCATGTGGAGGATGAGCACGGGAGAGAGAATTGCACACGGGAGGAAGGGCGTGCTCATCAGCAGCCAGTAACATTCATTGAGCCAGCGCCATTAAATGAGGAACGGCTGACACCAATACAGACTCCTGAGCCGGGTTACGAGATTGGCGAGGCTGGAGTTGCTGGTGCAGCCGTGGCTAGACCTATGGGCGGAGCTGGTATTTTTTTCGAGCGTACTGAGCCCGCCGCTGGGCCATCCACCGACAATGTCACGAAGTATGACGAGGAGCGGGAGCTATTGTGGAACAAGAAGGCGAAGCGGCCGGCAATGCAGCATCGCACACCATCAGGACAGCTGCGGGAGCTGAGACGTTCGGAAAGGGAACTGCTTGTGCAGTCAACGAAGCACACACACGAGCACAGCCATGAGGTCAGTGAGTCCGTTCGTGGTCCGACGAACTGGCCTCTACTCGACAGGCCTTCGATCGACAACGGCACTGCTTCCGGCGAGGAAGCTGAGAATGCTATTCGAAGACATCAAACTCTCAGCGTCGAAGCGGTCTCTGCTCACGAACCCAACATTGGGGAGGCGATGGCTCAGCTCTTGTCTGGTATTTCATCTGCTGAGCATCCCGCATCTGGTGCCGAGAACACCGAACCTGTTGCCGAAGCCACCGATCGCTTCCTCGACGAAGCTGTCAAGAACGCCCAACCAACAGAGCCATTGCCCGGCTTCGATCGGTCCACGGCACCAGGCGACGAGGGCCTCCTGACGCCCGTCAACACACGAGAAGACGGCCGTGAAATGCCTGACCGAGACAGGATCGTGAGACGGCGAAGCTACGTCGTCGAAGAAAAAGCTGGTAGGCTTTCTGCTGCCGCTCGTGCTGCAGCTTTCGACACGTACCGCAAAACAGGCATATGGCTTGACAAAGATCCGCAGACGCCTGCACCCGGCACCATCCGTCAACAACCAGGTCGGCAACTCTCGCCCGGCGCTCGCGCAGCCGCTGCTGGAGGGTACAGACGTTCTGGCGCTGGACCTCGCCGGCGTGCACAGAGTGCTGACCCTTGCACTTCTCGACGGCCGCACACTTCGTCGCCAAGAAATAACAGCGAGACCACACGATGGGGTACATCAGGCGTGGTTGGCTTTCGATCCGGCGATGGCGCTGGCTGCTGTGAGTGGAACCCACTTGGCTCTGGCGACCTGTGGTGCCCAGATAACACGGTAAACCCCGGTCTTTTCGGCCGTCCTCGCGCAACCAGGCGTACTGGTTACAATGGCTACTGGGGCATAGCCAATACCCCCGTGATGGATCTGTGGGGATACCCGCGTCCGGCCCAGCTGTCCCCATGGCCCGGTTTACGCCCCTGGGCAGGCGCCCGAGTTGTGCAGCCCTGGCGTCGTCCGTATTGGCACCTGTATGAGCTTGACCCTGGAAATTACTACCATCGGAGGTTCGAGGTTGCCCAGAAGGCACGGCGGGCTGAAGATGATCCTCTCCGAAGCAGGAACCTGCCGGCCGGGTCTGAAGATGGAGCTGCGCGCGACTCTTCTACGCCAGCTAAGCCAGCTTCTGATCTTGGGAAGTCCAAACGACGCGGGCTCAATCCCACCCATAGGAGTTTTGGCTCACGCGACACTCGTGACCCATTCGCTGATCCTAGAACCGAGGATAGAGGCAAGCCCATGCCACCCGGCTGGGACCCTTTAGGCAACCGAAACCCCGAAGAATTGTTCCGCCAGGGCGTCAAAAGTCTGGTCAGGAAGACTGGCGAGAAGCTCCACCTGGGTGGCCGAAGCAACCCTTCCACGCAAGGCGGCCCGAATACGAAGGAAACCTCTAAGCCGCCGGTCAATGGCGCCTCACACGGCACTCGTCGAGCACCGGGTGGCAAGACAGATGAGGCTCAACGAAACGGTACCAGCGATAGTCCACTGGGCAAAGACTCCAGGAAGTTGTTCAAAAAGCAGCCAGTGACCGACACCGGAGATGGCCCGCCAACAACGCCCGGAGCAGATACCACACAAGATGACGAAACCGCCGGCTGGCTTCCCCATGCCGCTTCTCCAGACCGCCCGCACTCTGAACCTGAAGTCGATCCACCCATCATGCCCGGCGCTGCCACTGCCGAAGAGACGCGCGAAGCCGAGGAAGCCCAGGGATGGCGACGTCGTGCCACGCCCACGCGTCGATCACATCATGATGCTGGCGGAGAATCCGAAGGACCCTATAAGAGGCCACCTCTTCCCCGTCGCCCTCGCACGCCAGAGCGTTCACAGACGCCGGGTTCTAAACGCACTCCCCCGGAACAACGCGCCAGGATTGCGCCACGATCGAACCGTCCCACTTATCCTTCCCCGATCCACAAGCAGCCCGGGACGCTTCGAAATGACACCAGAGCGCTGCTCAAGGCTATGGGCATCATGAAGAAGACGGAGAAGGAGCAGGATGAGGCCAGGCGGAAGAAGGTCGAGAATGTCAAGAAGGGGAAGCATGGGAATAGGGTGCCGAAGGAGGCCAAAAGAGGCGGTGATGTGGATGGCGATACGGAGGATGAGAAGAGTGAGGATGACGAGAGTAAGGGTAGCGATTCTAAGCTGTTGCCGAAGGAGGAAGGCGAGGGAAGTGATGGAGAAAAGGATGCGAGGGGTGTGTTGTGAGACATACAGCCTCGAGAGCGAAGAGATTCGAGAGGAAGGTTTGTAAGTTTGCTCTGTTCTCCGTGATGGGGCGATACTGACAGAGGAAGGATAGGCGAGAGGCCAGGAATAATGTACACATTCTTTCATGATAGCACATGCCTGGCGCAAGGTAGCTGGGTTGTTTTCGAGCTTACGTGGGTCAGGATATTGGTCGACGGCGAATTGGTGTATCGTTGTTAGTACGACGCATAGACATAGCACCAACACCTGCTTCCGCGCTGTTCTTGCATCTTTGCCATGCAGGTTGTTGGTAGAAGATGGAACACGTAGGAAGTGAAGTCTCTTGCGCCAAGCCCTGCAGCTGGCGCGGCTCGAGCTCTCAGCCTCCGAGGCGAATAGCATTGCCTGATATCTGGACTTCCTTCACATTTGCTTGCTTTGCCTCACTGTCCTTTCAGTTATCCTCCCCACCCTGCCTGCCCGAGATGGCCTTCCACCAAACGTCGCGCAACGTCGACTTGAGCAAATCCGAGACGGAGCTGGCGACCAACATCAAGAAAGCAACGTCAATCGAGGAGACGGCGCCCAAGCGCAAGCATGTGCGAGCATGCATCGTGTACACGTGGGACCACAAGAGCAGCCAGAGCTTCTGGAATGGCATCAAGGTCCAGCCCATCATGGCCGACGAGATCCAGACCTTCAAAGCGCTCCAGACGATGCACAAAGTGCTGCAGGAAGGCCACCCCGTCGCACTCCGGGAAGCACAGCAGCACGCGAGTTGGCTCGAGAGTCTGAATCGAGGCCTGGTCGGGGGCATCAGCGGCGGGGACGGGATGAGGGGGTATGCGCCGCTGATCCAGGAGTACATCCACTACCTCATCTCCAAGCTGCAGTTCCACCGCAACCACCCGGAGTTCAACGGCACCTTCGAGTACGAGGAGTACATCTCACTGAAGTCGATCAACGATCCCAACGAAGGCTACGAGACCATCTCCGATCTCATGACCCTGCAGGACCAGATCGACAGCTTCCAGAAGCTCATCTTTGCGCACTTCCGCAGTGGTTCCAACAACGAGTGCAGGATCAGTGCCTTGGTGCCGCTGGTCGCGGAGAGCTATGGCATCTACAAGTTCATTACGAGCATGCTGCGAGCCATGCACACCACACTCGGCGACGACGAAGCACTCAGTCCGCTGAGAGGCAGATACGATGCGCAGCATTACCGCCTTGTCAGGTTCTACTACGAGTGCTCGAACCTGCGATACCTCACCTCTCTCATCACTGTACCAAAGCTACCGCAAGACCCTCCGAACCTCCTCGCCGACGACGAATCCGCACCTGCGCTACCTGCACGACCGAGAAACGAGCCCGTCACAAAACCACGAGACACACCTCCGCCGACACAGAACACCGACCCCGAGCCGATCAACGAATTCTGGAAGAACGAGCAAGCGCGACAGCAGGACGAATACGCAGCTGAGCAGGTCAGGCTTCAGCAACAATGGGAACAGGCGAGGCAGCAGCAAGAACAGCAGCAGCTACAAGCACAACGAGACTTCGAAGAGCAGCAGCGGTTGCAGGCTGAACAACAGAGACTTCAGCTGGAGCAGCTGCAGCGGGAACAGTATGCGCAACAGACACAAGGTCGCATGGCGGAGCTGGAGCGAGAGAACTTGAATGCTCGGGCACAGTACGAGCGCGATCAGCTTCTGCTAGAGCAGTACGACAGGCGACTGAAGGGTCTCGAGACGGATCTGGCGAACCTGCAGCAGAACTTTCAGCAGCAGACGCAAAGCAAGGACGACCAGATTCGTGCGTTGCAGGAGCAGGTCAACACATGGCGAACCAAATACGAGGCTCTTGCGAAGCTGTACAGTCAATTACGGCGGGAGCACTTGGAGCTGCTGCAGAAGTTCAAGAGCGTGCAACTCAAGGCCAACTCAGCGCAAGAGGCGATTGGCAAGCGTGAGAAGCTGGAGCGGGAGCTGAAGACCAAAAATCTGGAGCTGGCAGATATGATTCGGGAACGAGATCGTGCGCTGCATGACAAGGACCGAACTACAGGCGGGCACAAGGATGAGTTGGAGAAGCTGAAGCGAGAACTGCGAATGGCGTTGGATCGGGCAGACAACGCTGAGCGTGGGAAAGGCAACGAGCTTTCTGCTATGCTCTCGAGACACAATCGCGAAATTGCCGATTTGGAAGAGGCGCTTCGCAACAAGACTCGCGCGTTGGATGATACCCAGATGAAGCTTGGTGAAGGCAGCTCTGACCTCGAACGCCAACTGCGAGAGCGAGAAGAAGAGCTCGAAATCTACAAAGCAGGCATGGATCAAGCTCTTATGGAGGTCGAGCAGTTGCGCAACGGCAATGGCGCAACCGACAAAGCCATGGACGAGCAGATCGACGTGATGCTCCTCGAGAATATCCGTAAGATCAACGACATCATCGACTCGGTCCTGCAATCTGGCGTTCAAAGAGTAGACGACGCGCTGTACGAGCTCGACAGTAGCATGCAAGCCGGCAACCAGAACGCCAGCGGACCCTACGTCCTTTCACAGATCGAGAAGGCGCAAAGCACCGCCATGGAATTCAGCACCGCCTTCAACGCCTTCATCGCCGACGGCCCCAACGCCACCCAATCCGAAGTCATCCGCACCACCCATACCTTCGCCAACGCCATCGCCGACGTCCTATCCAACACCAAAGGTCTCACGCGCTTCGCCAGCGACGACAAGAAAGCCGACCAGCTTGTGTCCGCCGCACGGCGATCTGCCTCAAGTACGGTCGATTTCTTCCGCGGCATCATGTCCTATCGCCTCTCTGACCTTGAAGACCTGCAGAAGACAGATGTGGTCATCAACAAGAACAACGATGTCCAAGTCGCTTTAAACAACCTCTCCAAACTTGCTGATGCGCTTGCGCCGAAGAGTAAACTTAACACCTCCGGTGACCTAGGCGAGCTCGTGGACCGCGAGATGACCAACGCTGCGAAAGCTATTGAGGACGCTACGGAGCGGCTGACGAAACTGATGAATAAACCCCGTGATCAGTATAGTACCTACGAACTCAAGATCCACGACTCCATCCTCGAGGCCGCTATTGCGGTCACGAACGCAATCGCCCAACTCATCCGCGCAGCGACGACTTCGCAACAGGAAATTGTGCAGCAAGGTCGCGGCAGTTCCATGTCCCGCGCACAGTTCTACAAGAAGAATAACCGCTGGACTGAAGGGCTCATCTCCGCCGCCAAGGCCGTAGCGCGGAGCACCAACACCCTCATTGAAACTGCCGACGGCGTCATCAGCGGCAGGAACTCGCCTGAACAGCTCATCGTCGCTTCCAACGACGTTGCCGCGAGTACAGCACAGCTCGTAGCGGCATCAAGGGTGAAGGCGACGTTCATGTCCAAGACACAGGAGCGGTTGGAGGAGTGCTCGAAGGCAGTCACGCAGGCTTGTCGGGGATTGGTGAGGCAGGTACAGGGAATTATTGAGGGGAGGAGGAGAGAGGAGGAAGGGGATGTGGATTATGCGGGGCTCAGTGGGCATGATTTCAAAGTGCGGCAGATGGAGCAGCAGGTGAGTCCTCCGTTCCTATCTAATGTGGTGGTGGTGTGCTAATGTGTGGGAAACAGGTCGAAATATTACAGCTGGAGAACTCGCTGAGTGCGGCGAGGCATCGTTTGGGCGAGATGCGGAAGATTAGTTATCAGGAGGAGGACTGAAGGGTGTTCATCAGGACGACGTGGGTGGTGTGTGTACAGTACTGTTCAAATGAATGCAGTCGTTCAGCCAGGCGTCGTTGTCCGTCAATCGATGTGATGCTCGAATGCATGAGCCCCAGATCCATCTACTGGATATCTCGATCTCATGGTGAAGTGGATCGGATTAATTAGCTCCGAGGTAGGACGCACTAGGACATGTTCAATCTTTCGTTTCATAGTTCGCGAGGTCGAGAACACATCTGAAGTCAACTTGATACGTTTGGCAGGCCGCATTGTCTATTCTCCATCCTCCGAAGAGAGGTGGATATCGTTTGCCCTGACTGTAGCTGTATGTGTTTGCTCTCGATTTTCGAGAACATCCAGATTTGGAGCCTGGAGCTGATTCGCTGTAGATGGGTTTGCGCGCTAACGTATGTTCGAAAATGTGGTTTGTTAAGAGTTCGTGGAGGCTGTCATCAGAGGCATCTGTTCGCCTTTCCGACCTTGGAGATGGTCGAGGACGGTTATACTGAAGGGTTCCTCGAGGAGCGTTGGTTGAATCTGCGAGCGGGCGATCCTGCTCCTTCTCCTTCTCCGTCAACCGAATGTTGATCCGGTGTTCTCATCACCTGCTGTAGAAGCTTGTGACCCTCCTCGAACTCCGAGACTGAAGCGAAGTGAGATCGCTGTGCCTCCTGAAGCTCGATCTTGTGCTCCTCCGTCTCCATCTCCATCGACGTGAAGCTCCCTTCAACGTCACACGACCAGTCTCCCATCTGCGACTGTCCATCCACCTGCAGCTGCGATGCTACCTCCCACCTCGACGGCACGGACAGCGATAGCAAGGTGGCACGATCACCCACTACCAAGATCGGTTTCCCCGCCAATCTGGCCCTTGGCTGTCTTGGAAGCGCTTGTCTCCTGCTCTTACAGGTACAAGTCCGCTCAAGGTCACTATAGCGCCAATCTCGGCGATGCAGGTACCTACCTTGTGTCCAGGCTCGCCAAGAAAGCGGTTGCTGCTGATGATAAGACCAGGCCGAGGAAGGAGAACTCAATCACAATCTTGGCTGAGCCTTGCATGTATATCGAAAGTTAAGTACCACAGGTAGGCCCCTCTCGCAACATTTCCTCCGTCTCTTCTTCGCAAGATCATATCACAGAGCAAGGATGCGTTCTACTATTACTTCCTGCTCTCTGCTGTGGGCGGCGGTAGCTACCGTTGTCCTCTCCCAAGAAGACAGAAGCAGGTTGCCACCCGTCAAGGCATTGGCTTTGCAGAAAGCCATCAGCAAGAAAGCTCTTTCGACAAAAGCCCACGAGCTGGAGGACATCGCCTACAGCACGCCAGATCGCAACCGTGTGATGAGCTCAGAGGGCCACAACCTCACCGTTGACTGGATCACTGGGTATCTGGACCAGCTGCGCGACTACTATACCTACGAGGTCCAACCATTCATCGCGCTCTACTCTGAATCGAACGGCTCCTTGGAGGTTGCCGGTGAAGTAATAGAGTCCGTGGTGTTCGAATATTCTCCAAGCGCGGAGGTCGAGGAAGAGATCATTGCAGTAGACAATCTGGGCTGCGAAGCGAGCGATTATCCTGATGCAGTGGCCGACAGCATTGCTCTGATATCGAGAGGCGAATGTGAGTTTGGCCTGAAGTCTGCCTTGGCTGGCGCTGCTGGAGCTTTGGCAGCTATCATCTACAACAATGAGCAAGGTGCGATTACTGGTGGGACACTGGGTGAGCCACCACGCCCGGAGGGCGATTACGTTGGCACTGTAGGCATCGCAAAGGCCGATGGCCTGTCGATTCTCAGTGTTCTGGAGGGTGGTGGTAGCGTGACCGGGACAGTGGTGACAGAGAGCGATATCCGTAACGTCACGACGTGAGTACCCACAAGATATGATCAAACCATGCAGCAGGCTGACGTAATTCAGCTTCAATGTCATCGCCGAAACCATCGCCGGCGACCACTCCAACGTTCTAGCCCTAGGCGCTCACTCCGATTCCGTTTTCGCCGGCCCGGGCATAAACGATGATGGCTCCGGCACAATCGGCATCCTTGAGGCCGCCATCCAACTCTCAAACTACAGCACGAACAACGCTGTCCGCTTCTGCTGGTGGAGTGGCGAGGAGTTCGGCCTCCTTGGCTCCACCCACTACGTCGAAACTCTCAACGACACCGCGGGCGAGCTCGACAAGATTAAGCTCTACCTCAACTTCGACATGATCGCCTCGCCCAACTATATTTTTGCCACCTTCGACGGCGACGGCAGCAAATACAACCTCACCGGCCCACCAGGAAGCGCAGAAGTTGAGACATTTTACCGCAAGTGGTTCAAGAGTCGCGGCTACAACATCACCGCCACCGCCTTCGATGGACGAAGCGACTACCAAGCCTTCGCTGACAATGGTATCCCGTGCGGTGGCCTCTTCACTGGCGCAGACGAGACGAAGACGCGGCTGTTGTACGAGAAGTTCGGTGGTGAGCAGGGCGAGATCTGTGATCCGAACTATCATACCGCATTGGACAACTACGACAACCTGAACTTCGACGCCTTTGTGCCGATGGAGAAGGCTTTAGTAGCATCCGTAGCGGAATATGCTACTAGTTTTGGAAGTTTACCGGAGGCGAAGAAGGCGAGAGCGAGGGGCGTTGAGGATGGGAAAATAATGAGGCGGGCGTTGGCGGATGAGAGCTTCGTAATGAAGGGGCATACGAAGTTGTGGAGGGCGTAAAGGGCCGCAAAGCCCACTCGTGACTCAAGCGAGCTTGAAACGAGACTCCCGTCCTCAGTCAAATCGTGGGCGGGAGTACTCTTCCACCAAAGACATTGTCGATGCTATCTCAGCGCCAGGTGTGGCAGCGCACTTTCATTTATCCGTGTCGAGATCTTTGGCAAAGCCTTCTAAACGCCAGATTCGCAGCAAGTTGGTTCTCAGTCATAACTCCGAGCAAGATACCACTATACTACTCCCCGAACGCTCGTTCAACCGACAGACCCGAGACAAACCCCGTCCATCCAGCCTGCTCCGCAACGAGGCTGTTGATGATAGACTCATCTACGAGTTTAGCTGCACATTAGTCCCTTAGAAGCATTAGATGCGGCTACATACTCAACCCGCTTGGTCATCGTCTGACGAGCCCACTCACCTGTACATTGATAATTCATCAGCAGTGAAGGTGGCAAAGAATCCAGAAGCGCACGCGAGAACATGACACGTTGACATCCGCTACCACTACATCCGTGAGCTGGTCGAGGAGAACGTCATCAAACCCATCTGGATCTCAAAAAATACCAGTGTCGCTGACATGCTCACGAAGCCATTGCACAAACCGGTCCTTGACTCCAGGGAGACCAGTCTACCCCGTCACATCCGCAAGCAAGTTACACTTCTACTACAGTCCTCGTCGCGCACCTGTTGGTTCGTCAGCGGTATCGAGACGAATGCTACATTTCTCTACTTGTTCTGCACGGCCGAGCGTGCCTGCCAGGCCTGATGGCCATCTTTGGGGTTGTTGTTGCCACTTACTACCCCAACAACGGCAAGTGACAAGGGCGATCAACAGCAGTACCGAAGAGCATGGTCGCAAGAAGCTTGTTGATTATACGTAGCTCTCCAGTATACCGACACAGACAACAAGAACACACTACCAAAGCACGCATACCTCACGACAGCATCACGACCAATGGATATCTCCACCCAGCAGCATTCTGATAAAGAGAATTACTCGCCTGGTCCGCAGCCACTTTCGGAATCTCAATTATATCTCCCATCTGCTGACCTGTCTTAGCATTTAAACACAAAGTCTCATACCCTGAGCTCCCGTTGCTCTCGCCTCTGAGGACGAAGAGACCAAATCGACTCCACGCGAAGAGGCCTCCTGTCAAGAACCAGCATGTGCACATCGAATCAGGTGTTCTGGTAAGCACCAATGGCAGCCCTGCCGACACCAGTCGTCGCCGTGCAGCCGCCAGAGTCGCTGGACTGACCAGCACACCGCCACGAGCGTCACACGCAGACAAAGTGCAGCATATCTTCCATGACTTAGGGCGTACATACATCATTCGAGAATGCTCGACTACGACAAGTAGCTCAAGCAACGGCGAAGCCTCAAACGACGATGTTGAGCCAAAACGCCTTCATGGCGTGGATGACCTGACCAAACCTCACCCGTTCCTGAGATTTGGACAGCCACTCGAGGATTCCACAGCGAGCGCGGTGCCCGATTTTCTGTTGCCTTCTCCACCCCCCCGCACGTTGGTTCGAGCCGATGACACGTCCACGGACTCCTGGACTGGTGACGATGAATTCTTCCCTCGATCTCCCGTTCATGCTAGTTCCGCAGGCCGCCACTACGAACATGCCAGCTCGACGGAGCACAAGGTACGGGAGAAAAGAGATTTTCCCAAGGCGTTGTCTCCCACCCAGCAGCACACATCAGCACCAGGACGGAAAACCAGAACAGTACTTGAAGGAGAGTTGACCGGTGTCAGTCCAAGACGTGGATCGAGGTTCCGGGTTATCGAACGTCAGTGTACCGAAGGCGTGCCTGAGTCGGAGTGTGAGCAGCGCTTGACAACTCCACTGCGCAACATGCTGTTAGAGGTTCAGCCATCAAGGCAAGAGGGCGAGGCGCTCGGCCACGATCAGTCAAGCGATGCAGATGACGAAGAGGAGGAAGGAAGCGATGGGTGGGACTGCTGAATCATCCATCTCAACAGCAACATGAAAGACAAAGAACGCAGCTTGGAATAGTAGAGGTGTTTTGTACACAAAAACAACATTGGGTATCACTAAACGTCAGGTGTCATCACATATCTACACATCAACGAAGTACTGTTGTCGCCCGTCGTTGCCCAGAGAGTCCATCATTTCCCGTACATCTTCCCTAACCTTGTCCTCTCATCCTTTGCACTTCCCACACTGCTTGTTTCCCCCTCCACGGGCGCCGGAGGCCTCCTCAACGGTCCCAGCTCCAGCTGATCCGACTGCACTACCACTGTCGTGTCTGCCTTGACGCCCTGCAGCGTTGTACTCGTCCATAACTCTTCTGTACTGCCTGTCCGGCTGTGGAAACCGCTCTGCGATCCATGGCCGCGTCGACTGAGCGATCGCTTGACTTTGCCGGCTTCGATGACGGTAGTGGTGCCGAATGCTTGGTCGGGTCGGTGGCGGAAGGTGTCCAGCACGCCTTTCTGCGAATCTGCATCGTCGTTCGGGTTGAAGATAGACGAAGAACGGGTGAGCGTGTAGAGCAGAACATCAAGCCAGCCGTTGGACGTGATCATAGCGCCGGCGATGCAGAGCTCCACGAAAGAGACATGTTCGTTCGCCATAGCGGTCAAACGTGCTTTGACCAAGGGTAGTGTGCAGACGACGTATACGATCGGATAGACGATGATGACTTTCGCTGCGCTCTGAGCCCTGACGGCAGTTTCCGAGTTGGCGTAAAATGAGTTCCGGACACGGCGCTGGAGAATGAGGAATATA
>JAABUW010003590.1_pt1 | contig 21957 bp, 17 predicted proteins | sample 5560081 | NCBI WGS metagenome assembly JAABUW01 (sample SAMN10711882, study PRJNA513363) | rock metagenome | isolation source: Antarctica rocks | place: Antarctica: Victoria Land, Knobhead sud
CTTGACGATACTGAACATTCTGTTGGGCCATAACCATTCGTCAAGTGCACATGATCGCGCCAAAGAGCCAGTGCTTCCGGAGCTATCGTTTCGCCTGCGAGTGTGACGTGTTGCAAACTTGACAACTCTTTTGGTGAGATAAGCATCGATGCTGATGGCGTTATTTCCAAATGCGTCGCCTTGAAGTAGTTCAGAGTGTTCGTGAGATCTTTCATTTGATCTTTCTCGTTTGGCATGCAAACAGTACCGCCAACGAACAATGTATGGAAGATGCGCAACAAGCTGACATCGAAAGCAAAGGAGGCCCAGTGAAAGATCCTGGAATTCGAATCGTAGTGAACAGCTTGGCTCACGGCTCGGGCGGCTGTGCAGAAGCCACTATGAGATATCTTGCAGCCTTTGGGGTTTCCAGTCGACCCCGAGGTGAAACAAACATATGCGATATCATCGCACTCGCCGCGTATCGGTTCCCAGAACGATGCGTTGCGGTCGAAATGTGCGTATTCCACATGCTGAACATTCCACCCGGCCGTTGCGAGGTAGCTCCCGTGGCTGTCATCCACGATTATCAACTTCGGTTGAGCTAACGAACAGATACGATGCAGTCGCTCGGAGGGGTAAGTTGTGGTGAGTGGAAGAATGGTGGCACCCGCCTTCAAGACTGCAAGCAATGCAACCACAACAGCGGCCCCTTTCTCCATGCAGACTGCTACGATCTCGCCCCTGCCAATACCAGTTCCTAGCAGATGTTTTGCCAAATTCGAGCTGGTTTGTTGCAGCTCTGCGTATGAGAGACTGATATCCCACGCTGCCACTGCCTCATGTTGAGGGAAGCTGCGACACGAGGAATCAATCTTCTCGTGAATTAGCCCACGGTCAACTGGAAGAGTTGCAGAATTCCATTTTCTGACAGTTGCGTTGTCTTCTGAGTGCAAAAGATCCAAGTCTTTGATCCCCTGCGTGCTATCCTGAAGAAGTGCAACTATGCCCGCCAAAGTTTGGCGGGCCAGTCTTTCCATTTGAACGAAATCAATCGCTTTCGACATCGCGGTAGCAGTCACTGTGCATGTTTCGTGCTCCCAAAGTATGTCTAGTGTCCAAGGCCTTTGGGTGGCAAGATCCATAGAATTTGGCAAACCGAGAGGCTGACTATAGACCTTTATTGACGGTACTCCTTGCGAGGCCTGCGGGTCGATGAGATCGAAGTCCCGGTCATTGATGCGCCGTTCGATAATGTTTAAAGAACCAGTGCAAGCAAGGTTGGTCTCGATTGGCACTTGGATTTTCCAACATTGAATTTTTCCATCTTCAGGTTCTTCTAGCGTACGAAGATCTGGTTGCGGTATGATGACGACCAGATCTGTATCATAATGATGCCAGTTCACCACGGCAAATGCGAGATACGCAATGGCTTCTAGCTCAGTTTGAGACAAAGTCTGTCGCGAGGTCGGCGCATGTTGGGAGAACTTCACGCTATAAGCCATGCTTGCAGAGCTTACAAGAGTCGTTTCGTTGGGTCACTTCTTTGCAAGGCCAGAGCAACCAGTAGACAGGTATTTCTGCTGCAATAAAGCAGCGCGTCGCACCGTGAAAAGCAGATCCTCCGAAACAGGTGGTTCTACCCATATTTGATATTTCCAAAGGATGTTCTGCAGCCTGCAGTGGGCCGTTTGCTAGTTGCAGTGGTGCCACTAGCCGGTGCTCCCACCCATACCGACTAGATGCGTGCGATTAAACATTGTCGTCTTGTGAAAGTTTGCGTTTTCTTGGGTGGCGTAGTGGTGGCAAAGTGGAGCCATTATCTCGAGTCTGTCTCCATCATCGGTAGGTAGCTTTATGCAATGTACTGCAATTTTGGAAGCCTTTATTACGCAGTGTTACCGCTCTATGACTGCAGGTGAGTCTGAGCGGGTTTCACAATGATGGGAAGATAGACGCTCCTATCTCTCTCTCTCTCTCTCTCTCTCTCTCTTACGTCATGGCTCCCGCTTCATCGCACGTCACCGTGAAGTCGACAGCGCTGGACTTCCGACATCTGCGCGGCGCTCCTGAAGAGTTTTCGACATTCTGCTTCAATTTTGTAGATAGGCTCCAAGTTGAAGGCTATGTTGCGGTTGAAAATCATCCGTGGACCGGCAATAAAGTTGGAGGACTTTTCGAGATTGTAAGCGCCTTAGCATGATGGCGGCATGCCTCTATTGCGAAAGCTGACAGGAAAGCGTATCACAGAGTCAGAAATTCTTCAACCTTCCAGACGAAATCAAGAAGCACGCTGGTCGTCGCAAAGGACAAGAGGGCAACCGAGGTTGGGCTTACGTGGGCGAGGAAAATGTGTCAGCGATCACGGGATTCGCGGCCGGAGTTTTGAGTGAGCAGAACTTGGAGGATCTGAAAGTCAGGGTGCTGGTACAAGATTATGGACTTGGAATACTGATTGATCCGCTAGGAGACATTCGATATGGGAAAAGTGGACGACTCCGAGCTCGCCAACCTATGGCCGTACCAGGCCGATCTGCCAGGCTTCCGCCACCTAATGGAAACAGCCTTTGAGAGCGGCCATCATATACTGTTGCAACTTCTGCGTGCTCTCGCGGTCGGCCTAGGACTAAGCGAAGATGCGTTTACAAAGCAACACAACTGCAGGCATCACGAGTTCAGACTATTACACTATCCCGCCGTGCCTGCAAGCGCACTGAAGAGTGGTGAAAGTGCCAGAATCTCCAGTCATACCGATTTTGGTACCATGTCTTTCCTCTTTCAAGACGATGTCGGCGGCTTGGAAGGCGAAAGTCTCCGCGAAGAAGGAAATTATCTGCCCCTCAGGACTGAGCGAAAGGACGTCATGATTGTCATTCTCGGAGATATGATGATGCGTCAGACAAACGGAATTCTGCGCGCGCTTCCACACCGTGTCACGCTCCCCTCCACCGCATCCATCAACGCAGAAGGCGAGGAGTGGGCTCCAGAAAGATTCGCGATCGCTTTCTTTGGCAAACCCGATCGGGATGTGTGGCTGGAGCCAATGCAGGCCTTTGTCGACGAGAGTAATCCAGCTCGGTATGATGGAGTGGCGGCTGGCGATTACGATCGATCGAAGTTACTGAGGTTATATTGACGTACCCGCCCGACTTCGACATGAAAATTCCAATGTCATAAGCATCAATGATCCTCTTCCTTCACTGAATGCCACTCAGTAAGTAGCGCCCCTACCACTGAAAAGCAGGCCAGTCCGAGTGCAAGGTACCACACTTGCGTGATGGATTCGCTGAATCCCAAGATCACAACTTCGCGGTTCTTCCCTCCAAACTTGTTCTTTATCTCATTCACACCCATGTCACCGATTCCCGTGAAATTGGTTTGCGGAGCCAGTTGATGCAGGTTCCTGGGCAATGAGTTTGTAAATATCGCTTGTGCGATTGACACGAACAGTGCCGGGCCGAAAGCTCGTGCGAATAGCACCACTGCAATACCCATAGACATCTCGCCTTTCGCCAGGGCGGTCTGAACTGATAGCTGTGGGACAGATAGGCCAATGCCGGCCCCGAATCCCACAATGGCGAGATATATGATAATCTTCGCAAGGCCGGTCGATGCGTCCCATGTTGAAAGTAAGCCGGCGCCCACAGACAGCAGTGCTGAGCAAGCGATCATGAATGGAGTATAATATCCAAAGTAAGTTGTCCTTGTAGATATATTAGCAGAGAGATCTCATCCGCCGGCTCCTGGGCTGTTGCTTCACTTACCCAACGCCCTGTAAGAATACTCCAACGAGGGTACCAACCAGACATGGAGTCATCATGTAGCCTGCTCGTGCGGGCGAATACCCTAACACCGCTTGGAAGTAGGTTGGCGCATAGTATTCAAGAATACCGAGCGATGATATCGCAGTGGCGATGAAAATGGAGCCAGCGTAAACATTGCGAGTCTTTGCAATCCTTGGGGGCACCACAGCTTTATCGCCGCGAATGATTTGGTCGACGATAAAGCATATGATCAGCACTCCCGAAACTACAAGTAGTGTTATGATTCTGTAATTGCTCCAAGGGTACGTGATGCCGGCCCAGTTGAGAGCCGTGAAAAGCGTAGCCATGGCAGGGATAATCAGAAGTGTGCCAGTGAGATCCAAGGCCTCGATCTGTTCCTTCCAGCTTATACGTGTTACGTCTTCACCTGTCTTCGTTACGTTTGGCAGCAAGAAGAAGAGAGCAATCTGCGCCGCGCCGCAAGTTGGGACGTTGATCCAGAAGCACCAGTGCCAGGACAGATACTGGGTAAGCACGCCACCTACACCTGGTCAGAGTTCTCGCGGTCTAGAGTCGGTACCGCAGGCCGGAAGGAATGCTCACCTAGTGGCGGTCCCGCAACTGCTGATAAGCTCTCCACAGCACCAAATACTCCCCCTAGCAAAGCGCGCCTGCGAAGGGGAATGGTCTGGACGATGATACTGAAAAAGCCAGCAGTGCCTCCCGCAAAGCCGATGCCCATGACCGCGCGGCCCACGATAAACATGGGAGACGTGACAGCCGCGGCACATATGATGGAGCCGCACATGAAGAAAAAGTTGGACATGATGAAAAGGTACTTTGTGGAGTACATTTTGTAAAGCTTGCCGAAACTGAACTGAAGAGCGCAGCTTGAAAGGTGGTAGGCCGTGTAGTACCATCCTACGTCCGCGACTGAATGGAATTGATCAGTGATGTGTGGCACGGCTGTGGCGACCATGTTATCAGCAAGACCCGAAATGAGAAGGACCAGAATCAATGCCATGAAAGCGAAAGCCAATTTCCAGCCTCCTGGATAGTCGTGGTCGTTCGTGCTCGGCGCTGGAGAGTCCTGAGTAGCTTCTGTTGGTTTTGTCTCTTCTCGTAGTGCAATCTCGCCCGCCTCTTTGTCCACCACGCCATCTGTAATAGCAGGCCGTTCAGGCAGCTCTTCTCGCGCAGCAGCCTTCTCGATTTCCGGCATTGCCTCGGTTCGACGATGTTAAATGCAGCAAAAAGAGAAATGACAAATGGAAAACGAAAGTACAGACACATTGAACGGGGATATGAGAGCTGTACGCTAAGACGCTAATCCGAATCGTAACATCGATCGCCGCCGCAGGGCTGTGGTGTCACTATGGCGCCACCTTCGCGCTTTCATCAATTGCTCTACTGCGTTACGTCCTGGGGCAGTGGCGCAGGTGTAGTGTCATCACAATGGACGTTTCGCGCAGCGATGCCAGCATCCTCAAAGCATACTAGTACAAAGCAAGCTTTCTGATGGAATAATGCGTCTACGGCGAGGCCTACAATCTCGCGCGTTGTCAGAACGTTCAAGGCAGGGATGAAACAGTGCTTGCCTCGTCGAAGTTTTATGTTCAGTTCCTCACGCGCGACCTACCGATCGCCTGATTCCGATCATGGATAGCAATCACAATTGGTCTGATGCGGATAAGCGTGATGTCGCATACGAATTGATTATCACTTTACTAGAGCAAGTCCACAGTCGTAGCTTTTGGTAGCGCCGTGACGAAGTAGCTGACCTTAACGATTTGAATAATGAAGGCATCAGTTCTGCTCTCCAGTCCGGTGGTAGGTACTCTCATGTCCAAGCATCGCTACCGGGCCGACTAACGTGGCTGCATAGGATTGAAACCCAAGATGCACTGATATCTTCTCTCCATGTTCGGAAGACTGTGGAGGTTGGTCCCTCGAGCGTCCTAACACCAATGCTTGGGAAGACATTGTCCCAGCAGTATTTACCGCTTCATAAGAGATTGGAACACGTTCACTTCCTAGATGAGGTTGAAAGCAAACAAGATGATCGTTCGTCGGTGGAAAGCATACATGTACCTGATCCGACCAGTTCGTCACATCAGGCGCAGCAAGATGACAGGAACTCAGAGAGACTGGAGGTGCCTGCAACACCTCGGATCGAACCAAATCATCCTCCAATAGTACCAATAACGGCTCCACGCGTGGTCGAAGATGAGGCTGCCACTTCTTCAGATCTTCTTGTCGCAATCGTAGCCTCAAAGCTCCGACAATCGCGAAAATTGTTGGACCTTACTTCTTCGCTTAAAGTACTAGCACAAGGTAATGATGCTTCAAGTGTGCAAATGCTACAAGTGCCGGCTAAAATGTGGCAGGACGTTCGGTGCTCCAAAACGAAATCATCGGCCTTCTGTCATCAGAATTCCCTCTTTTGCCCTCAAATATTGAAGATATTCCCCTCAACGAGCTGTGCACCTCTCTTGAACCGAGCCAAGTACACACATTCTCTCGTCCCATAGCACAATGGCTGGAGAATCGAATCAAGGCGAAGTTTCCTGCCGCTGTTTCCGTTTCCCGGTTGCGAGAACATCTTAGTAAATCTTTCGGTCTGCAAGACGGCCGGCAAAGTGCTTTTTTACTCACCGCAGATTTGGAAAGCTTACCACAGCCTTTGAAAGAGGAATCTGTCGCGTGGGCAACAATAGATATATGGGCTTCACAATATCTTACATTATCTGGCCTTGACCTTCACCCTGCGATGTCTCCACCACGACAAGAAATGGAAAGCACAACAGAAAAGCAACCTGCCGATGCACGGCTTTCAGCGTTGGGACAGGCGATGTCCCATTTACTTGCAAGGCATTTTGGCGGACCATCTACTCCGCTCTCTTCGAATGGCATGCGTCCACGGGCAGAAGAGAGAGAAGAAAAGCTCAAGTCGCTACGAGAGGATTTCGACGCAATGTCTTCCGAGCTCGGGGAGGAGTTTATTCAGGGAATCCATCCAAAATTTGACAGCCACAAAGTATACATCTACGACTCTGCGTGGAACTGGGTGTTGCAGGATCTCTACCTTACAGTTTATAAGATTATCGATCGCCCACTATCCGAAACTGGAGATGACTTATTACGAGAGCTCCAGCGCGACAGTGACAGACTCAACAAACGCGCGACATCGCGACTGATCGAATGCGCAACTACCTTGCTGCGGGAATTCGACCATATGATCGAGAATGATGGCTTGATCCAAGCCCGCATGTTCCTCCGGTCGCTTTTGAATGAAAGGAACATCTTGCTGAAAACGAACGACACGAGCGAAGGAGATGGCCTCCAAACAGCCCCTTTCCCTCTTTGCGCGAACGCCTCCGAGGCTCACTGCACCGCGTCTGTTGCGTGTTCTGACGTCGGCAGCCACTCGCCGAATGGCGATAAGACAGCATCATCAGCCTCTTCTTCTCCCTCATCATCAGTTTGGACTCGATCGGGAACGCGTCTTGCAGCAATGACTCATTCGATAGAAGGGGTGTGGCATGACAACGATGGGCTCACTGCGATGATGCAGCGAGCAAGCCAGGAGCTAGGATCTGCACGAAGTCCGCTTCTGGACGCTACAGTTTTGATCATCGGTGCAGGTCCAACCTCGATCGCCGCATGCATCGTGGAGCTTCTGCTCACATTGGGAAGCTTCGTTGTCTTAGCAACCCGAGAAATGGACTTCGAAACAAGACAATTCTACTCGGCAATGTACACTAATCTTTCAGCTCCCGCGGCAACTCTCGTACTGCTACCGTTCAATCAAGGCAGCCACAAAGACATCAGCAGTCTCGTGGAGTACGTCAACGTTAAACTAGGTCGTGAGATTGACCATCTTCTGCCTTTTGCGGCAGTCTCACAGAACGACCACACGCTGGAGGAGCTTGATTCGAAATCCGAACTGGCTTTAAGAGTCATGCTCACCAACACTCTGAGATTCATTGGGGCTATTGCAAGCTCGAAACGTACACGAGGCATTATCAACCATGTCACGCAAGTCATACTACCCTTGTCACCAAACCATGGCCAGTTTGGGCAAGACGGGTTGTACGCCGAGTGCAAGCTAGCCCTTCAAGCAGTAATGAGGAAATGGTTTTCGGAATCATGGTCAAATACTGTGACTGTATGCGGTGTAATCATTGGCTGGACAAGAGGCACCGGGCTCATGGTTGCGAGTGATGCGATTGCTCAGCACATTGAGGATCAGGGAGTGAAAACTTTCGCTGCCTCGGAGATGGCACATTTGATAGCCGGATTGCTTGTGCCTTGTATCAAAGAGGCTTCGTTCTTGCAGCCTATGCTATGCGACTTTACAGGCGGTCTGGGTGCTCTTGGAGATCTGAGACAGATTTTGGATCACGCCCGAGCGGCATCTCGAAAGGAGAAACTCATTCGAGATCGATTGGACGCCGAAGCACAAAATGAGCGCCGCATGCGAGAAGAGGCGAATGTGCCTCCTCCTCAATACAAACCTCGAGCTAATATCCATTTGGACTTTCCGAAACTTCCAAAGCAGTATCGTGATATGGTCCCTTCCGAACTAGTCCCTTTGGAAAGCATGCTCGACATGGAGTCCGTTGTCGTCGTCGCTGGATTTGCCGAACTCGGGCCGCTAGGAAATTCGAGGACTAGATGGGAGTACGAAAAGCAAGGACAGTTCTCCCTGGAAGGCTGCATAGAGCTGGCGTGGATGATGGGTTTTATTGAATGGCGTAGCAATCGAAAGGGGCAACGCAGTGGCTGGGTTGATCGTGAGACTGCGCAAGCGATCGAGGATGTTGATATCAAACGGAAATATGAACAACGGATAATGGACCATACTGGCATCCGGATACTCACCCCAGCTCCGGCAGAAAATCCTGATCCCCGCCGCGAAAGTCGATTGTATCGCGTTGTCGTGACTAACGACCTGCATCCATTCGAGTGTTCCCGAGACGCCGCAGTAGGCCTCAAGAGTACCCATCGCGATCGATGCATCATCCATATGGAAGACGACAACTCAGCAACTGTGCAGATTCTACGCGGAGCAACATTGTACATTCCACTGGAGTCCGAGATCTCTCACTTTGTTGGCGCACAACTTCCCAGTGGCTGGGATCCGACTGCGTATGGCATAAGTCCTGATCTTGTTACACAAGTGGATCCCGTCACTTTATACGCCCTTGTCTGTGCAGCCGAAGGATTTCTATCTGCCGGTGTCACTGACGTGTATGAACTTTACAAATATATGCACGTCTCGGAGATGGGAAATTGCCTAGGATCCGGCATTGGTGGAAGTTCCACCTTCGACGACATTTTCAGGCGAAGATTCTTAGACGAAGAGGTCCAAAGTGATGCTCTTGCCGAAAGCTTCATCAACACGCCAGCTGCATGGGTGAATTTACTGCTCCTTTCCGCGTCGGGCCCAATCAAGACACCAGCTGGCGCATGTGCCACGGCATTCGAGTCCTTGGACACCGGCTGTGAGCTTTTGATTGGTGGCAAAGCCAAAATGTGTATTGTCGGTGGTTCGGAATACTACTCGAGCCATGTAGCTCGCGAATTCAACAACATGTCAGCTACGACCAATGCAAGTCCAACCTCAAGGCTGGCAGGCTGCCGCATGAGATGTCAAGACCAACATCTTCAACACGTAACGGATTTGTTATGAGCGAAGGCGCCGGGGTACAGATACTCACTACGGCACAAGTGGCTTTGGACCTTGGCTTACCAATTCATGGCATCATTGCGCTGACGCATATGGCTGCAGACAAATTGGGAGGCTCCATTCCGTCGCCTGGACGAGGTTTGCTCTCCGTCGCCCGGCAGTGCAACCACTTAGATCCATCCTCTCTCCTTGATCACTCACTGCGCCGCCGACGTATCAATTTGTCCCAACAACATGTTCAGATCCACGAGAACTTGGAGCTCAGTATGTTGGACAATGAAATTCAGGCTCGAGAAGCGCAGGGGGAAGTTTTGGGCACCAAATATCGACTCGAGAGCGAACGCCGCATTGGAGAAATGACCCAACGAGAAAAGAGATCAATCGTCCGGAACATGGGAAACTTTTTTTGGAAAGGGGATTCGACTGTCTCACCTCTCGCCGGCGCATTGGCGTCTTTTGGGCTATCTGTTGAAGATTTGAGCATCGCTTCATTCCACGGCACTTCTACTGTTCTGAACGACGTCAATGAATGCAACGTTGTCAATCTACAGCTGCGCCACTTGGAAAAGAAACCTGGCCGTCCGATTTACACGGTCTTCCAAAAATCTCTTACTGGTCATTCGCTTGGAGCTGCCGGTGCATGGATGCTGAACGGAGCACTCCAGATGCTTCATTCCGGTCTCATTCCTGGGAACCGGAATGTTGACAATGTAGAAAGCAAGTTGGCGCAGTGTGAGCATCTTTTCTTCCTCAACCGGAATATTCAGCTGCCGGATCATCTCATCAAGGCAATATCACTCACTTCGTTCGGCTTTGGCCAAAAAGGAGCGCAAGCCTTACTGATTCATCCACGATATTTATACGCAGCCATCTCTTCCAAGCGTTATGAGGAGTACCACACGGTATACACGAGACGATGCCAGCAAGCTAATGAGACTTTCAACGGCCGTATGCGACAACGGACGCTAGTCACGAGGAAGCTGGAGCCTCCATACAGGAAGGATGAGACAGCGACACTGTTGGACCCTTGTGCTAGATATGGATGACATGAAGTGAAAGCAGACTATCCACGCTTATTCGTGACACAGTACCTCACGTAGACATGGGTAAGTGGCTTTAAGGAATCGAAACCCTAACACGAGGAGACTTCAGTAAGATAAGGGCCCACAATAGATTTACCACTCACCTTGGCCATCTTTTTTTGTAATTATTGCGCCTTTCTTGCGGAATTATCCCAGTCACAATGTCTATGCTTGTACGAAAAGGCAAAGTTCTAAGAACAAGCTTTAGGCAATTGGCGACGAGATCTCGTGGCACCACTTGTATTCTATTGTCTTACTAAGTGGTGCTACTCATCACACGCCCTCGTGGCACCACTCCTATACTCTAGAACAAATAGCGTTATCAGGCAGAAGGCAGAACAAATGAACCTCACGAGAAAGCTCTCTACGATAACACTTCGATTGGGCTTCCACAAGCCTATGCTTAGGGCCGGGCGAGCTAAGCAAACGTGATGTTGGACAACGTGTTGCCACTTATTAGGACCTTCGTAGGCAATTTGAGTGACTCAAATTCCGCATGAATTGCAGAACGGCATATTCGCTCTTTGAACAAACGATTCGACCAATTCCAAATGAACTCTGCTGTAACACGAGTTGTTAAATGATGGTCGCTATGTCTCCCCTCATAACAAATACTTGCACTTTACTCATTGGGCTGCTTGCGAGTATAGTACGTATGACATTTGATCGAATTATGCTCAAGTCTAACACCGACAATAGCTTCTGCGATACGTTCTGCAACAGCTCTACTTCCACCCTTTGGCTAGATATCCCGGTCCGTTGCTTGGTAAACTAACAAACTGTTATGCGGTCTATCATTCCTGGAAAGGAGACCAGCATCTTGACATTTATCGATGCTACCAACGTTATGGTAATGAAAATGTTTTGCTAGCAGAAGTTGCCCTTCGTTTAACTTCGCGGCACAGGCAACTACGTTCGATATGCTCCGAACAGATTGGTGGTCAACGAACCGCAGGAAGTCGAAGGTACGTCCAAATCGTCTATGAAGCCCGGTGACTCCTTCAAGGTCTTTTCTCATCTCCTTATCTAGTGCTCTACTCCACATCGAAACATGTGCGCAAAGCTGATTGCTACAATGCCCTCGTACATCAAGCACACAACACATTCACTCTCATAGATAAACAGGAACACATGAGGCGGCGCAGGGTGCTTAGTCGAGGCTTTTCCAGCAGTGCTCTGCGAGAATTCGAGACGACTATACAAGCGCAAGTCGACCGCCTCTGTCGTGTTGTAGAGATAAATTGTCAGGAGTCAGCATCAGGCTGGAGTCACCCCATGGACATGTCGCGGATAGGTGAGCTTTAGTCTTCGGCCTTGCAATCATTACGATAATAACTCTGGCCTTAGCAAACTATCTCGCCTTCGATATCATGTCGAATGTGATCTTCGGTAGAGACTTTGCATTGCTTGAGGATAGTAAGTATCGGCCAGTCGTAGAGGCTTTGAAAGCATCGAACGTTCGCATGGGCGTTCTCTTACAGACAGACGCGATGAGAACATTACGAATGGACAAGAGGCTGTTTCCAAAGGCCGTTGAGGGCCGGAACATATTTGTCCAATTTGTGAAGAATCTTCTGGCCGACAGGTTTGGTGGGTCTGAGAAGGGGGCCAATGATATGATTTCGCTATTAGATGAAGGCAAATCTGATGGTAATAAGCTTAAAAAGTCAGAGCTGTTGGCGGAGGGAGTAACGCTGGTTGTTGCTGGTGATCTTGCCGACAAGCCATGTTTGACAGAGAGACACGATTGTGCTAATACTGCAACAGGCTCTGATACAACTGCCACTGCCCTGTCGGGGTTCCTGTTCTACATGAGCAAACATCAAGAACTGCTGGAGCGTGCTAGGTTGGAGGTGACCACCGCTTTCCAGGCCTCTGCGAAGATCAAGCCAGGTAAAGCTTTAAGCGAATGCCATTTCTTACGCGCATGTATCCAGGAGACGATGCGGATGTCACCACCTGCAAGCACAGTCCTCTGGCGCGAAGTGGAAGGAGAGGGTATTGAACTGGGCGGCCATCATGTTCCAGCAGGATGCGAAGTGGGTGTTTCCATCTACAGCCTACACCACAACGAACAGTATCTCCCCGAGCCCTTTGTCTTCAATCCGGACAGAAGGTCTCATGGGGAGGAAAACGAGAAGGTCAGTAGAGTGGCGTTCATGCCATTCTCGATCGGTCCACGGAGCTGCATCGGGAGATCACTAGCATTGCAAGAACTGATGGTAACCACGGCGCACTTGCTGTGGAGATTCGATATGAAATTTGATCCAGCAGATCAGATGTGCAATCTTTCTTCCGGACATCCGTCTGAGTATGCATTAGGCGACCATGTGACTTCAGCAACGGAAGGGCCATGGATCAGGTGGCGTTTGAGACAGGCTCGCTCTCAAGGTTTTGAATGACGAGATTTACATTAGATCAGACCTCGAGTGTGGCTGGCACTTAGTGGAAGCTAGGTAAACGAAGCAAACCTCAGCCGTATACGCACAGATTCTTTCAGTCCTTATGAAAAGATTCATCCTGACGTCCATCCCCGCATCGGTGCTTTGATTTGGCTTGTACATTGACAATGACAAGAGTTCGTAACGAATTGATACTTATGCAGTCGAGAGCCCAAACGTGGCGCCACCGAACTGGGGTGTGGGCTTATGCCAAACCTCTATGTAAGGTAGGTGATTGACAATTCAGAGCATCCACACTCCGCGAGGCCACCTTCTCATCCTATACACAATGACAATACTTCATTCAGCACCTCATAAACTCGGTCAGTGTCTCAAACAAACATGTAGAGGGCTCGATCAGGACGCTAATGTGAATAGACTGGGAGACGCTCGGCCACAGCGGTGTAGAAAGTACGTAAATATCGGATTTATGAGCAACAAATATTCCAACTTGCTGACATTTCTAGCAAATGGGCATGTACAAGTTGAACATAGAGATGGAGCATGGGGTAGTCCTCTGTTCAAAAAGGATCCCATGATACAGTTGCACGGTCTTTCTACCGCATTAAACTACGGTACAATATCTCTTTCCGCAGCTGCTCCTTCGGGCCTGACTCGCATATTGTAGGGCAACAGTGTTACGAAGGTCTCAAGGGTGAGACTCCCAGAATCGTATTGATTTATTCCAGAGCCTAACTTCTGCAGCGTATCGGAATGCTTCTGGAGAAATTTGTGCCATCCAAATAGAACAACATGCAGAACGCATGCAACAGTCTGCCCGAAGCGTGTCAATGCCTGCTGTGGCTGTCGAACTGTTTACGAAGTGTGTCGAGCTTGCTGTTGCCCGGAACGCAGAGTTTGTGCCTCCGCATGACTCGAGAGCATTTCTCTACATACGGCCGGTGATGTTCGCTGGCGGCAGTCACATCGCACTATCACCCGCGCGCATGTACACCCTTTGCGTCTTCGTAACCCCGGCCACTGCACCGCCTCCTGGCATCTCTTTGAGAGCCTTGATCGTGGAGCAGTTCGACCGCACGGCCCCTAAAGGCTGTGGATCGAAAAAAGTCGGGGGTAACTACGCTCCAGTGATGCAATATGTAGAGTCTGCCAAAGATCAGGGTTACAGCATCACGATTCACTTGGACAGCTTGACAGGGCTACAAGTTGAAGAGTTCGCCTCATGTGCGTTTGTCGCGGTTCGAGAAGGTTCTGCGGAGCCAGCACTGGTCATTCCAGACAGTCGAAACGTTCTCCATAGCACAACTGTACGAGCCATTGAAGCTTTATGGAAGGAGAAGGGGTGGAAGGTAGAACGCCGACCGGTAAGTTCGTCTCTGCAATGGACTTTCCTCGGAATTTGGCTTAACTCTTGTCAGATCTACGTGAGCGAGCTTTCGTCATTCACAGAAGTCATGGCGGTGGGCACAGCTTCGGGCATTATATCAATAGCTTCCATCACCCAGGATTCAGTACCAAAGACGGTGAATTACGACGTTGCTGCCGGTGGACCTGCTCGTTATGCCAAGGAGTGGACCGTTGATCTTGATGCAATTCATCACGGCATTGTTCCGGATCGATTCGGGTGGTTGTATCAGATACTTCCAATCAGCAACGTAGATGGTAGTTCTTGAGAGAAAGACGATTCGCAGAGGCGAGCCAGGGAGGTGGTTTGAACAAGGTTTTGATCCGGCTTTGCCTTCCCTTTCTGCCATCGATGGGTCGATGCCTCAGGTTCGTCATCAGGGGGTTATTCAGACAGTTTCGTTCCCATAGTTCCTGAAATGTCATTTCCCTTCCATAACCAGTAACCAACCTCTCCAGAGCAACAGTCGGAGCATAGCCCTAACAGAACACCCTCCATCCAGATCTGATCGGGAATATCTCCAGCTGCGCTGCTGGTGGCACCAGAGCTCCCACACAATACATTCTTCCGCCGAGCCTACTAGGACATTGCGACAGTCGTCTCGCAGAGTGTCACCACCAAGACTGTGATTGCGGCGCTCGCTGGACCGAACATTTGGGTTCGTGCTCTCAATATTCCGAGGGTTACAGATCATGGCACTCAGAGGAGTTTCTTGCTCTGAACGCTACCGCCGCGCATGCGAGCTCCGTCTGACATTATTGCTCGAACCTCTTCGCCGCTACTTGGAGCAAGCAAACGAGGTGCAATGACACCTTTTGAGGTAGAACTACCTAATCTCGGTGATCGGGATCGAGTCCGCAAGGACCATGAAGCTCTATACCTAGCTTTCGGCGGCCAAGGCATGACGAGGGATCTCATCGGAGAATTGCGATCACTCAATGCCCGTTATGGGACAACTTTGACCGATATCATTTCTCATTGCCAAGAGGTCTTACAATCGGCTCAAAACCAAACAAAGCGTAGCGACAGCTCGCGAGAACGAATTGACCTTCTTCAATGGCTGTCAGAGAAGGAAAGCTCTCACGCAGATATGCTCTCGCCGAGCATTAGCATACCGCTTATTGGTACGATCCAAATATGCAGTTACTTCGCCCTCTGCACATCCATCAAGATGGATCCTGGTCAGCTCAACAGCATGTTAGCAGGGGTAGCCGGCCATTCGCAAGGAATCATCACAGCAACGTTTATCTCAGCATCTGAGTCTTGGCAATCGTTTTACCAATGCGCAAGGAGCCTGTTGACGATTCTCTATCACCTTGGGATCTGCGTGGAACAAGTGTGGTCACCTCAGATAAATCTGAGGGCCGTCGATCTGGAGGACAGTGTGAGAGCCGGACAGGGCATGCCGCTGCCTATGTTATCTATCATCGGATTGAACAGGCACTCGTTGGAACGACAGATCGCCACCGTGAACGGAACTGTGACCGCGCAACACCAAATCCACATCGCACTTCGAAACTCTCGCACAAACTTCGTGGTTTCTGGCAACGCGGAGACGCTGTATGCGCTCGCAACTCATCTGCGCGTCAGTTCCGAACTCGAGCAAGGTGGTCGCATTCCTTTCGACAAACGACCCGAGGCATATTCCGCTCGATTTCTACCGGTGGCCGCACCATTCCATTCTCCGCTCTTGGAAAGAGCAGCTACCCTCGCCAAGATGGCGGTTCAGCACATTCGTCTAGGCAAGGATCGATTAGTCTCTATCGTTGCGTCTCTGGAGGATGCGGACCATGATAACGTGGTACCCTTTCTCATCGATGCAGTCACGTCCCGATATCAGGATTGGTGTGATACAATGAGGGAGTGGTCTCTACCTGGCCAGGTAATTGACCTAGGGCCTGGAAGTACTGAAAGCATTGGAAAGCTCATCCATCATGTCATCCAAGGGGCAGGATTCGAAATCCGACGCTTGAAATTACACGACAATCAGCCTAACCTTGAAGAACCAAGCATCGGAAACACCCACCGTTGTACGGACGTCGTAGAGAAAGGCGTAAATTGGCATGGAGCTTTCGGTCCACAACTCCACACTGACTCTACCGGCCGTGTTACCTTTCGAACAAAGTTCGTGGACCTGCTTGGTCTTCCTCCGTTGATGATAGCAGGCATGACGCCAACTACGAGCTCATCTGAATATGTTGGAGCTATAATGAGAGCTGGATATCACGCTGAACTTGCCACTGGAAACTTTCATAACGCACTAGCGTTAAGGGGCGCAATTACACGGCTTGCAGAGATAATACCAGAAGGCCGACATATCACTGTAAACATCGTCTACGCCAGTCCTCAACGTGTGCAGTGGCAACTTCCACTTGTCTTCTCATTGATCGAGGAAGGGTGTCCAATAGGCGGCATAACCTTCGGAGCAGGAGTCCCCTCATCAGAAATCATCGCAAACATCATCGACCAGACGAGACTGTCCTACATCTCATTCAAGCCAGGCAATGTATCCGCGATCCACGAAGTTATAAAGATTGCTCAGCAATATCCACGCTTCCCGTTTGTTTTGCAATGGACGGGAGGCCGGGCTGGAGGCCATCATTCGCACGAGGACTTTCATCAACCTATACTTGCGATGTATAGTGCCATACGGGCATGTCAGAACATCGTATTAGTCGTAGGTAGTGGATTTGGAGATGCTCAAGGATCCTGGCCCTATCTGTCTGGTCAATGGTCCACTGCCTCAGACGATTCGGGCTTGTCAAGAATGCCGTTCGACGCTATTCTTATCGGTACATGTGCGATGACTCTTTTGGAAAGTAATACTAGCAGGAGTGTCAAAGAACTGATCGTGAATGCTGCCGGGGTCGACGACCAAGACTGGACCAAATCAATGGAGCGGCCGACCGGCGGAGTGATCACCATCGTGTCCGAAATGGGAGAGCCTATGCATGTCCTTGCGAACCGGGGAATGATGCTGTGGGCGGAGCTTGATAAGACCATCTTCAAGCTGCCTAGATCACAACAGCTTGGTGCATTGCTGGCGCAGCGGTCGTACATCATCGATCGCATTGATCAAGACTTCCAAAAGGTTTGGTTTGGGCACGTCGCCGAGACCGATCGACCGGTCAACGTTTCCGATATGACGTATCTGCAAGTTCTGCGTCGAATGTTGGAGTTGATGCGCCCCAAGGGATACGACAATTGGACCCACCACTCGTATAGTGAGATCTTCGATGAATTCATGCTACGCACGGAAGAGAGATTAGGAACAGCTGTGGTTATCGATCGTACTGTGGATCCATTCAAGCAAATGACCACTCTGGAGCAAGTACTCCCTCTTTCATCATTGCAACTCACCGGACTTGAGGACGCCGAATACTTCCTAGACATATGCAACCAGCCTGGCCGCAAACCCGTACCTTTTATTCCCGTTTTGGATGAGAATTTTGAGGGGTGGTTCAAGAAGGATTCGCTATGGCAGTCAGAGAGCATTGAAACAACTTACCATGGCGACGCCGGCAGGGTGTGCATCTTGAGCGGCCCGGTGTCCGTGAAACACGCTACTAAGATAGACGTCCCCGTTTCAGAGTACCTGGGAGCAATTCTGGAAGAGTATATCAGCAAAGCTTATGAAAATCCGGACTGCATAGCCAAAACCTTACTGCGGCATATGCCTCCAACGCTAAGCTCTACAGCCTCTCACGGGCCAGATGATTGGACTTACATATCGAAAGAAGTCGATCAGGGTTCCGGTGACGACAAGTGGCTTGATTCGATTGGGTCTCATCTTGGCTTGCAAATGCAGAAGGCACTCTCTGCGAGAGTTTCAATACGCGATGGACGCATATACGACAATCCAATCATTCAGGTACTCTCTGCAGCGCGAAGCTGTTGGTCACAATATGTGAACACTTGCGGGTCCACAAGTCTTCAATTGTACGAGAATGGACATCGAACACAGCCTGATGCCACTCTGGTCTACCACAACGGTGCAATTACTCTATCACTTTCCCCGCGGCTCACAATTGGGGACTGCCCCGTTGAACTATCACTGTTATTTGATCTTAACGTTAACCGATTGGTCACACCAATCAGAGAGAGGGCGGAAGGCCGCAATGAGACACTGCGAAACTTCTACCATTCAATCTGGTTCGGACCAGGTGTTCCCATACTACGAGGCTCCGTGGGAGAGACCTTCGAATTCCCCGAAACGAAAATGAAAGCAGCGCAAATAAATCATTTTCTTCGCGCTATCGATGGATTCGGGGAAGAATGGAACAGGTACACGGACTGGGAGGATGTTATGCCGCTTGAGTACGTTGTCGTAGTGGCGTGGCAGGCGTTGATGCAGCCTTTATTCCTTGTGGACTGCGACTTGTCAAAGCTACTGCACCTGGCTATGAGCTGCAAAATGCTTGGACCTGGCGTGAGCATTCTGTGCTTCGACAGTTTGGTGCCTAAATCTACCATCCTCGAAATTGCGAACGGTGAGGCGGGAGTGAGGGTTGTAATACAGGCGGTCATCTTAAAGGGTGCAGAACCCGTGATCGAAATCCGGAGCGAGTTTCTGTTTGTCGGTCAATCCGTTCCTGCTTCATCTTGCTATCGACAGCGAGAACAGCAGCAAGCTGTTTTGATCCCCCTTCGCACAGAGGCAGATGTTGCTGCTCTAAATTCCAAGCCGTGGTGGAGAGGGCATCCCAGTGCCCGTACCTTCACTCCAGGCCAACAGCTATGGGTCCATTTTGACACCAGTGAGCCCCTCGACTTGCACACTCAGGGTGAGGCATACCTCGAATCGCAACATTCAGAGGTGGAGAGAGAATTTTGTGGCACGTTGCGTGTCAACGGGGAAAAGACCAACTTTGACTCCATAAGGTCTTTCCTGCAGAGGTGCAAATCTTCCCAGGATGCGGCCTACCCAATGCAAACACCGATTGATCTTCCCAGGAATGCATCGGGCGTGTCAGTCACCTTACCGGAAGATAGCGACGCATATGCTAGAGTCAGCCGGGACTTCAATCCCATTCATACTTCGCAAACTTTTGCACGATTTGCGGGACTTCAAGGGAAGATATGTCATGGGATGCACGTCAACTCCCTCGCGCTGCACCTCATAAAGAAGCACATCTTAGCTGGCTCTGGTAGCCGTATCTCGGCTTTCCAATGCAACCTCCTGGGCAAGGCATTTCCTGGAGAGGAGGTCAGTGTAGGAATAACGCACGCAGCGACACGAGCTGGAGAACGAATCCTCAACGTCACTATGACCGAGATCAAGTCCGGAGTACTGATCTTTCAAGGTACAGTGACGATCGAACAATGTCGAACCGCTGCTCTGTTTACCGGACAAGGCAGCCAGTTCACGGCAATGGGCATGGAACTCAGGAGCAAACACGCCGTCTGTAGCGACGTGTGGGCTGAGGCGGACGTCTACTTTGAAACCGGTTGGGGTAAGTCTCTGCGCTTGGGCAGTCTTGGATTTTCTGACGCATTGTGACAGGATTTCGAATCAGTGATATTGTTATACGGAACCCCAGGGAACTCACAATACATTTCGGAGGGCTCCAAGGCATGGCGATTCGACAAAGATACTGCGAAATCCAAAACACATTGGTAAATGGATCCAGAACGCCGGATGGATCTCAGCCTTTTCCCGGCTTGCACTCACAGTCCCAATCTTACTCCTTCAAGGCGGAGGACGGGCTGCTTTTGATGACACAGTTCGCCCAGCCTGCTATCTGTGTCCTAGAGAAGGCGGCTTTCGAACTACTTAGAAGCCAGGAACTCCTGCCTCCTTTGACAGCATTTGCAGGGCACTCACTGGGCGAGTATGCCGCCCTTTCGTGCGCTACAAAATGCTTTCCTCTTCGATCCCTGCTGAAGTTGGTCTTTGTACGAGGCAGCATCATGCAAGCGGCAGTTCCAAGGGATGCCGAAGGTCGGAGCGATTATGGCATGTTGGCCTTGGGACCCAGCCGTATCCACCCTGGTAAGTCCGAACCCCGCAATGTCGCTGTTCATAGCACTAACGGCTGTGCGTCAAAAAACAGACTTCACTGAGCAGCATCTCTCATCACTCATGTCTTCCATCTCTACTGAGACTTGTCTGCTCATCGAGATCGTGAACTGGAACGTTCGCGACCATCAATACATCTGCGCAGGCGACAAACGCGGCCTTCACTTGCTTCAGAGAGTGACTGATGATGTCAAAGGCATCGTCGACTCAGCACTATCGCAACAGGTGCTCTTGGATCTCGTGCGAAAGCACGTTGACTTCATCCCGACAGCAGCCAAGCCCATTCAGCTTCGCAAAAGCGCTGGCACGCTTCCGCTTGCAGGCATCGATGCTCCGTTTCACTCCAGTCTGCTCCAATCGCACAAGAACATGATGCGGATGGCTTTGACAGAGGCCATTCGACCGGATGATCTTGATCTGGAAAATATCGCAGGGAAATGGATTCCAAATATCATGGGAATGCCGTTCGCAATAACCGAGGAGTTTCTACGGGGTGTTTTCGCCGTGACGAAGGCAGAATCTTTGAAAGCTTTAGCGGACAAGCTAAACATTGCTCTATAAGGTGTGGATCGTATCGAATAATTCTACAAATAGCCTTCGCGGCGACAGGGAAGCGATCGAAGACCCACCGTCATCAAGATAAGAAACCAGATACTAGAACGTACTACGGAGTGGTGACTCTCTGGCATTACCATCGCGATCGCCCATAATCCTACACATAAAACAAACGAAAATGGGTATCTTTGTCTCTAACCAACATCTCAAAAGCGCCATATTCTCCAAACCCACAACCAACATGCCCCCGTCAACCGCATCCTCGACTACTCCAAGTTCCCCACACGTCTAGGATAGGCTGCCGTCTCTCGTTCTACGAAAGACCGAGCGCACTAATCCTAGCGCCTGGTATTGTGTGTTTAGGTGATCTGCCTGAATCGCCCATGCCACTCGCAGGTAAGCCGGTCGGGGCGACGGAGGGCAGTGACGTCCGATCAACCTCAACGCCCGAGTCACTATCCCCGCTTCCACTGCCCTCGAAGTTCGGCCTACTAACGCCACCCCAGACGTCTAGGAATCCTTTCGCCTAGTCAATGCCCTAGTCGTCCCCGACCTCGATTTCCTAACTGTAGTCATCCTTATTATCATAAGAGCTTAACACACGTCCATCTAGCTTGACATCCAACACGCGTACATATGTTACGGGTAGATGCCCGAAGCACTATTAATTAGATAGGAACAGGAGGCGTAAGCGGCAACACCGCTATAGTACGACTAATCCTTATAAACACTTAGAGTTACGTAAGTAAGTTTCTAGGTAAAACTTACTTAGGACTTACTTAGGACTTACGGCGAGTCTTATATAGGAGCTCGAATTAGAGTAACTTATATAGGTATATAGGAACGCGAGCGATACCTTCTATATACTTATATTTAACTTATATTATAGTCTTACTAAAAGGTCTATAACTATTTATAGTATATTCGAGTTATCTTACCTAAATACCTACTACTACCTACTCTTTAAAGAAGTACTTACGTAATACTACCTTATAGGATCGTAATACTTTAAATACCCTTAGAATAAGTACTACTAGTAATATACGAGGCTTAGGCTAT
>JAABUW010003598.1_pt1 | contig 21937 bp, 21 predicted proteins | sample 5560081 | NCBI WGS metagenome assembly JAABUW01 (sample SAMN10711882, study PRJNA513363) | rock metagenome | isolation source: Antarctica rocks | place: Antarctica: Victoria Land, Knobhead sud
ATAAAATTTATATCTTATATTTTATAATATTATATTTTATAAGAGGAAGAGGCTTTATCTTATTTAAATACCTCTTAAATTAAGGTTAAAATAAAGATTAAGATAATTTTATAAAGATTTCTTAAAGATTTATATAAATATTTAAGATAAAATCTCTCTTATTAATAAATAAATAAATACCTATTATTATATTTAATAATTTTATAAGGATTTTTAAAAATAGTAATTTTAATTATATTTTATTATATTAATTAACTTAATAGTAGAAAGTTATATATCTCTTTCCTCCCTTATTAAAAGAGGATTAAGATAAAGATTAAGATAAAATCTAGGTTTTAAATAAGGCTTTACCTATTAATAAGTAAGTAGGTACCCGCTATTACCTAGAGTAGGTACCCGCCCCGCCTCTCTCTTAACAGGGCGGGTACCCGCCCTACTACTAGGGCGGGTTTCAAGGATACCTACCCGCCCCGCCCTATCCTATTCTGTAGCGTACTTCTAATTATACCTTATATAATTTAATATATTAATGTTAACTTTATATATAGTAGTAATTTAGTTATTATTATAATTAAGCTTAAATTTTTATTTAATATACTCCTTAATTATTAATATAATAGGTAGAGGTATAATAATAAATAATTATAATATAATAATAGTAGTAGTATAGTTAATTAGATCTAAAATATTAAAAATAAAATATATAAAATAATTTATAAGATTTATTAAGAGGTCTATAGATTATAAATATAATTTTATATTATTAAGGCTTTATTACCTATTTTTAGTAGGGGAACCTCTGCGACGTGCGGCCTACTAGCGCCAAATCAACGGATTTGCAAAGCACTGTATCATTCGAGCTTGAGAGCATCTCTCTCCGTTGGATTCATTCTTTGAACAATAGAATCAGATTTGGTGGTCCTTGTGTCCAGAGTACCAAGTCATTATTGACATGTTCTGCCTTACTACCTTCTTCTCTACTACATACCAACCTTATTGGGCGGCTCGACTTATTCCTACAGGGTTTCCGAGAAGTGAACTCCGAAGCAATCCTCTTCAGAAGTGAGTAATCTTCGTCCATATTGCAGACACATCCAGAGCCGGACCCTTGTTGCAATCTGATGTGCTTATGCTTTGGAGCAACCGTCAAAGGGCACCGATTTGAGGAGTCAGTGTAATAGACATACAACATAAATCATCTAGTCCTTACAAGATGCCGAGGGTAAGTCGTGGCTGGATGATTGGAAATGCTGGCGACAAGGCCAAGCCTCACTTCATCGTTGTTGCGGTCGGAAAGAACAGCTTACAAAACCACTTCGCCGGTTGCGTTTGTGCGACCACCTTCTTAAAGCTCAAAACTCCATTGCATCGTCTTCTTCCCTCTCTCTCTTCACTCCATTCTCCTCTTTGAGTAATGCTCCGACATAGGCCTTGAAGTAATCTACGAACGGTTTGAGACTTGTTTTCTCGTAGTCCGGAACCTTCTGTCCTTGTCCTTCGTCGCTGACATGTCGGCCATCGAATTCGTCAATCTCCCCCAACAACTTGATCACTGTTGGAACACCAAGCGGATCAAATTCTGTCAGCTTCTTGGTGTCAATAGGCACACAAACTCTTCCCGTCCCGGGATGTACTACAAACGGAGATTTTAGTAAATGTATCTGCTTCTTGCTGACTTCGATATCGAGGCGCGGGTAAGTATATTCGAGAACGATGTCCTGCTTTGCTTCCAGTAAAGCTTTACCATCCAGGTTCTTGCTGGCTCCTGTCTTCGCCAGTGTATCAATATCTGCCCATTTACTAGCACTTGATCGGCCGGGTGCGGCATCCCATTTCTTACGCAGGGAGTCGTTCAAGGTCTTGTCTGGGAGCAGCTGAAGGAGGCGCTCCGCCTTCTCTGGCTTTGCCCAAGGGTCTTGATCCGCAAGAATGTCGCGCTGGAAGTGCTCCTTCAAAATCTCTAAACTTCGACTGATCAGAAGTTAGATAGTCTTCGACACCTCCAAGTAAAAGGTACCGGCTCACGCTAGATGAGGGTGCAAAGGCCGCTTTACATTGACTTTCTTTCCACTCTGTGATCCCCCCTTGATAGCCTCTAAATAGCCCGCTAGAGCTTTCCTTCTCTGATCGTCCATGCTTCTCGCCCGTCTGTCACTTATCCAAGCATGAGCTCCTCTTCGTCCAGAGTAGACCCACATGATGTGCTGAAAGCCAAAGTCTTCCCGCAGCGCTGCATCAACTACCTTGATGGCCATAGTGACGAACGACCAGCATTTGTGACAGATATTGGCTTTCTCACAACATGTACGTATCTCGTCATAGTCGGTCAGGTCAATGTCGAAGACCAACTCTTTTGCCGTTGGACGAAACGCTGTAGACTTGCGAAGAGTTTTTCGATCGCGGGGATTCGCGGTGTATATAGGACCTATTTCAAAGCGAGAAGGGTTCAAGCGGAGGATGTCTTTCCGAAGTCTATGAGGCTTGAGTGCTTGAAGCCGACAAGGAAGCTTTACTTGTGCTTACAGGTCTCCAGTGGGGAAGCTTTGGTATCTCAGATAAGCATCGTTTTGTAGTGTGAACGCGAATTCACGATGGCCAAAGTTATTCGATGGTTTCATAGAATAATTAAGCCACTGGAAGAGATACCGAAACGGGAAGAGGCGTTGATAGAAAGCGAGCATGACTTCTGGATCGGTATATTTTGCGGAGGGAGCAAATTGTCTAGCAGCACAATGTTAGAGACACGGTGTAAACATGTAGTGAAGCAACCCTACATTGGTGCTGTTGGTGGGGTGCCCTCGACGTTTCCGTTAGCAACTCCAGAGCTTGGAAACTCCTCGTCATCGTCATCGGCATCGTCGAAAAGATCCTCAAGCTTGACATCTATCCTTGACACAGGTCTAGTCGAGTCATCGACATGCAGCACTTTCTCGCCGGCGTTGTTCCCTTCCTCTTCCCTCAACTTGTCCGGGCTCTGTGGAGGCGCGTCTGAGAGAACCGTGTCCTCCTCAGCTGGCGCTGGTGGCGGAGCTTCATCTGAGGCTGTGGAGTGCGGCATAATATCAAGATTGCGTCGGTTAAGGCTGGCGAATTGAAGGTAGGAGGTTGATTTCTTACACACCCGATGAACTTGTACGCGTTGCGCGTCGAGCGGCACCTCGGCTCGTGGCCTCCCGAAGGAAAAATCTGCGTGAGGACTAGACAAAACGAATGATTTTGGAGCAGCGATCTATAAGTCTAAATTTACAGGAGTATGTACGCCATCATATTCAACTCCTGCTACTTGTCAATCGTTCGGTGTTGCCTTTGATTTAGTCACTCTCGAAACGTACATTTCCGTTTCATATTTTCTACATCAGTATCTTTGCTGTCATTGCGGGCATCCTCTAGCATCGAGTCGATACCCTTGTCTTTCAAAGCTTTCTGATCACCGTGAGCTGCTGAAATCGAAAACCTCGTCTCGAATTCATTTACCTTAAGGCACGTCTGATAATTCTTAAACAGAGATTCGCATTCATCTGTCGTTGATTCACCTCGTAGAAATTCTGGCCATGAGTGAGACGTTGAATCTTCTAAGATAATGGATGGTCGAACTGTCGCTGTACCACTTCAAGAAACATGAATCGTAACGTCTAGAGCGGTCTTAGTCGAAAACCAGTGATATAAGCGTTCGTGACGGTGACCCACTCTTTCACTTCGTTACAATCCGGAGCCAGAGAGGAAGACATTTTGTAGGAGATTTCAAACACTTAACATCAAGTCTGAGCCATTGAAAGATTGCAATAGTCCTAGGATCTCTCGAATCATGAATTTATTTTCGGATCTGAGGCTCTGCGGCAGCGCTAGCTCTAAATGATCTCAAGCTCCAAAATTAAGGTGTGGAAGACCACTAATGACGAGACCCTGCCTAGAACTTTTCATGCGACTCATTCCAGGCGATCTTGATGACCTGACATTGCATAAGCTCATTGAGAGCTGCGGCGATGGCTACGGATGAGTATTCCATGGGGCTGCGGGAGGGGATTTCTTCCGCCTTGGTCGATACCGCTCGGACTGCTGGGCAAATCTCAAACGAAGATCTCGCATTCTTTCGTTCCTCTAATCCCTCGATCGTACCTCTGCTGGAACAACATAATGTACGGCTCTTGCAGCTCGCACGACGGCTAACAAGGACTGCACTTTCAGGTACTGAGGTCCCTACGCCTCATATTGAAGATGTAGACTCACTTGAAGACAACTGGAAAGGCATTGTGGATGTGTTTGACAATCTTCTGGAGAAAGCTGATGCCTGTCTGGATGAGTACACTGGCGCTGTCCGAAGATTAAGCCCAAGCCAGGAAGAGCAAATCAAGAAAGCTGCTACTCCAGCTCGCAAGCAAAGGCCCGACAAAGCTTATCGTACACAGAGTATCGCAAAGCCACAGCTGCTATTTGATAATGTACCCACAAACGACGACTTAACACCTTTCAAGCCCTTGCTCCGCTCAAAGCCTCACGCTCTTGTACCGCTTGAAGAGAGTCTTGTCCTCGCTCCGTCTATAGATGGCTCCCAACAGTATGACCTAACACTTTGTTCATCGCTCCAATAGACAGTCACTCTATTTGAGAACATGGTTAACACTCACCTTAGATACAGGCATCCCTACGAAGCGGAAATCAAGCAATCTCGGTACTCCGCTGCTACGTATGCGAAAGCTGATCCAATACCATACACCCCGTACCAAAGTACTGTGGCTACGATGGTTGACACCCCTGAGGATTTGCTTTCTATGCTCGAAGAGCTCAAAGTAGCAAACGAGATCGCTGTCGACCTAGAACATCACGATGAGCATTCATACATTGGTCTAGTGTCATTGATGCAAATCAGCACAAGGGACAGGGACTGGATAATTGATACGCTCAAGCCATGGCGACAGGAGCTTCAGGTATTGAACGAAGTCTTCACAGATCCGAAGATCATCAAAGTGAGCAGTCACTGCGATGCCATCAGCGCATTCTAACAGCGATATAGGTCTTTCACGGTGCATATATGGACATGATATGGCTGCAAAGAGATTTCGGCTTATATGTCGTTGGCCTGTTCGATACCTTCCATGCATCTCGCGCATTGGGATATCCGAAGAATGGCTTAGCGTATCTACTCAAGCACTTCGTCGACTTTGACGCTGCAAAACAATACCAAATGGCTGACTGGCGCATACGGTCTGGATACGCTGTCACTGAGTCCTCTTATGAGCTAACAATTGGTACAGGCCACTTCCGGAGGAGATGTTCAACTATGCTCGATCTGACACCCACTTCCTGCTTTACATTTACGACAACTTGCGCAATGAGCTAATTGACAAATCAGACAGGTCTGAAGCAGACGGGGACCTCATCCAGGTGGTATTGGATAGATCTAAAGGCGAAGCTCTCCAGCGATATGAACGCCCTCTATATGACAGCGAACGTGGACTGGGACCCATGGGCTGGTACCCTCTGCTCTGCCGTACACCAGCACTGTTCAATCGCGAACAATTTGCAGTTTTCAGGGCGGTGCACCACTGGCGAGATTCTGTTGCGAGAGATGAGGACGAAAGTGTGCACACAGTCATACCGAAACAGGTTCTATATACCATTGCAAGAGAGACACCTACCGATGGGGCGTCTCTCTATGGCTGTGCGCACCCGATGTCGAGAATATTTTTAAAGAAGAAAAAAGATCTGCTTAGAGTGATCCAGCAAGCAAAAAGACTGGGTGCCACGGGACCTGACATGAAAGATCTCATGCAGATTGTTCAACCCTTCCATGTCGAGCGCAAGATGAGCGCAGCTACGCCCCACAAAGGTGCGCCAACTCACCCCAGCCCAAGACAGGGAATTACTGCCCCGAAGCAACCAAGTCTACTCGAATTAAAAGCCAGAAGCGGAATTTCAGTGTTTTGGGGTCCAACCTTTATGGTTACCAATCCATCACTAGGACTGGAAGTAAAACACAAGGGCGAAAGCCTTCGTCTAGCATTGCCTTTGCCACAACTTACCGCGGAGATCTTCGAGGAATCAAAGACCACACGAACAGCTGACTCCTTGATTCATCAGACCACCCCGGGGGAGCGTCTCGAGCATCAGTACGTGAAGGGCAAAGCTTCGCAACAAGAAGATGTGTTCGCTGTCAAACCAGCTGGTGGGTTAAGGAAACGCAAGGCATCCCAGACGAATGAGGGACCCGAAGCAATCTCGCCAGCAGTAGATAGTTGTGTTGTAGAGTGCAGTGATCAGAATACTGATGCATTAGAAGCACCCTTATTTGGCCAACGTGCCGATCTAGATGAGAAGAAGCGCATGAGAAGGGCGAAGAAGGAGGTGCGACGCTTGGAGAAAGCAAGAAAGGCGGAAGTCATGAATGGTGACGATAGGCCTGAGACTGTGGAAGCCTTCGACTATGCAAATGCACCTTCCGTTCTGCACGCCAAGCGCAGAGGTAATGATCCGGCTGGTAGTAATTTTGCGGACCCTTACTCGAAGAGCATGAATGCTCCGAAGGGGATGAGAAGGACGAAAATGGAGGCTGGAGGCAAAAGCTATACATTCACGAGCTGAAAGCGACTAATGTAAGAAGACACCAAGAATTGAGAATGGTTGGTAACCTTAGGCTGCAGGACGCTGCGCGTATCCCCTCCCCATCTCTATCTATCTCATCAGCTTGTCTTGCAGAGCATCCAAGGCTGAATGCTTTATAGAAAGGCAACAGAAACAGTGGCACTCGATGAATTTCGACCATCAAGAAATAACTCTCGGTGTGCTGCACGTGGAGTACTTCATGTCTCTAATAAAGGCACAAGGTGGATGAATCGCTAGGATCATGTCGTGAAGAACGATGAACCTCGGAAGCAACCGCATTGCAGGTCAGTGTTCGTGTCTGTGCAAGCTAGCTCCCAGGTTTGTGTTCTTTGTTACTGGAAGTTCGTATACTCAAGCGCTACTGGTGTATATAAGGAGATGAATCACTCCCAAAACAGACAGGATACTCCGAATGTAAAGGATTTCCATATTCATATACACACTCTGGTGATTAAGGTATGATTTACTGAGGTATTAGGCAATGAAGTCCTGGGAGTCGAGTGCACGTCTGCACTTTCTTGAGATGGAAACCAGCTAGTCAGATGTTTACGTGGATATATCCACGCTGTCGGCATAGAATGCTCGCAGAGGGTTGCCTTATTCACATGGTTATCGATGCCATACTGAATAGCGACGGCCCTTTATCGATGTGCGCCATTAGTAGCGAAGGCAGGTCGCAAAGCTGTCTTGATCATTTGATCGCCATCGGTACTGGGGTGCAAGGTTCTGAGCCTTGATATCGCCTATCTCGAAGCGTTTGTTAAAGTAGTTCTAGCAGAACACATGGCGATGATGCATTGAAAGTATTTTGGAGAGTGACAAGGATTGTATTATCACCAATCATTACAGCGCGAATATGGAAGGAGTGGACTCACAAATAAACGTGCAAAAGTCGTTGAGACTCGCACACCTACATGGCCCAAGTTGTACACGACTCTTCCGAACGCTTGCCCTTGCATGAGTACAAACAGACTATTCTAATCTAGCGGCCGGAACACTATCATCGTCATACCCGTATAAAGACGCTAGTTTTAGCCCCCATTGACTTCGCAGATGGTGATACTGCTCCCATCTCATATGAGGCCTCTTCTCTCAAATTCGACCAAAGAATCGCAACGTTCTACAATCACCCAGGACTTCCTCCTCTGCACCAGTTTTCTTTGATTACTACCATACACTTGTACCTATCGTTGCTGCAGTATCTAAGACTCGCGAGTACCTGAAGGAGCCCAAGCACCCCGCCTTGCTGGATACTCACAGCATTAAATACAATGTGGCCTGCACGCAGTTAGGAGCGGTGGCGGATATCATACTACCACCAAAGCGCTCATAGAGCATACTCGAAGCAGTACGACCCGTGCGACCACCCCTACTTGGCTGCGCTCGAGCTCTGACACGAGATTGGCACATTCCTTCCATTACAGCTGTGACGTTGATGACAACCTTGCGAAGGCTATATAGCAAGCACTGCTTTGCCCCGAGCAGCTGTCGCTCGCCATTGAAATACGGGTCTTGCCTAGACACATAGTCTTGTTCCATCGGAACCCCAGAAGGCGCCCCTCTCTATTCTGGGCTCGTCCCTCTATTATCGCTATACAGTCGCGAGCTAGCATGTCGGTGGCCATCATGCCTCATCTTTCCAGGGCTTCGACCTCCTCTTCTTCCTCTCATGTCATCTCACGCCAAAATACGATCTCGTCTAATGATGGACGGTCTGCGCGCCAATCAAAGAGGTACTCCACCGCCCTGTATCTTTCCATGTCGGCCAAAGAGAAGGATCTGGAGATCGAAGATGATCTAGCGAGAGGTAGAGTGGTACCCTGCAGCCTTTTTCCAGCTTTATTGACCATTGATGCAGCCCAAAAGATCCAGCGAGACTACAAGGCCAAGATATCAAGTCAATCAAAGAAGAATTTCGTGTTGGAGAAGGATGTGCGGTATCTAGATTCACGGATCGCGCTGCTAATACAAAATCGTATGGCATTAGAAGAGGTACCAATCATGCTTGCTTATATGAGAGCTACCTGACCTTGAATTGCAGCAAAATGAGGTCGCGAACCATCTCGAGGATGCTGCAGATCTGCAAGAGGGCTTCTTTCCAAACGACGAGAAAACGCAGAAGTACGGCAACCTTCTTTTCCTCTTACAGTCAGAACCTCGGCATATTGCACATCTCTGCCGGCTCGTTACCATGGCGGAAATCGACTCATTATTGCAAACCGTCATGTTTACGATATACGGTAACCAGTACGAGAGTCGGGAAGAACACCTCTTGCTGACAATGTTCCAATCTGTACTGACATACCAATTCGACAACACTCCTGAGTACTCCTCACTACTCAGAGCTAACACCCCTGTTTCCCGTATGATGACCACATACACCAGACGAGGACCCGGTCAAAGTTATCTGAAGGTTGTATTGCAAGATAAGATCAACTCTCTGATTGAGCTCAAGGATGTCGACTTGGAAATCAACCCTTTGAAAGTGTACGGGAGCATGATTGAAAAGATAGAGCAAGACACTGGCAATGTGCCTGAATATCTTCCAAGGGCCGTGACCGCGGAGGAAGCTGCAGAGAACAAGCAGGTTCAGGCCATCATTACACCGAGAGTCACTTACCTAATGGAGCTTGCCAATTCCTTTTTGGAGACCATCATTCAAGGCCTTGATGAGACTCCATACGGTATCAGGTGGATCTGCAAGCAGATCCGAAGTCTTTCCAAAAGAAAGTACCCAGACGCCAATGACCAAACAGTTTGCACCTTGATAGGAGGCTTCTTTTTCTTGAGATTCATCAATCCAGCTATTGTTACACCGAGATCGTACATGCTCATCGATGGTCAACCTGCAGAGAACCCAAGGCGAACACTCACGTACATCGCCAAGATGCTGCAAAATCTAGCTAACAAGCCATCGTATGCCAAGGAACCATACATGCTGAAGCTCCAGCCATTCATCCACCAAAATAAGGAGCGCGTAAACAAGTTCATGCTAGACCTCTGCGAGGTGCAAGACTTTTACGAAAGCCTGGAGATGGACAACTACGTTGCACTCTCTAAGAAGGACCTTGAGCTGTCAATAACTTTGAATGAAGTTTATGCTACACACGCGCTCCTTGAGAAACACAGCGCTGCCCTCGGGAAGGACGACAATTCGCACCTCAATGTTATCCTCCAGGAACTTGGTCCTGCTCCCGCTCAGCTCCCTAGAAAAGACAACCGTGCAATCAGCTTGCCGCTCTTTAGCAAATGGGAACACGCGATCGACGATCTCACCGCTGCTTTGGATATCACTCAGGAGGAGGTTTACTTCATGGAGGCTAAAGCCACTTTTGTCCAAATCCTGCGCTCTCTGCCTTCTAACTCATCAGTTTCTCGGCGCCCGCTTCGTCTAGACCGCGTCGCTGAAGCCGCGGCAACGTTGAAGAACGACGCGGTCATGGTACGTAAGGGTATCAGGAGCATGGAGCTACTCAGTCAATTGCAAGAACTCAGGGTGATTGACAAGTCAGACGGTTTCTCGCTTCTGCGTGACGAAGTGGAGTCCGAGCTCATTCACCTTGGTTCGCTCAAGGAGAAAGTACTCGAGGAAACCAAGAAGCTTGAAGAGGTCTTCCGCACGATCCGCGATCATAACAGCTACCTAGTAGGCCAATTGGAGACTTACAAGTCTTATCTGCACAACGTGCGCAGTCAAAGCGAGGGCAAGAGCAGAGGCAAGCAGAAGGTGCAGGTACTCGGACCGTACAAGTTTACACATCAGCAATTGGAAAAAGAAGGCGTCATCCAGAGAAGCAACGTACCAGAAAACCGGAGAGCGAACATTTTTTTCAATTTTACTAGTCCGTTGCCAGGAACTTTTGTCATCAGCTTGCATTACAAAGGTAAGCTGATTGAGTGCTTGCACCTACTTTCACATTGCGAAATCACTAATGAGTGCCATTTTCAGGGCGAAATCGGGGTCTACTTGAATTAGACCTCAAGCTAGACGATCTTCTCGAGATGCAAAAGGATAATCAGGAGGCGCTCGATCTTGAATACGTCCATTTCAACGTGCCGAAAGTTTTGGCACTACTCAACAAGCGCTTCGCACGAAAGAAAGGCTGGTAGAGTTCTGATTCTAGCGAGGATTTATTTAGATCTTATCTTGGTATTTCAGCCTCCATTTGGGAAGGCGTTACACGAAAGTAGCTGATTGGGATGAGGTGGTTTGGCAGTCCTGGATACTGCATCCGTGCGTGGGACGGTGATAAGGAGTTGACAGACGATGAGATTCCCCAGCGCCGCACTTATGCATTGGAGAAAGTGGTCAGGGGGTATAGGTTATAAGCGAAATTCGACTGGTTCGGAGTCCTTGTGTTGGGTATTTGACCGGCTGTACTTTGCCCAGCGGTGTAAACTGTTAGACCATCGCTTACGTTGGAATGCCGGAGCTGGTGGAACATGATTCAATGTAAGATATATGTATGGCAGTGTTGGCAAGGGAATTTCAAAGTTCACAAATGTCGATCAAGGTTTCATTCGTGCTGTGATTGAGCTATATGAACCGTAGGTTTGATCGGTATCCAATTCTCGTCTCCAGAGCCCTTTGGTCTTCTTACCAAAGCAGCGTTTTCGCTTTCCTCGTGGGCCTCATTTCAATTCGAGTCATCGCCAGCATGAGTTTTCGAGTCGATCACCAACAGGATCATTGCCACACTTCTCATGTTGGTATGATCACTAAAGCCATAGTAGTGCTTGGAGTGAAGCTACCTAGCAGTCGTTGCACGTATCGAAGGTCTCTGCTGGAAGTACTTTGATGACCATAACCAAGAGAAAAGAGAAGATTACGTTCCGGACAATCGCAACGCGAGGGCTAGGAGATAGGAAGACGGTGAGCTCAGTGAAATCCAACGTGCTTTCTTTTCTTCCGCCTCGCTGCTTCTGACGAGGTTCAGCCGTACGGCAGAACCAATGACAGAGCAAAGTGGGTCAAAGTGGGTTATGATGAAGGAGAAACTCTCTCGCACCCAGAAGGAATAGAGCTCAGCAAAAGGACAATGTGAATATGAGATGGTCGCACTACATGATGAACACGACAAAGAATTATCAATAATGGTATCATCGCTCTGGCTCGCTACCGCCAATACAAGTTCAATGGAATAGAGAAGCTTCCCCAGGCTTTTCCCTTCCACTCACGCATGTAATCATAGGCTTCGCCAGCCCCATCTCTACCGTCTCCTCAGGGTTTAGGAATATGTATGCTCTTGCTGACCATCGCACACCCATGCGCGACAAAAATGCCCACGATGGGGTGCACCTCTAGCCCCATACCGAGATTCCAAATGCCTCCAATGACCCCTTCGCTGCCACCTTCTATCATCCCATTCCACACGCACCAGGCCATACACGAAACAATGCCCAAAGAGGTAGGAATCGGGGTACCCTCAAAGTATTTGCTCTTGCCAGTGCTATCCTTTGGTAACGCCGACACTGTGACGTTGAATCGAGCGAGACGAGTCAGGCCGCAGAGGACGAAGAAAGATAAGAAAAGGGTGTCGAGTGGAGTGCGAAGCCCGAGTGCAAATGAGCACACTGCTGGTGCTACACCAAACGATATCTAGAAAAAGCGTTAGATTCCAAAAGACGACTCCAGCGTGTGATCATTGTTCCTCCTCTCCGGCCGAGTATTGAACGCTCTTTGCAAATTGCACGAAGCCGGAGATTGTAGACCAACATACCAGATCTGCCAGCGAGTCCAACTCCTGCCCCATGAGACTGCTTTTGCCCCTCCACCTGGCCACCTTTCCATCCATAAAGTCAAAGAATAGTCCAAAGGGCATGAAAGCCAAGGCAGCGTAGAGATTGCCAAAGGAGTCTAAAGGCCCAAGGCAGTAGCGCATGGAGGAGAGGATGGACATGAAACCGCAGAAGCCTGAGAACGGGTGAGCTCCAAATGATGGGGATGCTTCTCGAAGGCCATATCGCGAATGCGTACCATTAAGTTCAGTGATAAGGTCGGCAAGATGGAGAGCTCTAGTGGCAGAGTCAGTGGACATAGGGCACGAAGGCAACGACAGATGCAGACCTAATCATGGAGAAATGGTCTGTGTCGGAGGCTAGCAGTTTCGCCTGTTTCTCCTGGCCTGTACTTGTTCAGTTGGCTTCTGGTTCTTGGCTTCAGCTACAGGACGAGGGGTTGACAGACTGGCTTGAGGTGGAGTGGGCTCTTTCTTGTCCGCCCCACCATTCGGGATGCTCGAGCGGAGGGACATCTTGCTTCTACTGCTGCGACCGCAATGCGAGAGCAAGGACGATTGGTTGGCGTACTAGTACTGTTGTCTTGTGATGGGTGGGGAGTGAATGAAGAGAATGTAAGTTGGGTGTGCTGGGTTTGCGTCGATGCCCACGGAGCAGGCTTGGAAGCGAAATGCGTCACTTGGCTACATTTTGATTTCGAGGTCACGGTTGATGGTTCAGCGCCTGGGCTCATTCAGCGAATGAAGATTTATCAATTGTCTACGCAGCGAACGACTGGACGATGCTGTAACTTTTTAATTACTACCACAAGGACTTCAACGTACGGATCTATGTACATATCACGCTCCGTCTCATATTCGACCTTGGTAGCAAATTCTGCTCCAGGGAAAGAACACCGGGCAAGCGAAATGGTGCTGACAAGATTGGGGTATATGAGCACTTCTAATGAAGGCTCGCGTACACAAGACTGATGAAAGGAGTGCAGTATCAACAAATCGTACGTAGCCAGTATCTTAGAGCTCACACTGGTAGCGCCGGCTGTTGCGGTTGAGGTAAAGGCCGCACCTCGTACCTTCATCACACGTCATCCCGAACGCCATGGCTCCCAGTTGAAATAAGCAGTGTGAAAGTATTCGTGGATGCCGGCTATCTGATGAACATCGCTAGAAGATGAAGGAAGTCGTTGCCGCGATCGAGCTTCGCTTCCCCAGCGTTACGATCCATCAGGATTGGTGATCTGCTTTCATCTCAGATTATTCATTTAATTGAGTTCAACGAGGGGGTTTACCTTCAATATTCTCCTCGAGTAATCTTGGTTGTCTGCGATGCTCCCATCGCTTTGCCGCCTCTGCATCATGACAGATGGCTCCAGTCGTGAGTCTGACGCCGACCCCGCAGAACTAGCCGGTGGCTTTGGTCCGTAGCCGCCGGCAACGTTGCGGCGGTACTCCTCCTCGATCGCCCTCTTCTTCCGATTGCGAAGGAAGAAGAACACTCCACCAGCGATGGCAGTCAATGCAACTATCCCAACGACGACGCCTGCGGCGATCCCAGCTTTATTCGGACCACTTGATTCTGGAGCGTGAGTAGTGGTAATGATGGTTGTCTCTTGTGCGCTTGTTTGTCCTGGCGCAGTCACCACGATTGTACTAGCCGTTGTGACTACGGAGGGCGGTCCTTTCTGGGTTGGAGTTGGTTCAGGCGATGACGGTGTTATGGTGACAGCAGCTGATTTGGAATCAGAGTTGGAGTTGGAATTCGCATTCGAGTTTGAGTTCGAGTTGCTATTGGAATTTGCATTCGAATTAGAGTTCGAGCTTGAATCGAGTGTGGAGCCCGAGGATGTGCTCTGCTGGCTGCCAACGTTATTGCTTAACCCAGTGAGTTGAACCGACCAAGCGTTTGGTCCACCACCTGTATCGTGATTAGCATGGACTCGGATAAACATGATAAATGAAAGCTTACAGAAATCTTGACCATATCCGTTGCAAGGGGAGCTGCATTGAGAATCTGCGACTTTGCTGCTTGATACTGGAAGTAGTTCTCCGCACCAACAATTCGACCCCTGTGTAGTAGCCATCACTGGCTTGTTTATATTGACGCATTGTTGTTGGCAATAGCCTTGTGATTGGTATGTGTATGATCCCTGATCTGTCATACCAGTCGATGAGGTAAAACATCCCTTGTTTACCAGAGGCTTCAGCTGGGCCGAAACCGAGGCAATTGAAAAAGATAGAGACACTGCCGCCACAGCGACATTCAATGATATCGACCTCATGGTGTGCAGAGTGTACAATTCTGGTGGTAACAATCGACTAAGTGTGTAATGGTAGGCTGAATTGAGTACCTATCGAGGCAGGACTAGTCAGTCATGCAGTCGATGAGACCGTAGTGGAGCTAAGCCTTGGAATAGATGCTATACCTTTGTGTCTCGTGAGATGTTGATGATGGACAACGGATTGGTTATTTGCGTCTACAATGAAGATCACCAGGTCTTTGTGCAATTAGCAATCTGACTCGACGATCAACAAAGACGTCGTCCCCGATATCACGGAAGGAAGTAGTTATTGTTAGGAAGCAAGCCTGGTGATGGTGGTCAAGCTTGTAGTCGACGGTTGGATCCCTTCAATGCCCCAACTCCGAACGAACAAGGCCGAATGTAGAATCGCAGGGACTGCCAGCAGCCCTTCAGGTGTGTGTAATGTTGAGGTGGCTATGGCTGTAGCAAAACGTCGATGGTCGCGGTCGATGGACTCGAAGGGTGTGGAATGTGGTTGGCGTTTCAAATTATGATCCCTCTCAAATAACCGCTTGAGCAACAGGTGTGAACGACAGTAGGCCTTTAGTCCAGGCAAGATGGGGATGTCCAATGAGTGTATTCAGCAGTAAATGCTGAGAGCTGGCGTTAAGTTGATGGATGCAATGCTTCGGGCTTGCTTTCCTCCACCCGCGACACTGATGAGTTGAGAATGACAGGAGTTGGAGGGTGCGCAAATGTGCCTCTGCCACGCAGCCCCGGCCTCCGGAGATTGCACACACACCAAACCGTTTCCTGACTGTTTTGGCTGTTAGCCTGGCACGACGTCCCGTCGTCAGCCTATCGAATGAGAAGGCCGGCATTAGAGCGCTAACAGAGTTAGCGCTTTCTTCGAACCATGGAACCGTCTTCTTCTTTCTGCTTGGTCGTGCGGCGTAGCCTCGTACTTTACCAGAGCGGTCGTGGCTGCGACTGGAACGGGAAGGCCTTTCTCTTCGCTCTCTGGAGCGTGAAGATTGCATCGAGCCTGTGGCATCCTACAGAACTGCCGCTCACACTGCTACCCTTATCAATGGCACGGTCAATTCACAACATTACCACCCCACGCGGCTACCCATCTTGATTGGCGGTATACTAACATACACGGTGAATCATCCCCAGGCCGCCTTACATTCGAGTTCATGGAAAGTCCAAGTTGTGCCATATCTTCGGTTGCAAGCCCGGCGACTTGTTCATTGGGAACCAAAGACAGCACCATACGAGTCCTTACAGCGCCATCAATGTGCTCGCAACGTTCTGGGATTGCCTCTCCTTGATTCTTTGCCCTCGTTGTGGCTGGTGGTCTTATATCTCGCTCGTTGCGAAGTGGGCACGGCTACAATCATCTTGGCCCGTCGTACAATTGTGGATAGCGCGCTTCTGTCCCTTGGTTTCATCTGCCCCAAATACTTGTCTTGCGTTACTATCATCCTGCGACTTATATCACTACGTAAACATCCGCCTCAGTTAAAGAATAATTATACATGATCCTTCGTAAGTTTTAGAAAGACCATTTTGTCTCTCCTCAAAGAGCATCATTGTAAGTCTCACGAATTGCACTCCCCAATCACGGAAGGCTTTTCCGAAAGATGATTCATTATATATCTCAAAATATCAAAGGACTATCTATTGGTAGTATCGAGGCTCATCGAACACATGATACTGATGACCCCTTACACCCTGGCCCCTGAACATTGCAGGGAAGCGTAGCCCCTCACCGACCTGATCTTCACCAATATGTTCATCGCTCCCTTCTGGCTGACCAACGACGAATTTACCAAGCTGGAAAGTGGATTAGTGCGGAGGATGGCAAGCATCGACAAAAGCAAACTCACCTGTAACTCCGTGTCCGTGATGGTTGACCTGCTCACTCGCGCATAGCCTGATCGCTTGATACCCTTGTACAATATATACTCACACCATCGATCCCAATCGCTCCCGTCGATGTCTTTCATTCCGCTCTTCTCGCCAACATAGGTGTTATAATTGCCCTTCTGCGGCTCAATGACCAGATAGCTCAGCAAGATCAATGGCCTTGGAGATTCTTTCATTACGTTGGCTAGATACTCTGATTGCAGTCTCCTATCCTCTGGATCTTCCTCTTGACCAGAGTGGAACACAATGACATCAATGTGCTCGCCGTATGCATCAATCGTCGCATGGATTGCCGGAGCCAATTCTCCTACTGGCGACGGAAGCAAGTGATGCGTAGAGTTTAGGATTGGAAATTTGGAGAGGAGTGCTGCGCCCCAGGTGTGCTTGTTTGGTCCAGGTCCGGCATCGACGTACATTCCCAGGTCCTCAGCCAAGAACTGGGTGGTGTCTCTATTACCCATGATGATTCTCTGAAGATCCGTTTCCAGTAGTCCGATTACGTCAACTTCAAGTTCCTTGATTAGATCACGCATTCGTCGTTCGGAAGACCACATATCGTTGTCGAGAGAGAAGTGGATAGTCCATATGCCAGCAGTGATAAGCTTTTCCTCCTGGTGGTATGGAGTGTAGTTGTTGGTGGGAAATCGGAGGTAAGCGACCGATATGGCCAAAAGTTCTAGGACAATAAGGATATATACATAGCATGATTTGAGTCTTCTCCATTCACTCCTATTTGGCTTTTGGCGTGATTTGCCATTGGTCTTCGCTTTTGGTGTGGTGTACATTCCCAATCCTACCAAAAGTACAGTAGCAGTCATGATCCAGTCAGTGTGCTCCCGCAAGAGAGGGCCTCCTGGGACAAAGGCATAGGCGACAACCCAGACATGTGCAAGCACCATTATATTGTATACGAAGAATCCCAAGCCAAAGGCCACAGGACCGTGACGCGCTGCCGAATTGATGAGAGGAGGAGCGAGGGACATGAGCTCGATAGCCACGAGTAGAGCACCGAGATACCCTATCCAGTGACCGAAGCTCGTAAGAAGGAACGCTCCGACCCCTAGGAGGGCGAACGAGATCCATCCTGAAGACCTGTCTTGCAACCATAGGTAATGTATTATTCCGCCACCCATGGCAAAGAGTGTAAGTACGCCGTTGGCTGCAATTGGGCCCCTGACAGGAAAACCCTCCCATACCCAGAGAATCATAGTGCTTGAGTCGGATAGTAGAGAATGCATACCGAAGAATAAGCCACCCAGCCCGAGGCCTGCTAAGATTGATGAGCCTTGCGGGCCACCTATCGCATCTATCCCGGCTCTGTTATATGATACTTGTCTGGTTGAGCGTACCACCGATATTACCGCCAGAGCGAGACCAAGCTTATTCCAGCCTCCGTTCTCAGCATGAACTATCGGCCAGATAGGGTTGTTGGTGTAAAATACAAATTTGGCAAGACTTGATGCAATGAGTCCAATGCTCCAGGCCAAAGCACGAGCTTCAAGGCGAACTGCTTGAGATCTTTCACCGTACCAAGTAGCTGACCAGCCTAGGCAGCTCATCGAGACACCGAATCCTACAGCAAATAATCGAAGCTCCGGAGTCTTTACGAGGTAGGCCAGTAGTCCGGTGAGAGATAAGAGGTGAACGTAGCGAACATTCTTCAAGACTAGAGTGCGAAGCGATGCTGAACACAGCAGGAATGGAGAAACTGTGCACATGACCATGACCTCGTAACCAGATATACCCATATGCCAAAGTGGGAAATCTGAAGACAGTCATTTAGGGGGTACTCGAACTTACAAAGGCTACACTTACACCAGACTGTAAGCCCAAGAGACGTGAGCATTGACCAGAAGACGTACTGCGCTAACCTTCAGCACGACAGGCCATGATATTTCGTGATGTTTGACTTACGCCATTGAAGATATCCGCGGCCGCGTCAACAGCCTCAGACCAAGAGACCCCCGTCCCGAACGTTTTTCCTATTGGCTCGTCCTTCCTGACAAGAAGTTAGCCTAGGAAAATTTGCCCACTAGAGTCGATATACATACTCTCTTTCAAGCACGGCATCCACAACCCGAAGATCATTACTACTCGACATGCTGATTAGGTACAGTCATTCGAGTAGCAAAGTAATCTTCCTACATTTGCATATTTTGGAAGCCAGTAGACATACCCTCTGCTAGAACCTTGAACGTCTCTGATAATCAGCTCGAGACCCTCAAATTCTATAGCCGTGACGGCATCGAATCCAACATCTAGAAGGATGAGAGCCCATTCAAAAAACGCATAGATGGTATAAGCTTTGACATATCAGCACTCATGCAATAAATAGGCATTCAAAGAAGTTTACCTCCAGCGATTTTGTGTATTTTATGTTGAATGAAGAAATATATCAGAGGCACCAGTGTTCCGAAAAAAGAGCCTGCTAGTATCTTCCTGTATTTCAAGGCTTTGGCGTTTGCTTTAGGAGTGAGTGCTATGCAGCCCAGGGTCCATGGCAGTGTAGCCACCAAGTAGGATATCATGAAAATATCGTGCCAACCATGGTCATCGGTCGAAGTGACATATGTCCATCCTCCACAAGTGAGAGTACGGAAGATTCCTGTACCCGCCACGACCTTTGGCAATACGGAGTCCGGTCGCGCCGTAAGGACATACCAGAGGAAGACAAGGGCAAAACGAGGGCCTGCGGGTTTTAGATTAGCTCAGGTTGCCAACCATAGCGTATCTCTGGGCATACCCGAGGTCATAGCAATGAAGACCTGGAAGACTGAGCGCTCGGGGTATCGATCGCCAATGGTCGATGAGACGGAAGGAAACCATTCCTGGGGATAGCCCTTCAACCACATGTCAGTCTACATGAAGCACATTGATTGTGTTCTTAAGACGCACATAGTATTCGTTCTCGACGATCTTATGGTAGTGAAGGTAGAGGCCAGTGATGAGAGCACCGAGAAACGCAGCATAGGCCACCAACGTGTGAGTCCAAGAGACCCATTTGCCAGACAGCGCTATCGCGACGTCTCCGTCCTTGAACTTTCGGGGCATATTGCGCGAATACTTATGGTTAAAGCGCCCCACTGAACCATCGAGGAAAAAGAGTGATCAAGGAATGACACTGAATTGCCGATAAAGAACGTGGTATAGAGGCGTGCAAGGATACTCCAATGTCAGCTCTCCTGAAGCTCGAAAAGTATTTCGCTGTTTGGGCGATCACTGACAGGGATCGCCCACGGGCCGCTGTTTACGCGCTACTAAAGTACTCATCATCTGGCTCAGCTCGCATGAGTATAGAAGGGTTCACCCCCAAATGGTCCACGCTTATTCTCTCCCTAAATATAGACTTTAGTGGTTTACTTTCGCCTATAAAATTATAGTACTCCTTAAACTAAATAATCTCTACGGCGAAATCTTTTTGAGAATCCTTTTGGTTGTTGAGTTATGGGAACTTAGTATATAGGCCCCAGAGTACCCTAGAGCTTACTGTGTACCCCGGAGCTCGGAAGCATAAGCTCCGGGTGACTAACCGGATAAGGCTGGACCATTTGGGGGTGAACCCTTCTATACCTTTGATTCCGTTCTTAAGAGTCAGTTGGTATATCTATTTAACGACTGAAAGTCCGTGTCTATCCATGAATGAGCCCGCTAACATGCCTTGCTGTGATCAACAGCTGCTGCTCTGGGTGATTTGTAATGCTTACTCTTCAGCATATATCCCCAATTCCATGGACTTTGACAATACCGTCCAATGCCGAAGTTGAAAACCATCGACTTACGGTAACTCGATCTGCTTCTCTAGACCAGACTTGTCCACGTAAAGGCTTTCCGCCAGTTAAGGACTAGTCCGGGGTGATCAATAATACAGTCTCTCCTAGTCCAGCATCTATAAACTGTCCAATTCTCTGCGGTGCCGTCCAGGCTCTAAGCATCGCTGATTCGAGCTCGCAAACCCAATTTCACGATGTATCAGTATTCTCCACTTCCATGGCAGTTGGCTGGTCCTCGGCGGTCGTGGTCAGATCAGTACTCCTTGTGCCGTTGTCTGTCCTCAACCCGACAGCGGCTTCAGCTTCTTTCTGTGTATAGGGTTCTGCTCGTAGAGCACGAAGCCTTGTGATAGTTAGCGTGGACTTGCAGGAATGTCCATATACTAAGAGTGCTTTAGAACTTGAAGATTTACCTTCTTTTGTGATTTTTGCCCTTCCGATGTTGTACTAGACTATTTTCGCCCTCAAACCATTTGGCGCACTCAACGCAGTAGAAACGACCCAGACCAGGTAAATCTTCCTCTGGTTTAGCGCTTCTGTGCTGGGCCAGATGCTTTGGTGAGTGAATATCTGCATGGACCTGGTCAAGATCTCTGTAGAACAATCAAATGCTGTACTTGAAAACAGACAAACACGATCGACTCTCACCTCGTCTTGCGTTTCGTCTTGATCCTTCGAATGGATCCCATTTTTCCCTTACAAGTGGCACAAGTAGACTGAAGACTGGACGAGAAGACGAGCGAATAGAATTGATCGCAATGAATGGTGAAGGAATCCAATATGAAACTTGCTATTTTCAAAGCTGTGAATTAACGCTCTTTCCGTTGCACGAGTAAAGCGCTGCTCTGATTGGTAGGAAGGTTCTGGCAGGTCGAGTGATGCCAAAGCCAAGTCTCATAGCGGAAGCTTTCTCAAGAGATGGAGAACAAGGACGAAAGTATCGAGTAGGACTCTGCGACTACAGCTGCGAGGATCTGATGGATATTCAAGGTAATAACCCTTGGTATGGGGTAGTAGTAGTAGTAGTAGTAGTAGTTCATAGACCGTCCCGCTCCCTATTCGGGTATATGCGGCGTAACTATAATCCGGTGTCTATACTAGATCTAGACTAGGCTATACTTATTACTAGAAATAACTATCCGCCCTATTCCTATAGCTAGTTTAGGCGCTACTAGGGCGCTTTTAACCTCTTTAAGGTTACTATAAGTATAAGGGTATTACGTAATAACATGACTATCAAGTAGCTTGGATAGTATATATACTAAACTCTCTATTCCGTGGATACTAAGATTAATTACTAGCCTTCCTTTCTCTAGGGATTCCCTTATTTATATACTAGGAAAAGGGGTAGCGCCGTACTACTACGGCGTTATAATATAGCTTAGGTACTACGTTATTAATTAGTCTTTATAATTATCCCCTCTTCTAGGCTCTTAGATCTTAAGAGTACTTTAAAGAGTATTTAAGTTACTTATAAAGTAAGTAAGTTAGGTAGACCTCTTATAATACCTTAATATAATATCTAGATTACCTTAAGATATATTCCTTAAATTATAATAAAATTTTATAATAATTAAGATTTAACTATTATCTTTATTAATAAGGAATTTATATATTAATTATATAAGGTTTATAAATACTATATTAGTAGTAATTT